>Ga0194116_10007192_pt1 | contig 11593 bp, 14 predicted proteins | sample TA2MahsurfametaG_4_FD_148617 | JGI IMG/M metagenome (GOLD analysis project Ga0194116, IMG submission 148617) | Freshwater microbial communities from Lake Tanganyika, Tanzania - TA2015008 Mahale S9 surface | ecosystem: Environmental > Aquatic > Freshwater > Lake | place: Tanzania: Lake... | reverse complement strand
CCCCCGCCATCGGCTGAGGCCTAACAGCCCGGCTGAGGTTGACCCTCACTACGGTTCAATCTCGGTTGAATCGCAAGGCCCCCGCTATCGCGGGGGTTTTTTGTTATGTCAGGCCTTGATCCAGGCCACCGGTTTGCGGCGGTTGGGGTAGAGCTCGCGGCATAAGGGGCAGACCCTGCCATCACAACCGCGCGCTGTGCAGAACTCGCGGCCGTAAAAAATGATTTGGAGGTGCAGCTTGTTCCAGGCGGGCTTCGGGAACAGCCGCTTGAGATCGGTTTCGGTGCGCGTCACACTCACGCCGCTGCTCAGCCCCCAGCGCTGAGCCAGCCGATGGATGTGGGTGTCCACCGGGAACGCAGGCACACCAAAGGCCTGCGCCATCACCACCGAGGCCGTTTTATGGCCCACACCGGGCAGAGCCTCGAGCGCAGCAAAGCTGCTGGGCACGGTGCCGCCATGGCGCTCCAGCAACAACTCGGCCAGGCGCTTCACGTTGCGGGCCTTGGTTTTGGCCAAACCCAACTGGCGGATGCAGGCCAGGATCGATGCTTCCGGCAAGGCCGCCATCGCGGCAGGGGTGGGGCCGGCCGCGAACAGCGCCGGGGTGACCTCATTCACCTTCTTATCGGTGCACTGCGCACTGAGCAGCACCGCAATCAACAGCGTGAAGGCATCGCTGTGATCGAGCGGCACCGGCGTTTCGGGGTAGTGCTGCTCTAGCCGCTGCATGATCAAGGCAGCGCGCTCCTGCTTTCTCACCGGGGCACCACGGCTTCAACCTGAGCCCAGTTTGTAGGCTCGCTGCAGCGCACTCAGCCCATGGGCAGCAGCTTCGGCGATCTCTTCCGCATCAGCACCTTCGGTGAATCCCACGGCGGTGGGGTGGGTGTGATTGTGGAGGGCTGCCCGCCGCGGTTGGCGCTGGATCTGGAGGCGATTCAGGCAGACCTCGACCGGCGCAAACCGGGTCAGAGCAAGATCACCACACCGCGCAAAGAAGACGACCGCGTTGAAATCCTCAGCGGTTTGCTCGATGGCGTGACCCTGGGCACGCCGATCGCGATGGTGGTGCGCAACAAGGATCAGCGTCCGCAGGATTACACAGAGATGGAGGTGGCCTTCCGCCCCTCCCACGCCGATGCCACCTATCAGGCGAAATACGGCATCCAGGCCCGCAGTGGTGGCGGTCGTGCCTCCGCCCGCGAAACGATTGGACGCGTGGCAGCCGGGGCTATCGCCAAACAGCTGCTGGCCAAAGCCCACGGCACCGAGGTGATCGCCTGGGTGCAACGCATCCACACCCTGGAGGCCACGGTGGATCCGGCCAGCGTCAGCCTGGACGCGGTGGAAAGCAACATCGTGCGTTGCCCCGATGCCGCCATGGCGGAGCAGATGATCGAGCGGATCGAGGCGATCGGCCGCGACGGCGATTCCTGTGGAGGCGTGATCGAGTGTGTGGTGCGCAACGCACCGGTGGGTCTGGGCATGCCGGTGTTCGACAAGCTGGAGGCCGATCTCGCCAAGGCGGTGATGTCGCTGCCCGCCACCAAAGGCTTTGAGATCGGTTCAGGCTTTGCCGGCACGCTGCAACGGGGCAGCGAGCACAACGATGCGTTCCTGCCCACCGAGGATGGCTCCCTGCACACCGCCACCAACAACTCCGGTGGCATTCAGGGCGGCATCAGCAACGGCGAGCCGATCGTGATCCGCGTGGGCTTCAAGCCCACCGCCACGATTCGCAAGGCGCAGCAAACGATCAACGCCCGCGGTGAAGCCACCACCCTTGAGGCAAAAGGTCGGCACGACCCGTGCGTGCTGCCGCGGGCCGTGCCGATGGTGGAAGCGATGGTGGCGCTGGTTCTGGCTGATCACCTGCTGCGCCAACAGGGGCAATGCAGCCTGTGGTGAACGCTCAGCTCACAAGGCTCAGCTCACACCACTGAGCTGAGCCACCCCGTTGCTGCTGGGGGCTGCTGCCGCCGCACTGGTGCTCAGCCGACTCACCGCCTTCGCCATGCGCCGGGCCACGGAGCTGCGGGATGCCGCCGGCTTCGCCTTGGCCGCGGCTTTCGCGGCGGTTTTCACCGTGGTGCCTTTGGCTGCGGTTTTCTTGATGGGGTTGCGGCTGGCGGCGGCTGCCTTGGGCTTGGCTTTGGCGACAGCCTTGGCCTTCGCGGGCTTAGCGGCGGCTTTCGCCGCAGGCTTGGCGGCTGGTTTGGCGGCGGCCTTTCTGGGGGCCGCTTTGCGTATGGCCGGCTTGCTAGGGCTGGTGGTGCGGGCGCGATGGCTGAGGATCAGCGCCCACTCGGCATCGCTGAGGTTGGCGGGCTTGCTGCCGTGGGCATTGGCCAGCTTCGCCGCTTTCTCGATGTCGCTGATCAGATTCTTCCAGGAGGTGGCGAAGCGCTTATCGGATTGCGACTTGGCGCCGCTCTCCACCAGCGTCTCCACCACGCCAGCAGCCGACACCTTCTTGCGGCGGCGGTTGAAGATCTCCTTCTGGAGCTGAGCGATCAAGGCATCGGCCTTGTCGCTGAGCTTGACGGTGAGCTGAGACATACAGAATGCGACGTCTATCTCAGAGGTAGCACTTGAATCTCAGCTTGACAACATATCGAGGAGTTCCGGCAGGCCGGGCTGCAGTTGCCGTTGGTTGCCATCGCCGCTGAATAGGGAGCTGCCGAGGGCAACGGCATTCACGCCGGCGTTGATCCAAACGGGCACATCGGCGATCGCCAAGCCGCCGGCCGCGATGCAAAACGGCAACGGCTGCAAGGGCCCCGCCAACGACGGCCAGTAGCCGGGGCCAAGGCTAGAGGCGGGGTAGAGCTTCACGGCAGGAGCGCCACAGCGCACCGCGGCCGCCACCTCGCTGGGCGAGAACACACCCGGCACCAACGTGATCGCCGCGGCTTGGGCCTGCCGCTGCAGCGCCGGATCGAGGATCGGCGACACGGCGTAGCCGAGGCCAGCGGCCAGCACACACTCCAGAGCCGCGCCATCGCACACCGACGCCGCACCGAGCCGAAGACGCGGGAACTCCTCCACCAGGCAACGGGCCATCGCCACCCAGGCCGGATCGGCGTGCACCGCCAGCTCCACATGGAAAAGGCCCGCCTGCTGCAGTTGCTGCAGCTGCTGGCGAGCCTGAGGGAGATTGTTAGGTCGAAGCACCGCCAGCACAGGCTGGCGGCGCAGGCTCTTGATCAGGGCCGATGGGTCAGACGTATTCAGCCACCCGCACGTCGCTGCGGATCAGCAGCTCCTGCAGGTCCTCAGCGTCAACGGTTTCACGCTCCACCAGCATCTCGGCCAACTCGTCGAGCACCTTGCGGTTGCCCTTGAGCACGGCGGTGGCGCGCTTGTAGGCCTCGGCCACCAGCTGGCCCACCTCGTCGTCGATGGCGGCGGCGGTGTCTTCCGAGAAGTCGCGCTCGGCTGCGATATCGCGACCGAGGAACATGCCCCCCTGGCTGCGGCCGAGGGCCACGGGGCCCAGGCGATCGCTCATGCCGAAGCGGGTGACCATCTGGCGGGCCACGCGGGCCACCTGCTGGAGGTCGTTGGAGGCACCGGTGGTGACTTCGTCCTCGCCGTAAACGATCTCCTCGGCCACGCGACCGCCGAGGGCCACGGCCATCTGGTTGTGGAGATAGGCGCGGGAATACAGGCCCGACTCCATCCGCTCTTCACTCGGGGTGAAGAAGGTGAGGCCACCAGCGTTGCCGCGGGGAATGATCGAGATCTTCTGCACCGGGTCGTAGTCGGGCATCAGCGCACCCACCAGGGCATGACCAGCCTCGTGATAGGCCACCAGCCGCTTGCGCTTCTCGCTCATCACGCGGTCTTTCTTCTCAGGACCAGCCATGACGCGCTCAATCGCGTCGTTCACCTCATCCATGGCGATTTCGGTGAGCTCACGGCGCGCCGCGAGGATCGCGGCCTCGTTGAGCAGGTTGGCGAGATCAGCACCGGTGTAGCCGGGGGTACGGCGCGCGATCTTGTCGAGATCCACGTCCTTGGCGAGGGTTTTGCCGCGGGCGTGAACGCCGAGGATCTGGAGACGACCGGCGTAGTCGGGGCGGTCAACCACCACCTGGCGGTCGAAACGACCGGGACGCATCAGCGCCGCATCGAGCACGTCGGGGCGGTTGGTGGCCGCCACGATGATGATGCCGGTGTTGCCCTCGAAGCCGTCCATCTCGGTGAGGAGCTGGTTGAGGGTCTGCTCGCGCTCGTCGTTGCCGCCGCCGAGACCGGCACCGCGCTGGCGGCCCACCGCATCGATCTCGTCGATGAACACGATGCAAGGGGCGTTTTTCTTGGCCTGCTCGAACAGATCGCGCACGCGGCTCGCACCCACGCCCACGAACATCTCCACAAACTCCGAACCGGAGATCGAGAAGAAGGGCACACCCGCTTCGCCGGCCACGGCCTTAGCCAGCAGGGTTTTACCGGTGCCCGGAGGGCCCACCAGCAGCACACCCTTGGGGATCTTGGCGCCGACGGCGGTGAAGCGATCGGGGTTCTTGAGGAAGTCGACCACCTCGGTGAGCTCGAGCTTGGCACCTTCGATGCCGGCCACATCGCCGAAGGTCACCTGGGTTTGGGGCTCCATCTGCACCCTCGCCTTGCTCTTGCCGAAATTCATGGCGGGGTTACCACCACCGCCCTGGGCCCGGCGCAGCAGGAAGAAGAGGCCGCCAAGCAGAAGCAGCGGGAAGATCAGCGAACCGATCGCCTGCTGCCAGGGCTGGGCCTGCCGGGAGGGCTCCACGGCGATGTCCACCTTGTGGTCTTCCAGCAGCTTGAGCAGGTCTTTGTCGGGGGCGAGGTTCACCACGGCGCGCTGGCCGTTGTTCTCCACCACCTGGGCGGTGCCGCGATCGGGGGCGATCAACACCCGCGACACCTCGTTGCCCTCAACCGCCTCCACGAAATCGCTGTAACGGAGGGTGCGCGGCGCATTCGCCGGATCGGGACGGTCGAGGAAGGCCGTACCCACGGCGATCACCACCACGGCCAGCAGCACGTAGAGGCCTGCATTGCGCCAGCGCTTCTTCACTTGGATCTCCGCTGTGATTAAGGAATGTTAACCGCTCTCAGGCGGCGGACCGCAGCACTTCGACCACGCTACGGAAGGCGAACCACTCGGGGATCTCCTCACCGCTGCGCAGCATCTTGCGGAACTGAGTGCCGCTCAGCTTTTTCACGTGCAAGCCGCGGGCATCGGCGTGCTCGGCGGTCACGTAGCCCTCCTCCTCGGTGTAAACGAGGTTGAGCGAGGGCACGGTTTCCATGCCGAGCTCGGGGGCGTTGTCGCGGGCGAAATCCTGCGCCTGGTAGGGGCCGTAGAAGTCGTCGCCGCTGATCGACGACTTACAGCCCGCCATATCGCGGCCAATGATGAAGTGGGTGCAGCCGTAGTTCTTGCGGATGATCATGTGCTGCAGGGCCTCGCGCGGGCCGGCCATGTGCATCGAGTAGGGCAGGTAGGCCCAGCGGATGCGGGGGTTGTTCACCTCGGCGGCCAGGCGCTCATAGGTCTGGAAGCGCACCGCACCGGAGATGTCGTCATCCTGGGTGGGGCCGCAGGTGGGGTGCACCAGCACCACGCCCTGATCGCTCACGTTGGTGGCGTCGAGGGCGCGGGTGAACAGCTCGTAGTGGGCGCGGTGGATGGGGTTCCGGCACTGGAAGGCCACCACGTCCTGCCCCTCGGGCAGGTTGGCGCGCACTTCGGCCGGGGTTTTGCAGGGGAACACACGCTGCGGCAGCTCTAGGCCCTGGATGGCACCGCCGAGGTAGTAGCGACCGCGCTCGGTGGCGATCATCTTCACGGCGGGGTGCTCGAGCGAGGAGGTGCCGTAGCAACCCACGGCCTCGCGGGCCTTATCGGGCTCCCACTTGCTCTCCACGGTCATCACCGCCAGCTCCTGGCCGCGGTAGGTGAGCAGCAGCTTGTGACCCACGGCGATGTCATCGCGCTGGGTGTCCATCACGATCGGCAGGCCGAACAGCAGGCCGCTGGTGGTGCGGTGGCTCTCCACCACCGACTGGTAGTCCTCCTGGTGCATGAAGCCGAGCAGGGGCGAGAAGCCACCCACCATCAACAGCTCCACATCGCAGGCATTGCGATCGGAGCACTCCACCACGTGATCCACGCCCGCCTTCACGGCGTCGCGCTGCTCAGCCGGCACCCGCAGATCCACCAGGCTGCCGCCGTGGGGCGCGATCAGGCCCTTGGGAGAAGCAACGGTGCTCGTCATGGCGGCGGGAGATCATTCGTTGCGGGCGATTCTCCCAGAGCGCCCGATGCATGAAAAAAGGGGGCCGATGGCCCCCTGATCAATGCACACACCAGGCTGGAGCTGGATCAGGCCTTCTCGAGGCGGCCGTAGAGCTGGCCGGTGATCTTCACGTCAACGGGGTCGTGGCTGCCCATGTCGGTGTCGGAGGGCTGGATGGCGGTGAACACACCGGCGAATTCACCGGTGGAGGCATCCACCTTGGTGATCGAGAGGTTCATCTCGCCGGTGCCGTCGATGTAGCGCTTGCTGTTCTCGCGAGCGAGTTCATCGTCCTGACCGTTGAGAGCCACCAGGCCCTGGGCGTACTGCACACCGGTGGTGAGAGCACGACCCTTGGGATCGAGGAAGTTGGAGGTGCGGTAGCTGGGAACGCGGTAGTTGCCGTTCAGATCGGTGCTGGTGGTGATCGCACCGCCGTCGGCGGTGGCGTCGAGGTCCTTGCTGGAGAAGGTGAAGGGAACTTCCTCACCACCGGGTAGCAGCACGGTGACGATCTGGAAGTCGATGCCGCCCTGCTCCTTGAAGTTGATGCCGTTACCGCTCACCGCCAGATCGCCATACACCTGGTCGAGGCTGGTGGTGAAGCGGGTGAGGATCTTGGTGGGGGTGAACTGAGCTTCCACACGCTTGTTGGCGGGCTCACCCTTCACATACACCTCAGAGGGGTGCATGCAGATCTCGCGCAGCTGGTATTTGGCACCTGCATCCAGGCTGATCGCCCCCCGCGCCGAATCGGGCAGGGTCGGGCAATCGTTGGCCAGACCGGTGTTGTGGATGTCGTCGTAGGTGAGGTTGGCTCGGTCAACCGCCTTGGCGCCGCCGCTGCAAGCGGTGACGAGGGTGAGACAGAGCGCCAGCACGAGGGCCAGCAGGGGACGGAAACGCATGGGGAGAAGCCGGTCTGGCAGGGAAAACCTCTGATTGGGGGTGCGCCCGCTGCGGATACTACCGGTGCAAAAAGCCCATTCCGCGTACCATGTCGCGGCTCTCAACAACCTGTATGCGAGAGCGGCAGATCCAGACCGAATGAACGAAGGCAGCACCATCGACGCCACCCAAAGCCTGGCCGCGGGCGACTGGGAAGCGCGCCTCAGCGCCGAACTGCTGAGCCTCCAGGCCCTGGCCGATGAGGTGGATGGCGAGCCCGAAGCGCTGCTGCTGCTGCTGCGCCGCCTCGAAGATCTGCACCGCTCGATTCAAGACGGCCCCTTCCGCGCCAGCCTGCCCGCCGACCGCGGCGCCCTGTTCAACCTGCTGCAGGGCATGGAGAAGAGCGGCGGCTGGCCCTACATCCCCCGGCTACAGCTGCGCACCTTCATGGATCTGCTGCAGAACGGCGACTCCGGCTCAGCTCTCGCCGCCTAAGGCACTCAGCAAGCGATGGGCGAGCTGAAGCTTGCCCATGGGCTCCAGGGGCTGCACCGCCTCGCCCGGCCCCAGCAACCAGCCTGAATTGGCAGCGCTGCCGAAGCCCACGCCCGGCTGATCGATGGGATTGGCAAACAGCAGATCGCAGCCTTTGCGCGCAAATTTGGCCTTGGCCTGCGGCAGCACATCACCGCTGTGGGCCGCAAAGCCAAGGATCCGCTGGCCCGGCAGGCGCCGCTGCACCAGCTCCATCAGCAGATCGGGCACCGGCTCCCAACCGCCCGCCATCGCCTCCACCATCGCCTCTGCCAACGCCGCCTTGTCGGGTTTGTGGGGGAGCGCCACGGCCGGCCGGTGATCGGCCACGGCCGCCGCCATGGCGATGGCCTCCACCTCGGGCTGAAGCCGCTTCAGCGCTTGCTGCAGCTCGGCGCCCGTGTCAACCGCATGGGTGTGCAGCCCCTCGAGCCAGGCGGGCTCCACCTGGAGGGGTCCATGCACCAGCTGCACGCTGGCGCCCCGCAACCGCGCCGCCTGGGCCAGCAACACCCCCATGCGGCCGCTGCTGGGATTGGAGATGCAGCGGGCGGGATCGAACCACTCGCGCGTGGGGCCGGCCGTGACCAGCAGCCGCCGGCCGTGCCAATCGCGGCGCCACCCCCACGTGGCAAGGCTCTCCAGGGCGAGCAGCAAGAGCTCCGGTTCGGCCATGCGCCCCGAACCCTGGCGATCGCAGGCCAGCAGCCCCTCAGCGGGCCCGAGCGACAACACCCGCCCATAGCCCTGCAACTGCTCCCAGTTGGAGCGCACCGCCGGCGCACTCCACATGGCAGTGTTCATGGCTGCAGCGGCCAACACCGGCGCCTCGGTGGCCAACAGGGTGGAAGCCAGGAGGGTGTCGCCCAGGCCATGCACCCAGCGCCCGAGGCTGGTGGCACTGAGGGGCGCCAACAACACCAGCTCCGCCCACTCCGCCAGCTCCACATGCAGCGGCCGGGCCGCGGTGTGACTCCACTGATCGGCGTCGAGGTAGCAGCGCTCACGGCTCAGGCTGGCCAGGGCCACGGGGCTCACCAGCTGGGCAGCGCTGGGGGTGAGCACGCAGCGAACCTGAGCACCGCGCTTAGCCAGGGCACTCACCACCAACGGCAACTTCACCGCGGCGATGCTGCCGCTGATGGCCACCAGGATGCGGCGTCCGGCCAGGGGATCCTGCAGGGCTGGCAGCTCAGTCCTCATCAAAGGGTTCCTGATCCACCAGGTGCACGTAGGGCCGAGCCAGCTCGGGGCGATGAATCGCCAGGGCGCGCAGCAGGTGCCAGTCCTGCAGCCCTGCGAAGGGGCTCGGGTAGTCGTCTTCCTCCAAACGCCGAGCCAGCAGCGCCACGGCCTCCTCATCGAGGGAGGCCAGCAGCTCAGGCGTGATGGCAGCGGGCTGGGTCATGGGAGGAGAACAACAGAAGAAGAACGCCACCAGCAAAGACTGATAAGTTCTGGCCATCGCCCCGGCGGGGCCGCCAAGGGGAATTAGCTCAGCTGGTAGAGCGCTGCGATCGCACCGCAGAGGTCAGGGGTTCGAGTCCCCTATTCTCCATCCACTGTTGAAAAGGGTTGCGGCAGCGGCAATGAACTGGAGCGCAGACGCCGAAGCCAAGCTCAAGGAGATTCCTTTTTTCGTGCGGCCGGCTGTGCGCAAACGGATCGAAGCCCTGGCCAGCGAGGAAGGCCATGAGGCCATTGATCTGGCCTTTTTTGAAGACGCCAAGGCCCGTTTCGGCCAGAAATAGGGCCACCGGCGAGCCGCCTGTAACGCTGTGAGTTCTGCCCCGCTGGCACGTGCAGGGTTTCTGCTAGAGGGCGATGCGGTAAAAGAGACACACCAGTCCCTCCCCAGTCGAAGGCATGTCGCAGTCGAAGCGCGAACAGGTGGTGAGCCACCTGCGCTACATCCGCCAGGAACTGCGCGAGATGCACCAGGGCGTGATGGACGACGGCCTGTTGCCGGAAGCCGGTGAAGTGCGCGGGGTGATGGCCCAGATGGAAGCCCTGCTCGAACTGCTGGAAGGCAAGGGCTCCCGCAAGAAGGACAGCGACGGCTGAGGCCTGATTGTCCAGCTCTCGCCCACTGCAGCGCACACGCCTCCAGCAAAGCCTGGGCGGTGCTTGGCCGCGGCTGGAGCAATGGGCGATCAATCCCTGGCGGCGGCTGTCGCTGCTGCTGATCGTTCTGTTGGGAACGTTCGTGCTCGGCAATGCCGTGGCCACGCTCACCGGCGCCCGTGCCTTCCTCGATCCACCGGCGGCGCTGGTCTGCGTGGCGCTGATCGAGGTGGCCATCCGGGCGCGGCGGCCCCTGCTGCAACGCCGCGGTGATCGCCTCGGGCTGCAGCTGCTCGACATGTGCCGCGTTGGCTTCAGCTACGGCCTGCTGCTCGAGGGCTTCAAGCTGCTCTGAACCCAGCCGGGGCATCAGCTGGCCGCCATCAGATACAACAACGCCATGCGGATCGGAATGCCGTTGGTCACCTGCTCCTCCACCAGGCAGCGGTGTGGATCATCGAGCAGCGCACCGCTCAGCTCCACCCCACGGTTCACCGGCCCCGGGTGCAGCACCGGAACGTTGGCGGCGCAGCTGGCCAGGCGCGCGTGGGTGAGGCCATAGGCCCGGTGATAGCTCTCCAGGCTGGTGAGCAGGTGTTGATGCATGCGCTCCTTCTGCAAGCGCAGCGTCATCACCGCATCAGCCCCCTGCAGGGCCTGAGCCAGATCGCGCTCCACCCGAATGGATCCACGCCGCGCCACTGGATCCTGCGCCTGCCCTGGCGGCGGTGCCGCCACGAACTGGGCGAAGGCCTCGGGCAGCAGGGTGGCGGGGCCGCAGAGCACCACCTCTGCACCGCAACCAGTGAGGGCCCAGAGGTTGGAGCGGGCCACCCGTGAATGGAGGATGTCGCCTACGATCACGATGCGACGGCCGCGCAGGGCCTCCGGCGTGGGGGCCTCTGGGGCGAAATGGCGCGCCAGGGTGAACAGATCCAGCAACCCCTGGCTGGGATGGCTATGCAAACCATCACCGCCATTGAGCACCGCCACCCGATCGCCGCTGGCATCGAGATCACGGGCCAGCGCAGCGGGCACCCCGGTGCAGCGATGGCGCACCACCAGCAGCTCGGCCCCCATCGCCACATAGGTGCGCACCGTGTCGAGCAGGCTCTCGCCTTTGCTCAACGAACTCGACGACGGCGAAAAGCTCTGCACATCCGCCGAGAGGCGTTTGGCCGCCAGCTCAAAGCTGCTGCGGGTGCGGGTGCTCGGTTCAAAGAAGAGGGTGGTGACCAAGCGGCCCTGCAGGGCTGGCAGCTTGCGGGCCCCGGAGATGGGCATCACGCGGAAACGCTGGGCCAGCTCCAGAACCGTGGCGTAATCGTCGAGCGAGAAGGCCGCCAGATCCAGCACATGGCGGTGGGTCCAGTCGCTCAAGGTGGGCCGCAGGAGACAGCCTCAGGCTAGAAGCCGATCGGCAGCCCGGCCACGCCGAAAGCCTCGGCTCGAGCCGGCAGGCGATCCCCCCGGGCCCGGCGGCTCACGCTGCGGCTGGCCCGCAGATACCAGCGCCAGGGCAGATCCTGCCCCTGGCTGATGCCGATGCGGGTGCTCTGCACCAGAGCCGTTGGTGGCAACACCGCCAGAGCCGAGGGCCTGGGTGCTACCCACAACCCCTCACGGGGGTCCACCGGTTGGGCGTCGTGGCGGCCATCGATGCCAAAGCGGCGGGCCAGTAAGGCCGGACCAGCCGCAACGCGCTCAGGCTCGCCGGGCAACGCCACAGCGCGCAGCAACACACCGTTGGCCCAATCAGCCCGATGGGTGGTGACATTCACGCAGTGGTGAATGCCATAGCTCATATACAC
>Ga0194116_10007177_pt1 | contig 11615 bp, 6 predicted proteins | sample TA2MahsurfametaG_4_FD_148617 | JGI IMG/M metagenome (GOLD analysis project Ga0194116, IMG submission 148617) | Freshwater microbial communities from Lake Tanganyika, Tanzania - TA2015008 Mahale S9 surface | ecosystem: Environmental > Aquatic > Freshwater > Lake | place: Tanzania: Lake Tanganyika... | reverse complement strand
CGGTTGGTCCTGTTTCACCAGTTGGACCTCTTTCACCAGTTGGACCTGTTTCTCCTGTAGAACCGGTTTCACCAGTTAGACCTGCTTCACCAGTTGGTCCAGTTACAGTACTAGCGGCACCAGTTGGTCCGGTTTCACCAGTTAGACCTGCTTCACCAGTAGGTCCAGTTACAGTACTATCGGCACCAGTTGGTCCAGTTACAGTACTAGCGGCACCAGTTGGCCCGGTTTCACCAGTTAGACCTGCTTCACCAGTAGGTCCAGTTACAGTACTATCGGCACCAGTTGGTCCAGTTTCACCAGTTGGTCCGGTTTCACCGGTTGGTCCAGTTTCACCGGTTGGTCCAGTTTCACCAGTTGAGCCTGCTTCACCAGTAGGTCCAGTTTCACCTGTTGGTCCAGTTTCACCAGTTGAGCCTGCTTCACCAGTAGGTCCAGTTTCACCTGTTGGTCCAGTTTCACCTGTTGGTCCAGTTTCACCTGTTGGACCTGCTTCACCGGTTGGTCCTGTTTCACCAGTTGGTCCGGTTTCTCCTGTAGGTCCGGTTTCTCCTGTAGGTCCAGTTTCACCAGTTGGACCTCTTTCACCAGTTGGACCTGTTTCTCCTGTAGGTCCGGTTTCTCCCGTAGGTCCGGTTTCTCCTGTAGAACCGGTTTCTCCTGTAGGTCCGGTTTCACCAGTTGGTCCTCTTTCACCAGTTGGACCTGTTTCTCCTGTAGAACCTGTTTCTCCTGTAGGTCCTGTTTCACCAGTTGGTCCTATTTCACCGGTTGGCCCGGTTTTACCTGTTGGCCCGGTTTCACCTGTTGGTCCTGCTTCACCTGTTGGTCCTCTTTCACCAGTTGGCCCTGTTTCACCTGTTGGACCTGTTTCACCAGTTGGACCTGTTTCACCGGTTGACCCTCTTTCACCGGTTGCCCCTGTTTCACCTGTTGGACCTGCTTCACCGGTTGGTCCTGTTTCACCAGTTGGACCTCTTTCACCAGTTGGACCTGTTTCTCCTGTAGAACCGGTTTCACCAGTTAGACCTGCTTCACCAGTTGGTCCAGTTACAGTACTAGCGGCACCAGTTGGACCTGTTTCACCAGTTAGACCTGCTTCACCAGTAGGTCCTTGTATACCTGTAGTTCCTGCTTCACCGGTAGGTCCTTGTATACCTGTTGCTCCTGCTTGACCTGTAGATCCTACTTCACCAGTTGGTCCTACTGTACCAGTTGGTCCTATATTTCCTATTGGTCCTATATTTCCTGTTGGTCCTATATTTCCTGTTGGTCCTATATTTCCTGTTGGTCCTGTATTTCCTGTTGGTCCTGTTACAGTACTAGCAGCACCTGTTGGTCCGGTATTTCCTACTATACCAGTTGGTCCGGTATTTCCTGCTATACCAATTGGTCCGGTATTTCCAGTAGCACCAGTATTAGTTGCTTGGCCTGCTGGACCAGTTGCTCCAATAGGTCCTGTTGGTCCCGTATTTCCAGTAGCACCAGTATTACTTGCTTGTCCTGCTGGACCAGTTGCTCCAATAGGTCCTGTATTTCCAGTAGCACCAGTATTTGTTGCTTGACCTGGTAATCCAGTTGGGCCAATTTGACCGGTGGGACCAGTATTACCAATAGGTCCAGTATTACCAGTGGGTCCTGTATTTCCAGTGGGTCCTGTTACAGTACTAGGTTCACCAGTTGGACCTGTATTACCAGTTGGACCTGTATTACCAGTTGGACCTGTATTACCAGTTGGACCTGTTACAGTACTATCAGCACCAGTTGGACCTGTATTACCAGTTGGACCTGTATTACCAGTTGGACCTGTATTACCAGTTGGACCTGTATTACCAGTTGGACCTGTATCACCTTGAGGCCCTCCAACTCCAGGAGGTCCTTGTATTAGTCCTACATTCTGCCATCCATTAATATCTGGTGGATTATTTTGAATACAAACCCAGAAATATTGATTAATAATATATCCATCACCTATCTTAGCATTAGTTGGTAACTCTGACGTATTATTGAAAGCCCCTTTAATAACGATAGTTCCTGGGTTTACCCCTCCGATAGTTGAACCAATCGGTAAAAGTACCTCAGTTCCTGATGCAGAAATAGCAGCATCACCTAGATATATGGTTTGACCTGCTGTAAATACTTCATATGCAAATATTTTGCTAAACCAATAACCTGTCATACCTAAGGTCAAAATGTTATCAGCATATGGTATTATACTTTCAGTTAAAATACCTCCAAAATTTCCTGTAGGTCCGGTTGATCCGGTTGATCCAGTTGCTCCGGTTGATCCAGTTGCTCCGGTTGATCCGGTTGATCCGGTTGATCCGGTTGATCCGGTTGATCCAGTTGGTCCGGTTGTTCCAGTTGGTCCTGTTGGTCCAGTATTTCCAGTTGGTCCGGTTGATCCAGTTGGTCCTGTTACAGTACTAGCGGCACCAGTTGGTCCGGTTTCACCAGTTGGTCCGGTTTCACCAGTTGATCCGGTTTCACCAGTTGGTCCGGTATTTCCAGTATTTCCAGTTGGTCCGGATTCACCAGTTGGGCCTGTATTACCAGTATTTCCTATTGCTCCAGTTGGACCTGTATTACCTGTAGCACCAGTATTAGTTGCTTTACCTTCTGGGCCGGTTGCACCAATAGGCCCTGTAGGTCCTATACTTCCTGTAGCACCAGTATTACTAGCTTGGCCTGCTGGACCAGTTACTCCAGTTGGTCCTTGTAGTCCTTGTGGCCCTTGCGGTCCTTGTGGTCCTTGGTCTTTTAAGTGACAACATTTAACAGCACCTAAATATTGTGAGTAATTACTATAATTGCGTGACATTTATATATAATTATAATAATAATTTATTTATAAATTAACTATTTTCAATAAGCGTTCTTTATCTACATTATCATATTCAAACAAATATTTATTACACCATTCTGTATTCATATTTGTAGGTGAAACAAATATAATTTTTTTACAATCTTTTCCGATATATCCATGACAAATAAGTTCTTCTTCTGGTATAAGATAAAATTTAGCATTTTTACAATGTAGCCAATATAAATCATTATCTCCTTCCTCGTAACTTTGATTTACACATTTACCATCAATTCTACATTTATATTTAATTAAATTAAATGAAAAAGAGTTTGGATTATTGTGTACAATTGAACCTACTTTTTCCTGAACTTTTTTCTCTCCAATTTTAAAGTCATAAACTAATCCTTCAACTTCATTATTTTTAAATTCAATAAAGTTAATAGTTGATTCTCTTATTTTTCTGTATTGAAGTTCCTGTTGTTGACTCTTATTTGTTGGAGTATTCAGTGTGTCAAAATCAAATTTAATTATTGAATCATAATAATGGTCTAATTTTTCTATTAAATTTTCAGAAGTAACTTCATATTTATTATACTTTGATTTTTGCGCGACACCAATAGTTTTTAATCCATTTACTTCTTGATATGGTATTAACCACATTTTTTTGTCTTCTTCGCAAATACATAATAATAAGCAATCTTCATATTTATTATTATTTAGTCTGAAATAATATTGGTCTCGTTCCGTCTGTTTATTTGTTGTTTTTACTTGAATTCCTAACCACAAATCAAGTTCTTCATTTTTTTTTCTAATAGCTATATCAGCTTTACAACCATCAAAAGTTTTAATTACTGTAAAATTATCGGTTACTAAATTTTTGAAATAATTAATACATTTTAATTCCTGTAAACAACTATTCTTATTCTCTCCTACCCTAAATTCTTTTAATTTATTGCCAGTATTTACATTAACACATTTCGGACAATTGATGCCTTGATTTAAAGTTTGAAAATTTTTCCAACTTACATTATTTTCATGTCCGCATGAGGCAATGTAATTTAATTTTTGTCTATTATTAATATAATAATTATTAAATTCATCTTTTGTATAACATAATTTACAATTTTTACTTTGAAAATAAGACGACATTGATTCATATGTTGGTATTTCTAAAGCACAATTTCTACATTTGATTCCATGTCCTACTAGAATTTCTTTTACTGAAATATGGCTATTGTGACCGCAAGAAGCTGTATATTCTAATTTTTCCAATTGATTGTTATATGTGGTGCTTAATAATACACAACTTCTTTGAGAAAAAATATCTTGAACTTGCTTGTGTGTATATCTTATAGGCATAGTTTGTTTTATATAAAAATATATATTATATCTTTATATTGTTTTATATAAATATATAATTCAGTAGTAGGGCTAATAAGACTACGCCGACGGGAGCTGCGCGAGACAGAGACGTATGCTACCAAGACTGGCAACATTATATTTCACAACCAAAGGCAAATCATTTTCCAAGTAAACTTCTATTTGTTGGCATAAATTAGTGCATTTTATGAAATACCCAAGGTTTTTAAGTGAAAATTCACCCTGAATGATTTTAGACGAGTCTTGCTTTGAAATAAAGCCCATACTACCGTCTGATTCGGCACGATGAATTTCAGCAGAAGCAAATTGTCCGGAACACTTAAATATCAATTCATTACCGACAGATTTAATTTCAAGTTTTTCTGAAATACATGACAAATCACGAATAATTTTTTGGAAATCAGCGGAGGGTAAATTAATAATAGATGAAAATGTAACGTCTGGATATTGTAATTCTTCTGGATCAGGTTCAATCAATCGTAACTTCTGTGTCTTACATTGTTTAATCTCTCCATTTTCATATTTGAGAGACAAATAAGATACAATACCATCTACATAATCGGAGTTTTCAATATAAATAGTTAAAGTTTCATCATTCTCAATGGTATTAATTAATTTAAATAAATGAAACATATTAACACCAATAATAATTTTGTCTTTTTTACATTCATAGAATTCAAAATTTTGAGCGGATAAAAATAAATGTACCAAAATAGTATGTGATTTATCCATGTTGATAATTCTCATACCATCAGGTTCAAAAGTAATATTTGTTTCTAATAAAATATCTTTAAGTGCTGTCATTAATGTTCTAAATGGTGCTATTTGAACTGTTTTAATGGTAAGAACATTTCCATCTGTTGATGACATACATTGGTTCTTATTTGAAAATGCGGACATTATACTAAATTTTAATTCACAATCTTTAAATACTTATAATTAAAAATATTTAACGCATTTATTTAGTTAACCATACATTTTGATATGTATAACTTTAATGTGTATAAGTATTAAATGAAATTTTAAGTGTACCAGCTAATAATGTGTTCATTTCATTGATAAAATCATCTACTGATTCATTATTATACGCACGACCTTTCTCCGTGTTAAAATATAGTTTATTTAATAACTCATTTATTTTATTTTTCAATTCATCACTCATCACATCGATATGGTTTTTAGAATATAACGTCCAAAATCCAAATTGTGTAAAAATATAACTATAAATTATTTGTGAGTTTTTTAATTTAATTGATTTTAAAATATCTTCTAAACTTGGATAGAATTTTGCTACTTTTGGATGACTATGCCATATAATTTTATCATAATATTCAAAATTGCAATAATGTCTTATTTGATTTTCATGTGTAATAGTTGGCGTATCAGCATTATCATGAAGATTAACAATATATCCATCATTTGTTTTTCTAATAGTTCCACATTTTTCATAATTTATATTACTATCAATTGTTATATCTTTAATATATTGTACAATATCACTAAATCTTTTAGCAGAAAATACCTCATTGCTTCCACCTTTCTGAATGACATTATTTGGGAAATGTATTTTAACTTTTGGCACTCGTCTTGTCCCATGTCCGTGTTTTGATTTGGCTCTTTTTGCCAAAGTTAATGCTCTTGAATTTTGTTTACAACCTTCTTCTAAAATATTATAGTCAACTGCTGCTGCTTTACCGGATGTTATTGCGCTAGCCAAACGTGCTATACCCCATGATTGTGCTGTTTGGTTTGGTCTTGAACCTGAAGAATAATATGCTCCAGCTCCCTTATTTATTATTTTTGCTAAAGCCGATTTAGAGCATCCAGTTGCCTTTGCTAGTTCATCTGTAGCGCCAATTTTATCTACATGGTACATTTTTTCTGCTTTTATAATGTGGTCGGATTTTTTAGATTTAAATGAAGCAACCCTAGGTCTCGAATGATAAATTCCTTTTTTATAAAGACTGCGTGATTTCATAAGCTCTTTTCCTTGTTTTTTTCTATCTTTTCGCGTCAGTCTTTTTGGTAAATATCGTAGATTAATTTTCATATATTATATAAATATTATAACTCTATAATTATATAACTCTTTAGCTAGTCTTATAACATGAGCGAATCTAATATTATATTATTCTTATAATTTTATATCTTTTTAAATTAAATATATTTAAAAACATTTTATTACTTATTATAATGACAGAACCAAAACGCACAGATTGTTTATCGACTGTTGAAAAACTGTATGAACGATATAAAGATAATGACTATATGTTACAAAGAATATATAATCACGTCCACATTTATTTACCAAACACACTAGCACATGAAGCTAAAAATCACGAAAAAAGACAAAATCTAAACAGTTATCTTTTTGAAGAACAGCAAATTTTTATACAAGTTTTTTTGAGTAAAAATAACTATTATTACTTGCCAAGTAACAACTTCTATTATCAATATAATGGCAAAGATTATTTCATTGTTAAAGAAGACGAAATTCTTCACAAGCTTTTATCTACAATATCTAGAGAGAGAACACTTCTGCAGTGGAAACATAAAACAAAGGCAGCAATTATTAAACAAATTAAGGATCGAAACTTATTCAGCTCCATTCCTGAAACAGATACCATTCAAAATGTCTTAAATTATATATACCCTTCAATATTTGTATCTAAAACATCAGCAAAGTATTTTCTTACTATAATTGGTGACAATATTTTAAAGAAAAACACTGATTTAACATTTATAGTTAGCCAAAAGATGAGACAATTGTTGGATGAACTTGAAAATGTTGGTGCATCTTCTATTGGTAACAATAATATTTCATATAAATTTGTTACAAAATACCATGAAACACATACTTTTAATAATTGTCGATTAATTAAATTTAACGATAATTATTCTAATGAGTATTGGAGAGAATCTCTTAAAAAAATTGGATTAAATTTGTTATGTGTTGCTGCTCACTATTCTAACAGATATATAAATTCTGATAATTTTCTAAATACAACAGCTGATGATGAACTAGTGAATTATGTATATACTTTGAAAAATACAACTGAAAATGGTTTAGTTGAAAATTTTATTGGTGAATATATAGAAAAAACTTCAGATGATTTTAGAATTGAATGGAAAAATATACATTTTATTTGGAAGCAATTTCTCTCTAGTAATAATTTACCAGTTGTTATTTTTTCCAACTCTTTCAAGAATATACTGAGATTAAATATTCCATACAATGAAGAAACGGATTCATTTATCGGAGTCACCAGTAAATATTTACCTATATATAGAGATTTTATACAATTTTGGGATACAACAATAACTAATACATCATCGACTGATTTTGAAAATGAACTTGAAATTGATGAAATTAGTTCATTATTTAAACAATGGTCTAAACATAAAAACGGTTTGTCTGAAGAGAACATAATTCGTGTGTTAAAACACTTCTTTTCCACTGAAATTATTGATGATAAATATGTTTTAAATATTACATCTAATATTTGGGATAAATTAAATGATATACAAAATTCCACTGAATTTATCAAGCAACAAATCAAAGAGAACCATAAACTTTCACTTATCAGTTTTGACGATCTATATAATTTTTATAACAAATATTGTAGTATGAACTCGAATAAGCTCATTGTAAGTAAGAGATATTTTGAAAAATATTTATATTATAAATTTTCAGAATATATTGTTTATGAAAAATTTATTAGAACAGAATGGGTTGATTGTTAATTTAAGCAGCGTTTCCAGCGACAAGTTGAAGGGCGACACCAGAAGTACCAACACCTTGTCCATCAAATGAATGTGGAGATAACGGTCCTCCGTAAGCCATTCCACCCTTCATCTTTCTACTCTTATTTCCTTTACGAAATAACTTGAATTGACCTTTTTTGGCAACATAACCAAGCTTTCTAAGATTCTTAATAGTTTTCTTTCCAGAAGCATGCTTTCTTCTTGAGACAATACGACCATGTTTGTTCTTCATCAAATTACTTTTGGTTAATCCACCAGATGTCTTTTTAGCAGTTCCATGCCATACTTGAGCGCGACTTCCTGTAGTTTGCATTATAAATTAAAATGAGAAAATATTTTTAAACCAGTCAATATTTTAAACTAGTCAATATTTAAAACGCGATTAAAATCTATTTACAGGAGGCATTCCACTTCCACCAGGCATGCCCTCTGTTTTACCTAAATAATTAACATTTAATGGTTGTCCTAAATAAAAATTACCATATTGGACGTTTCCGCCTTTTTTTGATTGAATAACCTGAGATATTCGTGTAGCATATGACACTTTTGCGGATGCGGCCTGTGATCCGGGTGTGTTTTTGTCATATTTCTCAGGTATACAGTAACAGTTTATTTGCTCCGTTTGATTTGGATACAAAGCATTATATGCGGCAACATAATTTATAATACGTGAGGTACTTGTTCTCGAGCCTGGTGTAAATTTTCTCTGTGAATGCATAATAATATTTACTTTGATTTTATTTTATCAAATCAAAATAAAATTATAATTTAATTATTTTAAAATAAAATTGATTTTTAAAATATCTTAAAAACAAAATTATATACTATATTAACAATGAGTGCTAACGACGCTAATACCGATTTATTCTTCGACGTTCAACAGAAAACCGATAAACAGCATATCTTGGATAATCCAGATACATATATCGGATCCGTTGAAAGTATCGATGCTGATATGTGGATTATGAGCGAAGATAGCGAGAAAATTGTTGAAAAAAATATTAATTATATTCCTGGTCTATTCAAATTATTTGATGAAGGTATTGTCAACTGTCGCGATCATGTTGTAAGAATGAAGACCAAGATTGATGAGAATATTGAAAACGCACTACCTGTTACTCATATTGATATTAGCATTGATTCAGATGGTTCAATCACCATGATTAATGATGGCAATGGTATCGATGTTGCTCAAAAGGATGGTATTTGGATTCCTGAGCTTGTTTTCGGACATTTAAGAACTTCAACAAACTATAATAAAGAAGAAAAAAAAATTGTCGGTGGTAAGAATGGTTTTGGTTTTAAACTTGTTTTAATTTGGTCTAGTTATGGTCGTATTGAAACAGTCGATCACATTCGTGGACTTAAATATATTCAAGAATATAAAAATAATTTGGATGAAATTTGTAAACCTTCCATCACCAAATGTAAGACAAAACCATATACTAAGATTACATTTAAGCCTGATTTTAATAGACTCGGTATTACAGGATTGACACCAGATATGATATCACTTCTTAAGAAGCGGGTTTATGATATTGGTGCTGTTACAGATAAAAATATTAAAGTTAAATATAACAATGAATTAATTCCAGTGAAGTGCTTTGAGCAATATATTAGCATGTATATCGGTGACAAATCTGTTTCTCCAAGAGTGTATGAAGATGACGGGACTGGAGGCAGATGGGAATATGCTGTTGCCCTTACACCAGCGGCTGAATTCGTTCAAGTATCATTTGTGAATGGTATTCATACTTCTAAAGGTGGAAAACATGTCGAATACATTTTAAATCAAATTGTTAGAAAATTAGTTGATTTTATTGAAAAGAAAAAGAAGACAAAAGTAAATCCAAATACCATCAAGGAACAATTAATTTTATTCTTGAGATGTGATATTGAAAACCCAGCATTTGACAGTCAAACGAAGGATTATATGAACACACCTTCGTCTAAATTCGGTTCAAAATGTGAAGTGAGCGAGAAATTTATCGAAAAAGTAGCAAAAATGGGTGTCATGGATGCTGCTTTACAATTAACGGAAGTCAAAGAAACCAAGGCTGCTAAAAAGACCGATGGAACAAAGACTAAATCTGTTAGAGGTATTCCTAAATTAACTGATGCTAATTGGGCTGGGACTGATAAGTCTAGTAGCTGTATGTTAATTCTCTGTGAAGGAGATTCAGCTAAGGCAGGTATTCTGTCAGGATTGTCATCTGAAGACCGCAATATTGTAGGTGTTTATCCGTTAAAAGGCAAACTACTAAATGTTCGCGGTGAACCTGTCAAAAAAATTGCGGATAATAAAGAAATTGCTGAGATCAAGCAAATTCTCGGTCTTGTAACTGGAAATAAATATTTAAATTTAGAAGCTGTTTATAAGAACTTGAGATATGGTAAAGTAATATTTATGACAGATCAGGATTTAGATGGAAGCCATATCAAAGGTCTTGGAATTAATTTGTTCTCTTGTGAGTGGCCTACATTAGCTCAAATTCCAGGGTTTATTGGATTTATGAATACTCCAATTTTAAAGGCAAAGAAAGGATCCAATGAATTAAATTTCTATAATGATGGAGAATTTGAAGACTGGAAAGAAAAAAATGATATCAAAGGATGGACTGTTAAATATTATAAAGGGTTGGGTACTAGTACTGGCAAAGAATTTAGAGAATATTTTGAAAACAGAAAAATTGTCGAATTTGAGTTTAATGGTAAGAAATCAGACGATGCGATCGATATGGTATTTAATAAGAAAAGAGCTGACGATAGAAAAGATTGGTTGAAATTATATGATAGAGACGCTTATCTTGATACTAGCAAGAAAAACGTTTCTTATGAAGAATTTATTAATCGAGAATTAATTCACTTCTCTAAATATGATTGCGATAGAAGTATTCCTAATTTGATGGATGGTCTCAAAATTTCACAAAGAAAAATTGTATTTGCTGCGTTTAAACGCAATTTGAAGACAGAAATTAAAGTCGCACAATTTTCCGGATATGTTTCGGAGCATTCTGGTTATCATCATGGCGAAGCCAGCTTAAACGCAGCGATTGTCGGTATGGCCCAAAACTTTGTAGGCTCAAATAATATTAACTTGTTTGTACCTAACGGTCAGTTTGGAACTAGATTACAAGGTGGTAAAGATAGTGCGTCTGAAAGATATATATTTACATTATTAAATAAAATTACTAGAACAATCTTTCAACAAACCGACGATAATGTTCTTGAATATTTAAATGATGATGGATTATCTGTTGAACCGATTTATTATGCTCCAATTATTCCAATGATTCTTGTCAATGGTTCTAAAGGTATTGGTACTGGTTTTAGTACTGATATTATGTGCTATAATCCATTACAAATTATTCAATATTTACAAAATAAATTAACAGCTATTGAGGATGATATTGACTTCATACCTTATTATGAAGGATTTAAAGGCAAAATTACAAAGATTTCTGATGACAAATTCTTGATTAAAGGAATCTACGAAAAATTGGCTGTTGACAAAATTAGAGTTACCGAATTGCCTGTCGGTTATTGGACTGAAGATTTTAAGGAGTTACTCGAACACTGGATTAGTCCTGGTGAAGATAAAGATAAAAATAAAATTCCAGCAATTATAAAGGACTACGAAGATATGAGTAAAGATACGAATGTT
>Ga0194116_10007173_pt1 | contig 11618 bp, 11 predicted proteins | sample TA2MahsurfametaG_4_FD_148617 | JGI IMG/M metagenome (GOLD analysis project Ga0194116, IMG submission 148617) | Freshwater microbial communities from Lake Tanganyika, Tanzania - TA2015008 Mahale S9 surface | ecosystem: Environmental > Aquatic > Freshwater > Lake | place: Tanzania: Lake... | reverse complement strand
TATTGGGAGGTCTTGGACCAGGTTCCCGACCCCGAAATTCCCGCCATTTCGGTCGTGGATTTGGGCATTGTAACCCGGCTGACGGTGGAGGAAGATGGCGGGGTTCGGGTTGTGTTGACCCCCACTTTTGCGGGATGCCCCGCCCTCCGCTGGATGGAAAAAACTGTTCAAGAGGCTTTGCTTGAGGCGGGGGCCCCAGGCGTTGATGTTCAAACCACCTTTGAGAATCCCTGGACTTCGGATCGAATCAGCGAAGCCGGAAGGGAAAAGATCCGAAATTTTGGATTAGCACCTCCACCTCGTCGTCGACCAGGTTGTGCGAGTCCTGATTTGGATGTCTTGGCCCAAGCCGCCTGCCCTCGCTGTGGCTCCCAAAACACCTCCATGAAATCCCCTTTTGGCCCGACGCTCTGTCGTTCTTTGCACTATTGTTTTGATTGCCTGGAGGCCTTTGAACAATTCAAACCCCTTTGATTTTACCTTTGGCACAGGCCCTATTTATTCTAAAAATTATTTAAGATTAGCTTTTATAACTATTCACCTTATGTTATTTGAATTATCCGAAGAACACCAAATGATTCGCCAAGCTGCCCGTGATTTTGCACAAGCCGAATTATTATCTGGTGTTATTGAGCGCGACAACCATCAAGAGTTTCCTGCGGCTCAAATCGCTAAAATGGGGGAATTGGGATTGATGGGAATGATGGTGAGTCCGCAATACGGAGGTGGCGGAATGGATATGGTATCCTATGTTTTGGCAATGGAAGAAATCTCCAAAGTAGATGCCTCCGCATCCGTTTGTATGTCGGTGAATAATTCGTTGGTGTGTTGGGGCTTGGAGGCCTTTGGCTCGGAAGAACTCAAGCAAATGTATCTACCCTCCTTGGCTAGTGGTCAAAAAATCGGGGCATTTTGTTTGTCTGAACCGGAGGCAGGATCTGATGCTACATCGCAGAGGACTACGGCCCTTGACCAAGGGGATCATTACCTTTTGAACGGGACCAAAAATTGGATAACCAACGGAAATTCAGCGTCTTATTACATTGTTATGGCCCAGACGGATGTAGCCAAAGGGCACAAAGGCATCAATGCATTTTTGGTCGAAAAGGCCTGGCCCGGCGTACAGGTTGGCAAAAAAGAAGATAAAATGGGCATTCGGGGTAGCGATACCCACAGCGTTATGTTCACCGATGTAAAAGTCCCCAAATCCCACCGTATCGGCGAGGATGGTTTTGGATTCAAATTTGCTATGAAGGTTCTTTCGGGTGGCCGCATTGGAATTGCCGCCCAAGCGCTAGGCATAGCCAGCGGTGCTTTGGAGCTCAGTGTCCAGTACGCCAAAGAACGCAAAGCCTTTGGAACCGAAATCATGAATCACCAGGCGATTCAATTCAAATTGGCCGATATGGCTACCGAAATTGAAGCGGCTCGTTTGCTTTGCCTCAAAGCCGCTTGGCTCAAGGATCAGCACATGAATTATGATATTGCCTCAGCTCAGGCCAAATTGTTCGCCTCCACGGTGGCCATGAAAGTGACGACCGAAGCAGTCCAGATTCATGGGGGCTACGGGTATGTCAAAGAATACCACGTAGAGCGCATGATGCGTGATGCCAAAATCACCCAGATCTACGAAGGAACCTCCGAGGTTCAGCGAATGGTGATCTCCAGGGATTTAATCCGGGGTTAGGGATGAGAACCCCTGGAGGCGGGGGCCCCTGGAGGTAGGGGCTTTTAGTTTACCACCGGAAGGGTTGCGTATTCGCGGCCAAATTCCATCATCTGTTCCACAAAATTGTCAGGGTATTCCACCTTGACATCTTTGATCTGGCCATTGACCAGGATAGGGACCAGGCGGGGTTGAATAAATCCAGAATAAGGCTTGGATTGGATGGATTCAAAACGCTTTTTGACCTCGGCAACCAAGGCCTGATCGACTTGGACTCCGTAGGTTTCCACCAGGGCTTGGCCGGCTTTGAAATCGCCTTCGCTTTTGATGCGTTGAATTTCTCGTAACAACTGACCAAACAATTCGCGAAGAGCCTGGTAGTCGTTCACTACAAAATAGGTTTTGCCGTCTCGTTGCCTACGTTCAATGACCTTGTTGGCCAGGCCTTTCTGGTAGGCCCATCCCGCATTCAGTTGACGATTGCGCATATGGGATTCCTCGAGGTTTTCGCCAGCTTCCAATCGACGCAATTGCAGCATCAGCCCATTACGAATGTACCCATCGTATTCGGCTTTGCCCACTTCGAGGCTGGGCATCACACCCAATTCAATGAGTTTGGGGTCCATGATATAATACAATGCCACCAAATCAGCGCGGGCTTCTTCAAGGGTGGAGGCGTATTGTTTGAGGGTCTCTTTGGGGGTTCCTATGCCGGGGTTTAGCTGACCCGATGCATGTCCAATAACCTCGTGAAGGTCGGTGTGGAGGTCTCCAGCCAGAGGGCCGTATTGACGCGAGCGATCGATTTCGGCCTGATCCCAGGCAAATTCTTGAATGGAGCTTCCTTTGGCGCCCATTTCATTGTAAGCGTAAACAATGTTACCCAAGGCCACTGATTTGGATCCGTGCATTTTGCGAATCCAGTCGGCGTTCGGGAGGTTGATTCCAATTGGGGTTGATGGAGAAGCATCACCGGCTTCCTGAACAACGGTGATTACTTTGGCTGAAATCCCGGTGACTTTGGCTTTTTTGTGTTCGGGTAGAATAGGAGATTGGTCTTCAAACCACTGGGCCTGATCGCCAATGGCCTTGATACGTTTGGTGGCTTCCATATCTTTAAAGGAAACAACCGACTCGTACGAGGCCCGCATGCCTAATGGATCGCCATAAACCTCGATAAAGCCATTGACCACATCAATCATGGATTCGGTATCCTGAACCCAGGCAATGTTATACGCATCCCATGTTTTGAGATCACCCGTTTGGTAATAAGCGATGAGTAATTCCAAGGCTTTTTTTTGTTTGGGATTTTCGGCGACGGTGACCGCTTTTTGGAGCCAAAACAAAATACGATCGATGGCTTGACCGTATAAACCGCCTGATTTCCAAGGTATTTCCGTAACTTTTCCGTTGACTTTGGTAAGTCGTGAATTCAGACCAAACCAAACGGGCGTGGTATCGTTGGGGTTCTTGAGTGGTTTATAGTAGGCTTCGACCTCCTTTTGGGTTACCCCGCTGTAAAAGTTGTTAGCAGAACCCGTGACCAGGTCCACGCCGGCTTCTTGATTGACTCGCTTGGCATCCCGCTTGGGATCGAACATAATGGGTTGCAGGAAAGCAGCCAATTGGCTGGGGTTGGCGTAGGCTGGTGTAATCGGAAAATTCGCTTTGGGACAACCTTGGATCAAGGTGTTCCAATAGGTGGTGTCAAATTCAGGCAAGAGCTTACGGGTGCTGTAGTGATGATGAATGCCGTTGCTGAACCATACTCTTTTGGTATAGACCATGAACTGCTCCCAACGGGGATCCTTGCGATTGCCTTCGTAATGCTCCACGATGTTTTCAAGGGTTTTGCGAATCACAAGATTGTGCTTGTAATTCTGATCCCAGATGATATCATGCCCGGAGCGAGCCGCTTGGCTGAGGTAGTAGAGAAGTTCTTTTTGCTGAAGGCTCAGATTCTCAAAACCAGGGATGCGGTACCGCAAAACCTGAAGGTCGGCGAATTGGTCGGCCAGGACCTGGAATTCCTCGGTTTTGCTGGTAGGGGCATCTTGGGAGCCGTTCTGGCAGGCATTTAGCATGAAAGTCAAGATAAGAAGGGCCATGAAGGCGGAGGAAAAGTAGGGCAGGTAGGGTTTACGGATGGTTGGCATGGGATTCAGGGTCAATAGCTGAAAAAGAGAGGATTTATTTCTAATAAGACGAATTTAGGGGTCGTTTTCCAATTAGTTTTGCCGGGATGAAAAAACCGGTCAAAAAAGGCGAAAAGAAGGCCCAAGACGCGAATCTCGGTAACGAGACTGCGCCTTATGCCCCCGAATACGCTCATATTTTGGCTGCTGAGTTGGAGGTCAATCCTGATTTTGGTCAGAAAATATCGTCCGAATTGGCTTCATCCCTTGAGGAAGTCCTTCCGACTGAACAGGTTTCTTCCTCAGCATTGGAGACGGGAATAGACATTCAAAGGTTCTTTGAAGGCGTTCAGGACATGGCTCACCAAATCGAGGCCCTCCTTTTTGCTAGCGAAAAACCTCTGGATACACGCCAGGTTACTGTACTTCTTTCTTCATTGCTTCCCGAAGCGGTCAAGTTAAACCAGGTTCAGCGGGTGTTGGATGATTTGGTCAATGAATGGCAACAACGCCCTGGGGGATTCGAATTGGTGCAAAGCGGAGGAGGATATTGCTTCTTGACCCGCAGCGCTTTTCTTCCTATCGTTCAAAAGGCAGTTTTGGAGCAGTCCAAACGGAAATTATCGGTTGCATCCCTGGAAACTCTTTCCATAGTCGCTTACAAACAGCCGGTATCTAAATCGGAAGTTGAACAAATCCGTGGCGTCAATTGCGATTTTTCAATTCAAAAATTACTTGAAAAAAATCTGATCAAGATAAGCGGTAAAGGCGATGGCCCGGGTCGGCCTACTTTGTACGCCACCACCGAACTTTTCATGGACTATTTCGGTATCAATAATATCAAGCAACTTCCTCAACTCAACGAACTTGAGCAAGAAGGTCATGAAATTGGTCGTGACGACGATGATGACTTTCCTTTTTCGGAAATGCCGCACGGAAATGCTGCAGCGGATGAATCCCTGGATTCCAAACACAATTCTTCCCAAGACTTCGAAGAATCGGAACTCTGTGTTGAAGAACAATCCATTCAGGATGATAACCACGAAAATGTTAACACAACAGACAGCAGGGATGCTGACTAACCACTATCCTGATACGCCCTTTAATTTTTATTTGTGAAAAAGAAATCCGAAGATTATTCGGGTCCAGAACCTCGTCAAGAGAGGGGTAGATCAATTCGCCCCAGGACTGCCAAAACAAGCAATTACCGGTCCTCGTCGGATTTTGTACCACCGGAACGTGCATCCCAAACAGGACGCTCGGATCGTCCGTCTTATGGGGATCGTCCCGCTCGCTCGGATCGTCCGTCTTACGGAGATCGCACCAAGCGTGATGGAGATCGCCCAACACGTTCTTTTTCATCGGATCGTCCCGCTCGCTCGGATCGTCCGTCTTACGGGGATAGACCTGTTCGTTCGGAGCGTCCGTCTTACGGAGATCGCACCAAGCGTGATGGAGATCGCCCAACACGTTCTTTTTCATCGGATCGTCCTGCTCGCTCGGATCGTCCGTCCTACGGGGATCGTCCCAAGAGACCTTCCTTTGGGGAGCGACCTGGCAGGGAAATGATATCCAAGGTAGAACGAATTTCGAGCCTCCGCAAAGACCTGGAGCAACTCGAAGGCGGAAAAGGAAATTTACATGCGGCCATGGAATGGAATATGGGCAAAAGTGATCGAATGTTTCAAGAAGCATTTGGAGAGAGCACCATGGATTTGGGCAAAACCAAGTCAAGCAGGTCCAAGGTTCGTCCATCGGCCAAAGAGCGAATTGCAGAAGGAGCTGCTCCCAAAGATGCCTTGGCTTGGCCGATGCGTCTTAACCGTTTTGTGTCTTTGTCAGGATTGTGTTCCAGAAGGACAGCGGATGAACTTATAGAAGCAGGACGCATTACCATTAACGGAAATATAGCCAATGTGTTGGGCACCAAGGTTGAACAATCCGATGTGGTCAAGTATGACGATGAATTGCTTCAAGTTCGTCGGAATGTTTATGTTTTGTTGAATAAGCCTAAAGATTTTATCACGACCCTGGACGATCCTGAAAATCGTCGAACAGTTATGGAATTGGTGGCCGATGCCACCAGTGAACGGATTGTACCTGCAGGGCGATTGGATCGCAATACTACTGGACTTCTCTTGTTAACCAACGATGGCGATCTTATTCAAAAATTAACCCACCCCTCTTCGGAGATTTCCAAAATTTACGCGGTAGAATTGGATAAACCTTTGACCCAAAACGATTTCAACCAGGTTTTGGATGGCTTGGAATTGGAAGACGGCTTTATACGGGTCGATGCTTTGGCTTGGCCGGAACCAAGGGACAAAAAAATGGTGGGTCTTTCCCTACATAGCGGCAAAAACCGAATTGTTCGGCGAATATTTGAGCAATTGGGTTACGAAGTGCAGCGACTGGACCGTGTGTCTTATGCTGGTCTCACCAAAAAGGATTTACCACGAGGTCATTGGCGATACCTGACAGACAAAGAAATCCGTTTCTTGAGGGCAGGCAAAAAGATGGTATAAAGGCATTTTCACACCTTGAGGGTTGAGTCCGAAAGAAGGACTTTTAAACAGTAGATGGTCATTAGCGACTGTATACGATTCGTTGTTGGCCAATTACTTTTTCATTATCCAAAAGCCTGATTTGGTAGGCTCCAAAACCGAGACTAAGGGAGGACAAGTTGATGGACAAGGATGGGTTGGAACGTTTATCCACCACAGAAATTTGGTGAACAAGCTGGCCGGTCAACGACAGTATTTGCACAGTGGATGGGGATGCTATGGCATCTCCCCACTGCATTTCCAAATTCCCTGAGCTTGGCACAGGCCAACAACGTAAAGGTTTGGATGGATCCAAGGTATTGACCGAAGAACCGGTAGGGGTGGTGAAGGTAATGCCGGCGCCGTAGGCCGTACCAATAACATTGGTTGCATAGGCTCTCCCATGGTACAAGGTTCCGGAGAGGAGCCCACTTAGATTGCTGACAAAGGACCCCGTGCCGGTTCCGTTGGAAGTAATTGAACCTGAAATGGTTGGATTAGGGCTTGTACCGTAGGCTAAACCGCGTGCGGTTACAGCGGAACCCCCATCCGATACCACATTTCCACCGCTGGTCGCGGAGTTCGGCGTAATCATTGAGGCCGCTTGGGTGGTGACGGTGGCGACCGTTGCCGCAAGCTCGGGGATGCTCAGGGTCTGTCGGTACAGGTTGACATTGCGGCCGCTAACACCAGCTGCATAAAACCCAAGCGTTCCGGAACCCGCGGGAGGCGCAACCCATTGAAAAGTCCAAGTGGAAGGATTACCCGAACTTGCATTACGATGGGTAATGTACTTGGATTGCTGAATCTGAAGGCTGGCCGGAGCAACCAGGGTCCCCATGGTGGCGCCTGATGATGACTGTGGACTGAACTGGAATCCTTTGCTACCGCTACCGTTGACGGTGATGGTGATGGAATAGGTAGCGCCTGGGGTGTAGCCAGACGCCAATGAGGGGTTCGTACTTATCAACGTACTGACCACGGTGTTGCTTGATGGCGAATGGCAACCGCCGGCGGCGCAGGTTGCGCCCCCTTCCGCTGGGCCACCGCTGCGACCCGCTGGGGCCCCGGTAGGATTGCTGTGCAATGCACGATACGATGGTTGAAGGATGGCCATGATCAGATAAGACAAGGCAAAAACGGAGAGAAGCAGGACTTTTTTCATGGGGTTGGTTGGCGTTTCAAGGTTTGTTTCAAAAATCGTTGAAAATGTCATGAATGGGTCTATCTTGCAACCTTAAATTTTTATTAACATGAATGAAGGAATTGTAAAGTTCTTCAACCAAACCAAGGGTTTTGGTTTCATCCGGGAGGAGAACAGCGGCACGGAATATTTCGTGCACGCAACTGGGCTCATCGACAAGGTCAACGAAAACGACCGAGTTAGTTTCGAGCTCAAAGAGGGCCGCAAGGGCCTCAATGCCGTGAATGTCAAATTGATTGATAATTAATTCTATCCGTTGCATACACCGCTCACAGCCGCCCTTCGGGGCGGTTTTTTTTTAAGCAGCATCAAGGATGCATCGCGTCCGAAAAGGCATCAAAGACTTAAAAATTAGTCCCTTGAATGCCCAAAATACCCATGCTCAAGACCTATATTTGCCCTCCTTTTGGGAAATTTCCAACCCAAAAGGCCAAGAAAACGTCTATCCATGACCCTTTCGGCCCAGGCCACCCCCGCACAGACCACTCACGGCATGAAGATTTTTGCCGGTCAGGCCACCCAGGATCTGGGCGGTCGCATTGCTTTGGCCTACGGGGACCCTTTGGGGGATTCGTCTCTTTTGCGTTTTTCGGATGGGGAATTTCAGCCAATCATCAACGAATCGGTGCGTGGATGCGATGTTTTTCTCGTTCAGAGCACCTATGCCCCAGCCGATAATTTGATGGAGCTCCTTCTGATGATTGACGCCTGCAAGCGGGCTTCGGCGCATTACATCACCGCGGTGATCCCCTACTTTGGTTTGGCACGCCAAGACCGCAAGGACAAGCCCAGGGTGCCGATAGGGGCCCGTTTGGTTGCCGATATGTTGGGAGCGGCTGGGGTAACCCGGGTCATGACCATGGACCTCCATGCCCCGCAGATTCAGGGTTTCTTCAATGTGCCCTTTGACCACCTGGACGCCAGCACCATTTTTGTGCCTTATGTCAAGTCCTTGCAATTGGAACAAGTTGCTATAGCCGCACCGGACATGGGGGCTGCCGCCCGCGCCAAGTTTTTTGCCTCCCATCTGGATTGCCCCATCATCGTTTGTGACAAAACTCGGGCCAGGGCCAACGTAGTCGCCAAAATTCAAGTCATTGGGGAGGTTAAAGGCAAGAATGTGGTGATTGTCGATGATTTGGTGGATACCGCAGGTACGATTGCCATGGTTGCTGATCAGTTGATGCGCAAAGGGGCCGCTTCGGTCCGCGCCGTTTGTACCCATGCGGTCTTGTCCGGTGAAGCCACCGAACGCATTGCCAACTCGGCGCTTACTGAATTGGTGGTAACGGATACCATTCCTCTTCGTCGGGAGTCCACCCCCAAAATCAAGGTGTTGTCGGTGGCCGAACTCTTTGCCCAATCGATCCGCAGTGTTCGAGAATTTTCATCGATTAGCCATCTTTTTGAAGTCAAAGTCAAGTCCAACTAAACCAAATTCAACCATCCGTCGAAGAGTATATTTTAATTTTCATTCACTTAAACCAAAACATCCAAACCAAACGCTATGAAATCGATCAATTTGAGCGGTTCTCTTCGGGAGAACGTAGGGAAGTCTGATTCGAATCTATTGCGTGCAGAAGGCAAGATCCCTTGCGTATTGTACGGCAATGCAGCTTCTCAATCCCATTTCTGGGCCCATGCCTACGATTTGAAGGCTGTCTTGTTTACGCCGGAAACCTTCAAAATCACCTTGGACTTGGATGGAACAAAGCATACCTGCGTTGTCAAAGATGCGCAGTACCATCCCCTCAACGGCGCGATGCTCCATGTTGACTTTATGTTATTGGATTCCGCGAAGCCTATCAAACTGAATTTGCCTTTGGAATTTGTGGGGACATCCCCCGGAGTTCGCGCCGGTGGAAAATTTACATCGCGTATGCGTTCCATTACCGTCAAGGGTTTGCCCAATCAATTGCCAGCATCGGTCAAGGTGGATATTTCCAACATGGAATTGGGTGGTGTCGTGCGCGTTAAGGATATTGTTGCTGAAGGCTTCACCTTGGTGGCCGCTCCCAACAATCCGGTAGCTGCCGTCACCATACCGCGTGCCATGAAGGGTGCTGTTGCCGAGGCTTCCAAGTAAATTTCCTTACCTGAGGGCGCCTCTTCTCAAAGTAGGTCTTCCTCGTTGGAAAGGATATTTGAAACCATGGGGTTGTTGTCATGAAGTTTCTCGTTTTTGGCTTGGGTAATCCCGGCGCAGATTACGCGGATACGCGCCATAACATTGGATTTATGGTTCTGGATCGTTTGCGCCAAGCACTTAGCGCTTCGGAGCCCTTTGTGACCGGCCGGTACGCCTCAACGGCGAGCGGGAAGCATGCCGGCAAGCAATTTCTTTTGGTCAAGCCCCAAACCTACATGAACCTTTCGGGTCAGGCGCTTCGGTATTGGATGCAAAACGAAAAGGTGGACGATGCCGAGCGCATTTTGGTGATCACGGATGATCTCAGTCTACCGTTCGGTCAAATCAGGTTAAGAGGCTCGGGATCTGCCGGGGGCCATAACGGCCTGGGTCATATCGAAACGGTCTTGGGTCATGACCGTTACCCTCGATTGCGGGTTGGTATAGGGCGCGACTTTGCTCCAGGTCGTCAATCCGATTATGTTTTGTCCCCTTTTGCGAGGGCGGAACAAGAGGAACTACCGTCCTTGTTGGATCGATGTGCTCAAGCCGCCATGGCCTGGGCCTTGCGGGGACTTGCTCCCGCGATGAACGAATTCAACCGCGGTTAGCAGACCTTGCAATGCAGGTTCGGTCGCCCGTTCAGGTGGCCAACGAGATGGTCGCCGATTTGGACCGGTCCAACCCCTGCAGGCGTGCCCGTATAGATGATGTCCCCCATTTTGAGGGTAAAGTAGCGGGATACAAAAGCAATGAGCTCAGCGAAGCCAAAAAGCATATCGGAGCTGTGACCGCTTTGCCGAATTTCATCCCCGATTTGCAGGGTAAAAGCAAAGCCCTGCTCCAATCCGGAAGGATCAATTTCTTGCCAATCCCCCAGGATTGCGGAGCCGTCAAACCCCTTGGCTAATTCCCATGGAAGTCCTTTGGATTTCAATTGCTCTTGGAGGTTTCTGGCTGTAAAATCGATGCCCAAAGCTATGCGGTCCACATAGGACAAAGCGAATTTGGGCTGAATATGACGTCCGTTCCTTCCAATTCGCAACACAATTTCAATTTCGTGATGTACCTCGCCCAAATGGTCCGGCAGAAAGAAGGGCTTACCATCCTTGACGATCGCCGTTTCGGGCTTCATAAACACCACCGGCTCGCTGGGCCTGGGGTTGTTGAGCTCCCGGGCGTGTTCGTCGTAGTTACGACCTATGCAAATGATTTTCATGGTATCGCATTTGAGTAAGGGTCCACTTGGTGAGGTCTTTGAGGTAGGCGTCCTCTGGATCAAAGGGAACGCCGGCCGTTCGGTAGACTTCTTGAATCGAAACGGTGTTACCCAGGGCAAGGGCATCTCGGTAAGCAGCCATGGCCATGGCGGGGTTTGAGGCGCTGTTTCTCCAAACCCCCAGGGCACCGATTTGGGCAAAGCCGTATTCGATATAGTAAAAGGGCATTTCAAAAAGATGCAATTGACCCTGCCAAGCAAAATCCATCCAATCTTCTAACCCTTGCCAATCCACCACCGAACTGTGGTAATCGTGCATCAGCCTATGCCAAGCTTGGCGACGCTCTGCGCGGGTGTGGCCCGGATGGGTGTACAGCCAATGCTGAAAGGAGTCAATGCAGGCTATCCAAGGAAGCACCCCGACGGCGCGTTGGATTTGTTCCAAGCAGGCCCGGTGTCGGTCTTCTTCCCGGTCAAAAAAATGGGGGTAAGCCTTCATGCTTAGCAGTTCCATACTCATCGAAGCCAATTCCGCGGTCTCCGACGGGGTTTGCCGAAAGGCATTAAGGCGCAAGGGATGCACCAAAAAGGAATGTACCGCATGCCCGCCTTCGTGCATCATGGTTTCCAAATCTTCCATGGAACCGGTGGCATTCATAAAGACAAAGGGCGCCCCACTTTCCATCATGGGATAATTGTATCCACCGGGGGCCTTGCCTTTGC
>Ga0194116_10007171_pt1 | contig 11621 bp, 9 predicted proteins | sample TA2MahsurfametaG_4_FD_148617 | JGI IMG/M metagenome (GOLD analysis project Ga0194116, IMG submission 148617) | Freshwater microbial communities from Lake Tanganyika, Tanzania - TA2015008 Mahale S9 surface | ecosystem: Environmental > Aquatic > Freshwater > Lake | place: Tanzania: Lake Tanganyika... | reverse complement strand
TTTCTTAAGCTTCATGGCTTGGCTCCGAGGGGTGAGGACCGGTTGAATTCAAGGCTTAACCCTCAGGTTCAGCTTCTGAAATCACCTGTCGGTAATAATCTTTGATCTCGTTTTGACGACTTTCGGGTAGCTGATCCATACCACGACCGTATAGCATCCTTGCCCTGGCATCTCTCAATTCATTGTAGGCCGCTTTGAGTTCGTTGTGCACTTGGATATAAATGTTGTACGAGGTGCCCCTGTCGTTCTTCAGGGAAATGATCGCCTTCTGAGGGGATTCCGATAATTCGGGATTCTTGGAAGGATTGTCAACAAAATCCTTGGCCAAACGCTTGAGCGCTTTGATATCCGAAGGCTGACCGTCCACCAAGAGCATGTCGTTGGCATTCACCAAGACTTGCAGCACATTGCGTTCCTTGATCCTGATATCGTTCTTGGGCTGATTTTCTTCGGGCATCGGGGGAAGCTTGATGGAGATTCCTTTGTCCGTGTCAATCGTCGTGGTTACCAAAAAGAATATCAATAGCAGGAAGGCGATATCCGCCATTGATCCTGCATTCACTTCGGGAACTGCTCTGGGCATAACAAATAAATTGGTCGCTTGGAGTGGCTAGACTTTAGCGTAAGGCACTTAAAATTTCACCGACCACTAACAAAACAAAGGTCAAAATACTGGTAATGTACAGCATGATCAACGAAGCGCCAATTAGCTTGGAGGAAGATGCTGTTATTCCGAATTTTTGGTATGAATCCAAAACCTCGTTCCCTGACAAAACATAGCTTAAACCAAAAATCACCACCAGGGAACCCACCGAAAGCAAAGTTTTTTTGGCTGATTCAAGGTTCGTCACCATTTCCACAAGAGGAAATCCAATGGCAGCAAGAACTCCAACGCCAAACAAGGCATAGGCTAAATACAATCCTGCATCAATCATAAAGTCAGAACCCATACCAATTATTTTTTGCTGTGCTTAACCAACAAGTCAATGAGTCCGATAGAGGCATCTTCCATTGCATTGACCAATGAATCAACCTTAGAAATCAAATAATTATAGAAAATTTGTAGGATGATAGCGACAATTAGTCCAAAAACCGTCGTCAAAAGAGCAACTTTGATACCACCTGCCACCAAAGACGGACTAATATCACCCGCTATCTCAATTGCGTCAAAAGCTTGAATCATCCCCACTACCGTACCCAAAAACCCGAGCATCGGCGCCAAGGCGATGAACAAGGAAACCCAAATTAAACCCCTCTCTAACTGGCCCATTTGAACAGAACCGTAGGCGGATACCGCCTTTTCTGCAATCTCCACACCCTCGTCAGCGCGATCAAGGCCTTGATAGAAAATACTAGCAACTGGGCCACGTGTATTGCGACAAACCTCTTTAGCAGCATCAACACCTCCGCTTTTTAGGGCGCTTTCAACTTTGCCTAACAATTTACGATTGTTGTTGGTCGCCAAATTCAAGTAGATAACCCTCTCGATAACGACAGCTAATCCCAAGATCAAACAAAGAAGTACCGGTGCCATCCAAACCACGTCCCCCTCGATAAACTTTTGCTTGAAGACATAGTGGATGGAATCTTGGCCCTCATTCACCGCTGCAGCAGTCTCTTCGGCTGCCGCGGCTGTATCTGTCGAAGCAGCTGCGGAGGAGGTATCCGCTGATTTAGCCGTAGTATCCCCAGCCTTTTCAGTAGCTGGCTGGGCTTGTTTCCCTTGGGCAGCAGCATCCATGCGGGCACCAAGCAAGGCGAAGGTCATTAAACAAAGGGTGTAAAAGGCGAGTTTTTTCATGGGTTTGGAATGTTTTTCAAAAATAGGGCAAAGAGGCTGTAAATTCCTGTGCTGATGAAAATATGGGGCAATATTAAGGCCTTTTCAAGATTTATAGCAAATATTTCATGAGAAGATTCGGTCAATTACGGCTCCAAAAACAATGCCCGGCACCAGGCCGGGCATTGTAGGGGCAATTGAAGCTCCAAAAGAGCTATGATTATGGGTTAACCTGCACCCGGCGTACCGTAGTGGAGGTTTGACCCTCCTGGTTTTCCAGGCGAACACGGACCATGTACGATCCTGCGCTGAGTCCTTCCAAGCTCAAACGGGCTTCCAAGGTAGTGGTCATCGCTGCTGAAGACGTGGATAGCACAACGCGGCCACTAAGGTCAAGCATCTCTACGGTCCAATTACGGGTGTCGCTGTTCAGCGGCCATTGGATATTCAACGCAGAGCTGGCAGGATTAGGCCATACGTTCAATTCGTCAGCATTGGCTTTGGCGCTCACCAAACGTGGCATGGCCAAAGAGGCTCCAGCTATTGGTTGGGCGAATGGATCGGTGATTTCACTCATTTGGCCCAGGGCCAACTCTGCAAAATCAAGCTCCAAACCTGCATCAGCATTGACTTCCATTTCGAAAAGCAGATCTCCTGCACGGACGCTGAGTCCTTCAGGGGCAGACCAACCCATGCGGAGGCGACCCTCGCTGAGATGATGCATGAGGGCATTTTCACCCATGCGGGCTCTGACAGCCAGGAGATACAAGCCGGCAGGCCATGGAATATCCAGGGTTAGGGCTCCCATTTCCATGTCTTTTCCAGCGAACACCGGGAGGCGAACCGATTGACCGACTTTGGCTTGGGTTGCCTGTGCTGCTGCGACCAAATTGGGCAGGGATAGACGACCCGATGGATTACCGAAATACGAGGCGTTCACATCTCCCGTGGCCAGACCCTTCACCTCCGCATTGAGTAAACGACCTGTTGTGAAATTCAACGAACCCGCATCGTACTGCCAGTTCCCTGCAGGGAAGCTGTTAATCGCATTGTTCGAGCGCAGAATGATCATCAAGGCATCGGTATTGTTCACCAATGAAGAATTGTTCACATCGGCGGCCAAGGAGACAATCGGTGCTGGATTCAAAAGACCCTGGTAAATACGACGTGTTTCCAAGGCGTCCGTGGCGTTCACCCCTGTCCATGCTCTGGAGCTGTTGCCCCGAATGCGGTACTGACCGGCGGCAAAATTTTCTACGCTGAAAGTCCCGTTAGCACCCGCATTCACGGTGGCCACCACCTGACCGTTGGTATTCACCAAACGCAAGGTATCGCCCACCAACGGCGTTGCTTGGGTGTTGGCATAGGTCAAACGACCGTTCAGCACGTTGAAGCCCATACCCACTTCGTAGATGGCCAAAGTCCCGCTAATTTCGTTGGCAATTAAAAGCATCGGTTTGCCGTTCGGGCTTTGGTCTTGACCCACGAATTGAATCACCTCCGCGCCACGGTCTCCACCTAGACCTGTTGTTGTTCTTGTGTTAAGATAACCACTAAATACAGGGCTGGCCGGATTGGTCACCTCAAAAGCCATCACCCCACCAACACGCTCCAATGCGATGAAGGCGAACGTGCGAGATCCAATTTTTCCAACAGCAACGCCTTCAGGTTCTGGACCTTTGGAACGACTGCGGCTTTTGCGAGTATTGTTTTCGCTATCTGCATTGAAGAATGCGCCCCACGTTGGATCAGCCAAAACAATGGATTCAATCAAATTCTTGGACTCGTACGTCTGTGCATAGGTATTGGCGTTGTAAATGGCAAAAGAACGAGGGCCCACCATATGCAATTCGTCGTAATCGCCATCGCCATCCAAGTCACCGCTTTGGTTGGTGATACGAAGACGACCCAGGGCATGGGATTCTTTGAGCATCGCGCTGTTGGGAAAGCGGGTGGCATCCAAGTTCACTGCACCCACCGTGGTGCGCTCGTTAAGGGCCGTGTATTCCCGCTCATCCCCTTCGTTGGCGGTGATCAAATAGGGGGTGGTTCCGATGGTGAAATTGGCAATTGCGTCCGGCATATAAAAGGATTTAACCGGCCAATTGGTCATCAAAACGACACCGTTGTTATCAGAAGCATCAAAGCCGTTCAAGGCTGTCTGATGATTCTTCATGCCCATTGGATTGATGCTGTTGACGATTTTGTTGACCAAATCAATTTGAGCAATCGCGTTGTTCTCTTGGAGGGTCACCCAAGCCTTGGTGTTGTCAGACGAAACCGTGATGTACTCGGGCTCCAAATTCTGGGACAGCGTACCAAACGGGGATCCTTTGCGTACCCCCGATGCGATAAGCGAAGCGCTGAGGGCGTTAAATCCGGTGAAATTCAAGGTGGTCACATCGGATTGAACATAATTGGTGTCTTGAACGTCGATAATGCTTACCGAACCTTCAGGATCATTCGAAAAATCACCGTTGGGCTGACCTTCGTTGGCCGTCAAAAGATATTTCCCATCGGGAGTGAACGTGATCATGTCAGGCAGGGAGCCCACGGTCACTTGACCTTTGTAATTACCCAAGGTATCGAAGAAAATAACACGACCTGGGTTTTGCTCAATAGAATCCGGGCTGGCCACGGCCAACAAGCCAGGTTTCACGGCCAAGCCGGTAATTCCGCCGTAAGGCTGCATGCTAACAGAACCAACCGTGACGGGCGCTGCGGGATTGGCTAACGAGACCATGTCAAAGCGACGCTGTTCCCCGGAACTCAAAAAAGCTCGTTTGCTGATGGGGTCATAGACGACCACCTCGGTAGATGCTGCAAGACCGGGTGTTGGATCAAAACTGGCGATAGGGGTCATCTGAACCGCTCCGCTGGAAACTGGAGCCTGCCGATCATCATCCGAAATATAATAGGTGAAAAAATCAGCTCCACTAAGGGTCAAACCCTCCAAGCTGTCGATTTTGAAAACCAAGTATTCATCATCCTCAACAAGGGCATCGTTGTTGATCGTCAAAGGAATTTGAATAGCTGTTGGCGTATTCGTCACCTGAATACGCTGGGTTTGCCAGCCGCTCAGATCCGCAGCCGAACCGTTGCTCCAGGTGGTCAGCAAAGAGATGCGGAAGGATCCGGTAGCCGGTACCGTCGCTGCATTGGTCAGGTTAACCGGAATAAAAGCACCGCCTCCATTTTCAGCGACGGATTTGAAACGAGAACCAAAGGCAATGGTTCCCAAATTACCGGTAACCACCCCGCCCGTGTACGTAACATTGGCCAAAGGGGATGCGTTGCTATCCGCCAATTCGCAATTGCCCGCCGTCGCCAGATCAAAAGAAAGGGTTGTTGGTCCCCCTTGCAATATCACAAAACGCATGTTAAAAAGCAAACCATTGACATTAATGGCATTGGCATCAAACCAACCGGCACGGAATTGGGCTCCACTGTCGGTATAATTGACACCCAGGTTGCTGAAATAACCGCAGTTCCCGATCAGAGCAGCGCTCAAAGCGGGGAGAATATTGGTTGGAGAACCTGCGCAACGCAGACGTGTGCTGTCGTAATTGATGGACAGCGAGATAGCGCCCACTTTGAATGCGGCATCCATTTGCATTTGAACAGGGACCGATACGGTATCACCGACACGTCCACTCACCGAACCTATGCCTACCGAAGGAAAGGAAATCGCTTGCACCGAACCGTTGGTAAAGGTCAACCCGCTAATGGGATTCCCATCGGCATCACCAACCTCGACAAGGGCAGGGGTCGCAAGATCCCAGTTCAACGATGCCGTACCTGAGCGCAGGATTACCATGCGCACCCGGAACAAAACCCCGGTCACCGTGGCTGGATTCAAATCATACCATGTCAATCTGAATTGAGAAGCAGAGGCATTCAACCCTGCCCCTGTTCCAGCGAAGAATCCGCAGTTGGTGAGTAAATTTGGCGTCGTGATTCCCGTATTCAAATCGGTAATTTGGGACAAACAACGCAAGCGGGTTGAATCGTAATTCACCGCCAAAGTCAAGGCCGACAAGGTTAGCGGATTCGCACCGCTATAAACCACAGGCACCGAAACCGTGTCACCCACGAGTCCGGTTACTTGGCCCAGGGTGATGCTTTGCGCATGGCTTTGTTGAAGGCTCAAGGCCACCAAAATCATGGCCAAAAACGAAGTAATCCATTTTTTCATAAAAATATTTTTAGACACTCAAAATTGAATTGGCCTTGTTAACCGTGGATTTCCGTAATGTCAAGAAGAGGTTGCTTCTTCTTTACCTAATCATTAAGACCCAACCGGGGATTCAGCCAATCGGGGATTCAGCCACCATGCTTTCCACGCTTATGCCTAGATTTACCCTGGATAATGGCTGTACCGGTGAGTAAGCATCCCTTAACACGAGCCCTGTGGTGGTCGGGCATTCAAGCCTGCGCTAAAGTCCTGGGCCAGTTCAGCCTTGTTAAAGTAATTGCGCTCTGGTATGGCCCCGCGGGATTGGCCTTGGCTGGACAATTTCAAAACCTCCTGTACCTGCTCCAAACCATGGGCGGGTCAGCTACCCAAAACAGCAGCATCCAGGCCTTGAATCAAGACGGCTTATCGGCCGAATCCCAGCGAGGTGTTCTCACCGTTTCGCTCAAGATTAGTTTTTGGATCACGATGATCCTTGCGCTGCTGTGGATTCTTGGATACCCCTGGCTTGACGCTTTGATTTTTCCATCGGAATTTCCGGGATGGTTGTACTTCCTTCTGCCTTTGAGTTGTTTGCTGTCCACGTTTTTTTTCTGGACCAATGCCTATTTATCCGCCACCAAGAACTACCGATCCTTAGCTATTCATAACATTCACCAAACCTTTTGGAACACCATCCTCTTCATCGTGGGTGGGCAACAATGGGGGATCGTCGGAGCATGCACCGGTTTGGCACTGGCCCAAATCCCCGTTGCATGCTACAGCTTGTGGGGGATGAAACGGTACGCCAAATTCCTTCTTCGCGCCAAGGAGGTTTGGAACTTTACTTCGCTCTTCCGCAAGTTGCCTTATCCCGATGGTCAATCGTTGAAGTCACCCTGGCCTATGGTGGCCTTGTCCTTGTATTCGGTGGCTGCAAGCCAAATCACTTTGGTGGTGATTCGCAGCATCATGATGAAGCAATACGACATGAACGAAGTCGGATACTGGGAAGGACTTCAACGCCTTGGAAACCTATGGATTCCGGTCATTGCAACCCTCTTGTCCTCGCATTTTTTGCCCATCCTTTCTCAACAACGAAATCGCGAAGGATTTCTTCGACATTCGATGCAGAGCGTCCTGGCGAGCGGGGGATTGGTGACGCTCTTCGCTTTGGTTTTGATGGCCTTCCGATTCCAAGCCATTCCGCTGTTGTTTTCCTCGGATTTTGGGCCGATGGTCATGCTCCTGCCCTTGCAATGCATCGCCGATATTTTCAAAGCGGTGAATTGGAGCTTGAGCCATGCGATTCTGTCCCAAGGACAAGCCAAGCAACTCATCGTAGTGGATGTGGCTGTTCAAGGAATTTTGATGGGAGGCGTAGCCTTTGGCTCGCAGCATTTTGGCTGGGAATTGGCAATCCAAGTCTATGCGGCAGCGACCCTTGTTCAAAGTATTTTGACCCTGGCTTTATGGCTCCGTACCTACCGCCTTCTGTTGGCCACAAACCCATGATCATGACAAGCCCTTCTCCCTTTTACCAACACAAGCCTGAGGATTATTACCGCCATGCGAGGACCGATATCCTGGCCTTTCTTGGGGATATCGAGGGGCAAAGCATCCTTGAGCTCGGTGCGGGGGGAGGTTTTACCTTGGCCTATGCCAAAACAGTGGGCCGCGCAGCCTATGTGGCCGGCGTGGAACTTTTTGATTTGCCCCATACCGCCCAAAGGGAGGCCGCCTTGGACGAATTTCATTGGGCCGATCTCAATCAAGCCCCCGTGGCCTTGCAGTGTTCGCAGTTCGACATTCTGCTGTGTCCGGATATTTTGGAACACTTGGTGGATCCATGGCGCACCCTGCGGCAATGGTCAACGTATTTGAAGCCAGGAGGAAGGCTTTTGATTTCCATCCCCAATATTCGAGAAATTTCGGTGATGTGGAAAATATGGGGGATGGGTGATTTTGGATACACCGAGGATGGGATTTTGGACAAGACGCATCTGCGATTTTTTGCTCGTCGAAATGCTGCCGAGATTCCGGATAAAGATCAGTATTGTAACATCAAAGTAATTACTGCCATAGCTTATCAAAAAGGACCACGTTTCCGACCGATCCTCAGTCGAATGACCCTGGGTTGGGCAGATGATTTCCTGACCCACCAATGGTTTGTTACCGCCACGAGACGTTAATGCATTCACTAAACACTTTGTATTCAACGACTTTAGCTTCCATTCCCCCTTCGGTCTTGGGGGTGGTGGGTGTCGTCGTGATTCATTATCAGCATCCTGCTGTCACCCAACAATGCTTGGATGCCTTGGCGCAGCAACAAGGGGTGCGGATCGCTTTGAGGTTGGTGGATAACAGCATGGATGGGGATGCCCCTGCGTTCATTGCTTCGGATAATTTCCACTCCTTTCATCGTCTTCAAGGGGAGAATCATGGATTTTCTCATGCCAATAATCTTGGTTTGGCCGATCTACGCAAGGACTTAGAGCGCACGGATTTCCTCGGTGTTTTGCTTTTGAACAACGATGCCTTCCTGGACCCGGACAGCCTTTACCGCCTTGCCCAAACCCTGCGATCGGCATCCCCCTTGGACCGCACGGATCAAGCTGTGAGCGTGATGGCCGGTGCCACTTTGCTGCATCCGAACCGCAGTCTCCAAAGCGCAGGAACCCGATGGCACCTTCGCAGAGGATACGGCTTGCCATTGAACCAAGCGACAACCCCGCAGTCTGTGCTCTATACGGCTGGCGAGTCCCTGGAGGTCCTTGATTATCCTTCAGGGGCTGCCCTCATGCTGAATCCAATGGCCTTGCAGGCTTTGGATTGGTCCATGGACCCCACTTATTTCTTGTATTTCGAGGAATTGGATATGCTTTGCCGGCTCCTTGAAAAGGGGCCTGTGCTGGTTTTCCCTTCGACCATCGCCACTTGCGTTCATTTGGAGGGGGCCTCAGCCGGTAGCGGTCACCGTCATCATGACCGCAGTGCCTACAGCGATTACCACTTCCACCGCAGCAAAAAGCTCTTTTACCGCAAACATTTTCCATCCCTCTTGCCCAGGATGGGGTTGCTTCATCTGGGCGTTTTGTCGAAACGTCTCCTTCGAATGCAATGGACCAAAGCCACCACAGTGTGGAAAGGCTACTTTTGGTCGTAAATTCGCGTCCCCAACAAGGCCAAGGAGAGGTGTCCGAGTGGTTGAAGGAGCACGCCTGGAAAGTGTGTATACGGGAAACCGTATCGAGGGTTCGAATCCCTCTCTCTCCGCATCCTAAGTGAATTGGCCCGCAAGGGCTGTTCAGTTGCCCAGCTCTCCGGCGATGGATTGACCGAAGGCCTCCCTGAAATCACTGCCACCAGTACCGAGCAAATGCATGGTCTTGGTCAAAGCCGCTTCGAAGGTCATATCCATCCCCGATATGGCCCCCAAATCCAACAATCGACGGCCGCTTTGGTAACGGGTCAAGTCCACCTGCCCACCGACGCATTGACTAAGGGCGATCAAATGTCCACCTCGCTGAACAAAGGCTCTCAAAAGTTCCGATAAGTCCCCATCCGCCGGAATATTCCCTGCACCGTAAGCTTCTACCAAAACAGCCTTGACCGTAGGGTCATGCAGGGCAACTTCCCACAAATCGGGCCTCAAGCCCGGAAACAATTTGAGCGATAGGACCCCTTGATCCAAGGCAGGAAACCAGGCGGGACGCCCCTGTTGAAAGGGTTGACCCGGAATTCCTTGCCCAATAGCCTCCTCTGCATATTCAATGCGGGTTCCGGCCCTGGCAAGGACAGGATAATTCGGCGAATCAAACGCATCAAAGCCCATGGCGTGCAGTTTGCGCACCCTGTTGCCACGGAACAAAGCATGATTGAAGTACAAGGCAATCTCCGGGACTCTGGGCAGGCCGTCAGGACCTAAGGCCATGGCCACTTCCAAAGCGCTCATCCAATGCGATGCCGCATCAGAGCGTGGATGACCCAAGGGTAGTTGAGATCCGGTAAAGATGACCGGCTTTCCCAAATGTTGCATCATGAAACTCAAGGCAGCCGCCGAATAGGCCATGGTATCCGTGCCATGCAATACCAAGAAAGCATCCATATCAGCAGAATGCTTGAGGATCAATTCCCCTATCTGAACCCAATGTTCCGGTTTTAGATCCGAGGAGTCCATCGGCCGATCCAAAGAAACCAAGGTCAACTCCACCGGCAAGGCATCAATATCCGGTAACTGTTCCAACAGGTCCTCCAAGGAAACCGGCACCAAGCCTGACGAGCTTTCTTTCATTCCAATGGTGCCCCCCGTATAGATCAATAGGATCCTGGAGGAATGCGATCGGGGCGAGCGGGTCATAGCAAGGTTCATCAAAGAATTCGCCAAAGGTCGGCAGCATTCCGGGTGCATCGATCCCCTGCTTCCTCCGCACTCATTCCCCACAGGTCGCCCAAACATTGCGCTACCTGCGCCATCATCGCCGGTTCATTCCGTTGGCCACGGTGAGGAATCGGGGCCAAATAGGGGGCATCTGTTTCCATCAGCACATGATCAGGCCCTACACGCTTTAGAACATCGCGAAGGCCTTGGTTGGCTTTGAAGGTCACTATACCCCCAATGCCCATGTACTGACCACGCTCCATGATGACCTCGGCCTGTTCCAACGTTCCTCCGTAACAATGATAAACGCCCCGGAAAGGCAGGTCTTTGGTAAGTTCCAAAATCAATTCAAGGCTATCCCGAGAATGGATACAAACCGGTAAATCCAAACGGTTAGCCTCGTGAACTTGGGTCAGAAAGGCCTCTTGCTGCAAGGCAAGATTATCTTGACGCCAATACAAATCAATGCCAATTTCACCAACACCCACAAAGTTCAATGAAAGGGCGTTTGGGCTCAAGGCTAATTTCATTTGATCCCATAGGTCCTGCCACCCCTCCTCCACCGAGCAAGGGTGTATTCCCAACATCGGGTACAAACCAAGTTCCGCCGAACTTTGGGCCACCAAATCGGGGAGTTTATTCCAGGATTCAAGATCCACATTGGGCAAGAAAATGCGCCCAATCCCTGCCGCCACAGCCCGACGCATCACCTCCGATCGATCCTCGTCAAAGGCATCGGCGTACAAATGGCAATGGGTATCGGTAAGCAAGCGCTTAATTCCTGCGGTTCATGAAAATAGACACGTAATACAGAAGCGTCGCCAAGGACGAAAGGGCTGCAATCACGTAGGTCATCGCCGCCCAATGAAGAGCGTCTTTGGCCATGGTGTGCTGTTGGCTGTGGGTAATGTTGCTGCGATCCAACCAAACAAGAGCGCGGCGCGAAGCGTCAAATTCAACTGGCAAGGTCACGAAAGTGAAAAGGGTAGTGCCTGCAAAAAGGATAATCCCTAACAACAAAAGTTGAGGGAAAATCTGCAGGGTAAGGACACCGATCAAGAGTATCCAAGGCATGAAACGGCTGGTCACGCTCAGGGCCGGCACCATCGCGGAACGGAATTGCAGCCAGGAATAGGCGGTGGCGTGTTGGACCGCATGGCCTACTTCGTGGGCCGCAACGGCAGCAGCCGCTACGGAACGACCGTAAAAGACTTCATGGCTAAGGTTAACCGTCCGCTTGCTGGGGTCGTAGTGGTCGGTCAATTGACCCTCGGTAGAAATCACCT
>Ga0194116_10007166_pt1 | contig 11623 bp, 8 predicted proteins | sample TA2MahsurfametaG_4_FD_148617 | JGI IMG/M metagenome (GOLD analysis project Ga0194116, IMG submission 148617) | Freshwater microbial communities from Lake Tanganyika, Tanzania - TA2015008 Mahale S9 surface | ecosystem: Environmental > Aquatic > Freshwater > Lake | place: Tanzania: Lake Tanganyika... | reverse complement strand
TTATCTTTTTTTGAATAATAAATTATTATAATTTTAGAAATTGACTGAATTTAACATATATTTAAAATGCTTTATTTAAAATATTAAGAATTTTTTTAAGTATTATTTATTCATTGTTCTTAAGAAATTTTTGAATGTTTAATAAATTTTATTTCTTCATGATTTTGAAAAATATTTGTTATGAAAAATTTTCTTTTTTTCCTTAAAAACTATATCGATTATTTTTTTAAAAATTTTTACTGATTTATCGATTTGAATATTAATATATTTAATTAAAATATATATAATAATTAGCTTTTGATTGATTTAACAACTCTTTATTAAATTAATAAATAAGAATCATAGTTGAATTTTCTCTTCCAGAATTTCAATAAAATGTTTATTTATTTTTAATGAGTTGTTAGATTTTTTATTGAGAAAATCTCTTTGATTGAAATAAAATAAATTACTTACTGCTTCAATTATTTTATCATCATCAATATTATTATTAATATTTTTTTTTTTTAGAAATTTAATCGAAGAAATTTCATTTGTTTGCTCTTTATCATGAATACATATATGCTCCTTCCTTAATAACTCCATAAGTAGTTTCTGTTGGCTTGTCATAAGAATATGCTTTAGCAAATTTGTTTCTTCGATTACTTTAATAATATTCAAAAAATCAAAATAACTTTCTATCTTTTCATCTATTTCATTCATCAAGAATAATAGATTTTTTTCTGTTTTATTATCAATCTTCTTAAAGTTTATACAACACTTAAACACAAATTTCAATTGTTGGGAAAAATTTAATATTAATGAATCAGACTTTTTATTTTTTAATAATTTTTTAATCAAACATAATTTTTTTTTTGTTTCAGAATCATCTTTTAATTGATTCGTATCAGAAATAACCTCAATTGTTTTGTTGTTTAATGGATAATTGATTGTCACTTCATTATTATCAGATAGTTTATTTTTTAAGCCTTCGTTTAATTCGATTTTGTCTGAAATGAGCTTGTTTGAAATTTTGTGAATCTCGTCTTTTGCATCTTGACTTTTAAGATTTTGTCGTTCAGATTCTTTCAATAAACTTGAATCAATAATTGAAATATTATTTTGAATATTTATGGAGTCATCAACTATTAATTCTTTCATATTATTTTCGAATTCAGTTTTAATTAATTTATTTTTTGATAATTCCAAGCAATCGAAATCTGTTTTCTGAGTATTATCAAGTTGAAAAAGTTTAAAATCTGTATTTTTGTTCTCATAATTTTCTTCATTAATCAGTGAAATTTTCGGAATCTCTGAATTTATATTGATATTATTACTTCCAATATTTCTCGAAACATTCAAATCGTTGAGTTCAATTGCTTGCCTACTTTGAACTGGAAGAAAATCTTTTTCTTTATTAATAAGACAAAGATTGCTTGGTTCTAACATATTATTTGTTATTATTTGTGTAATGAAGGATCGATCTTTATTGGCAAAGAAATCTCTGATGAAATTTTGTTTCTTATTTTTATTATTATATTTTATTTTTTTATTTTTCTCTAACTTCTCTGCATAATTATTGATTATTTGATTTTTATTTGTAAGTTTTTTATGATTGCCAAAACTTTCAGTTTCTTTCATTTTTTCTTGTAAATTTTTTATTTTTTCCATGATTAAATTATCATCAAAAGAATTCTTCTTTTTAAAAGGATCTTCAAAAATAAAAAGCTTATCAGTCATAGATTGAACCGTTTGTAAATTATGAAATACAGAAAGGATTGTATGAAAGAATAATGTTAAAATTTGCAGCATTCCACCAAAAGCAGAAATTATGTCAAGGATCTTTATATAATAACGCTTATATTTAACTAAATTGAAAGAACTGTAAAAATCAATGGAAAAAACACAAGGATCGTCATCATTAATGATTCTTGCATCATTTGAAATCAATTTCATGCTCACTCCTTCTTGAATACTTTCTGAATTAAACAAGATTCCGGAATCTGTTGTAAGCGAAATTTTATCAAAAGCATAATAATAAAAATTGTATCTGTTCAGATCTCTAATGTAATAATAATCTTCTTTCAAATCATAAATTATTGGATTTTGATAATCACCTAATCTTACAACAGAAAGCGGATAGTAAATGCTAATATAAATTTTATTATTCAGAACAAAATCATTGATTTTTTCAGGAGATTTACATATAACATTATCAGTATTGTTGTTACAAGGATAAACTTGGATTTGTCCTATTTCTATTTGACCTTCTACCCAACTGCCACTTAAGGTAAAATTTGTAAAATTTGGACAATAATAATTTTTTTCTACAAGTCTTTTTAAAATTAAAGACTCATCATCACCTTGCTTAACATCTTTAAAATTTTCAGTAATGCATTGTTTTAAATCGAAATTCTTTTTTATAGTATAATTATCTTTACGAAATTTGGAGGTTAATTTAATTTTCAGATAAGTAGGATCAACAAAAGAAGATCTGTTAGCACCATAAAAGAGGTTGAAATAAAAGCGAAATTCAGAATTTGTGAAATTCAAGGCATGAGAAGCATTCAAAGTTTGATTTTCCTGATATGTATATGGATCGCTTCGGAAAAATATATCTGAGCCAGTTAAATATATATAAATAATCATTAGGATAGATGTAACAATAGTCATAAACCCGCCGATTCCCGAATTTATTGAATAATCTCCTCCTATATGTAGTTGAAAATGTTTACCATAAATATCAAAAATTTTCATTTATTATTTTATAAAAAATATTATAATCCTGTTTTAAAGATTTATTTTTATCATTTTTATTATTTAAATTAATTAATTATTTTTATTATTTTTTAAAGTTGACCATTCGAATTAAATTTGTTTACATTATACTTATTTGATATAGCATATTTGAATTTTAAATAAGTTTTATAAAATTTGATTTAAGAACTAAATATAAATTATATTTTTTAAAAGCTATAGAATCAATATGTAATGTGATAAGTTAATAATATTATATTGTCATGCGAATACTCTCATTGATAAACTTTTGTTTATAATTTTTTAAATTAAAATAAAGTCATCGTAAAATTTTAATATAATGATCTACAACATGGATGAAAACATCAATAAATTCCATTAATAGATTAAATGAAATTTTTAACATTTTAAAAAAGTTTTTAAATGTTTTTAAGATATTAAAATTGGATTTAATTCTTTCTTATTTCTTCTTATGTTAAATGATAACTAAAGGATAATAAACTGATTACATTTTGCAATAAATTATTTTTATTTAATTTAATTTTTATAAAAATAAAATTTGAAATAAATTTTATTCAATAAAGTCAATTTTGAATCTCAGTTTTAAGAGCAAATTTTTTTTCAAAAAATTATATATCAAAAAGACATTTTTAAATATTTTTAATATAAAAGAAATAATTTATATAACAAATTATTTAAATTTCCTGTAATAAATACTATTTTTTAAAATTACAATTAACATTATAAATTATTAAAATTGCTGACATCAGTAATTTTCAACTAATAATCAATTAAAATTAAATGTTTGTTTTAAAAAGAATATATTTTCCTTTCTTTCTAGAAACCTTTTATACATTTAAGAGAATGTTTTGAAAATATATTAAAAGATTCTTTTATATTCCTTTCCAAATATTATTTAAATTTAATTAATAAAAAATTTTTTTTTAAATAAAAAATTTTTTTACATAAGATATAATTGCTTTTATTTATAAAATATTAAGTATATAATCTTAATTAGAAATTTTATTATTTAATTAATCGAATATATTTTAATTAAGATACTATATTATTCGATTTTCTTCTCAATTTGCTGTTTGATATCCGCTCTAAGGCTATCATTAAAAAGCATATCTGTTGTGAATTGTCCGACTAATAAAGAAATTAAGTAAATAGCTATTCTTGGGAAATAAACAGTAAAAGATACAATAGAAGAACCAGCAAAAAAGCCAGAAATTCCTAAAGCAATTCCAGCCAAAATCGAACCAATTATAAGTCTCAAATCAACTCTATTATCAGTTATCAAATCATAGGATTCATCAAAAATCGGTTTACGAGTGACATTTGAAGTCAAATTCCACAATATAAGATTAGATATTATAACAGTAACCGTGAATATCATAAGAGTGGAATCATATGTCATATTAAAAGACAATCCCTGTAATACTTTTTCCCTATTTGTTAAACCAGCTAGAATAATCCCTGCTCCAAATAAAATCCCTGATATAAATGAAACCTCAAAATTATAGGTCTTAAGCTTAAAATAAGTATCGTGTAAAAACAATAGAATCACAAGTGCCGTTGTTGCGTATAAAAGAGGAGTTTGAATAGTATTAGAAAAGAGCGTATGATCAATATCTGTTTTCATTGGGTTTAGCCTTTGAGGGTTTAGTTTATTCTTTAGCATTTGGAAAAAAGAAGTTTCTCCTCGACCCATGTTTAACTTATGTGTAAAGCCGAAATAAGAATTAAAAGTTGCAGTACCAACAGAAGCTACAGATGAAAATAGTAAGTAAGTGATTGAGCGTTTCGAGAGACAAGGGATTCCACAATAAACATGTTCGGAACTATCACCATTAGCGAGCCTTGTTCCCAATCCTAAAAGAAATCCTGATATTATGTAGCCAATAATAGTTAAATTTTCAGTGTTTACTGCAGGTTTTTCAAATAAATCAAGTTTTGACGCATAAAAGACTTTTAAAAATGTAGCTACCCAAATTATTCCTAAGAAAAAAACAAGCTTTGAGTAGAAGTTTCTAAGTCTTACTAAATCATAGAGCATATTTGGAATATTTGTTGAGCGGCCTTTTCCATATAAATTTACAGTGGTTGACAAAGAGACAAGAATTCCACCCATTACTGCAGGTAGATAATCATGGGATTTGAGAGTGTTTATAATTTCTGTTTCCATTTGCTTTATTATTAAAAGTATTTTTTGAAAGTATATATTTTATTTTATATAGATGTTATAATCATTAGGTAGATTTATTACAATCTTCAGGTTGGAGTTGTTGTCGTCTTATCAGTTTAAAATAATAATTTTAATTCAGTGGTTTTTAATTTTAAAGAATAAGGCTAAAAGGTTTTAAAGGATTTTTATTTAGCTTATAATGATTCATTTTATAATGTTATTAATTTCGTAAATCATATAATAAAAAATATTATAAATTTATTAAGGTATTTTTAATTGTTGAAATTTAAAAATTACCTAAAAAAATTACCACAAGATGTTAAACTCTTTATAATTAATTTAGATGATCATTTTAATTTTATCTGAAGTCATTATTCCTATTTATTAAGTCAAATTAATGGTTGTTTTCAAATATCTCGTTAAGATATAAAAAAATTTTTAAATTTTTTTTAATTGGTTCTTCTTTGTGATTAATTAAATACAAGAATAATGATATACTAAAAAATTTTCTAAATTAAAATCCAATTTTGATAAAAATATGAATGTAAATTATTCAAATTTCCTTCGATTATATTTTTCTTATTTTCTATCAAAAAAACAAAGCAATAAGCCTAGCTCTCCAGATTTTTTTCTCTTTTTGCAATTATAGAATATTTGAAGAAAAGAAATATCTCAATTTTTAAATAAATAAGATTTTTTACCAAAGTCTGATGAATTAATAAAATTTGAACTCATCTAATTTTTTTTTCTAAGAAGCTGGAAACTTAAACTCAATTTATCAGAAAGGCAGTGTATATATATTCCATGGTCAAATTTAAATATAAAAAATCTCATAATAAAATTTGGTTGGGTTGTAAAAGTTTAAAAAGTTTTTTAAATTTTTATAAAATTTATTTTATTTTATTTTAAAGTCGAATAAAAGAAGCATAAGATATTATTTAATATTATTTAAAAAGATTACAGATTACCCCTTCAAAAAACAATTTTTATTTATATTTGAAATCTCATAATTTACAATATTTAACAAGGCAAAAATAACACGAGCTTGAAAATGTTTAAATGAGTTTTAAATGGCTCGTTTACATTTGACGATGTAGATTGGTTAAAGTGTATTTTATAAATAAGCCTGAAATTCAAAAATTGTAAATTTAAATTTCTTATTTTAAAAAGTTATAAATCATAAAAAGAATAAATAAGATATTAAAAATTATATGCAAGTATTTTTAAAATATACACTAAAAGTATTCTCTAAAATATCTTAAATAAAAATAAATAATTTTTAACTAAACAAGTTTAGTTCTCATACGAAAAGCTTAATTTTTTTACAGAAAATTTTATAATATAATATTAAAATAAAAATATTATATTAGCATCATATGTTATTTATTCTTTGCTCTCATCTTTCTTCTCTTTTTCTTTAATCTTCTCATTCTCTTCTTTCTCCATTTTTCTCTCATTGTTTGATATAAATATCTTTAAAATAAAATTTTAAATATAATAAATTAATTAAATAATTAAAGTTTGATCATCAATATATTTTTATTATTTTTCACATTCTTATTTTTTGTATATTAAAATATTCATAATATACATAATACATTCGAATTTTCGAATAAAATATAATTTGTTTTTATTGTAAAGGGAACTGTCAAAAGTAATTTTAATTTAACATATAAAATTTATTATGCAAAAATTTTAGTAATAGCAAATTTTTCATCCTTTTAATTTTTTCAAAAACAAATATCAAAGCTTTAATATAAATGTTTACTGAAATTTGAACGACTTTATAATTTGGAATGAAATTGACTGATTAAAATTAATTTTATAGAAATAATATTTTAACAAATGAACTTAAAATTAGGCTTTTATTAAAAAATTTTTTAAATCTTAGATTAGATAAGAGTTCTTTTTGTACTCAATTTAATTTGGTATTAACATAAAATTTTTTTCAAGTCTTCAAACATAAAAATAAAGAAAATTATGGTTATTAAAAATTTTCTAGGCAAAAAAATATTTTTAACGAATTGAAGAAATTTTATTTTGACAAAAATTTAATAGAAATAATAAATTATCGAGTAATTCAAAACTTTTTTACGTATATTTTCTTAATTTGTTAGATTTATTGAAAATATTTTTCTTTTTCAGTTAAAATTGTTTGAATCTCGTTATTTTAAGATCATTCTGGAATTTTGAAAGATAAGTAAATCCTTCTTAACAATACTCTTTACTTTGTTATTTAATGATCCATAGATTTCTTCTTCACTCTTGGTTTTCAAAGTAAATTCTCTTGCATTTGTATATAACTAATTTAATTTAATAAGATAAAAATAAAAATTTTATAATATTAAATAAGGAAATGAAAAACTAGTTCTACCTGAATACTTAGTTTTCTCGGTTGAGAAATGAAGACTGTTTTGAAAAATTCTATCAAATCTTTAACCGTAATTTTTTTAAGTTCTTGGGTTAAATACTCCTTATATTCAAAATGCAGAGAATTTTCAAAAATTTCGTTCCAAGCTCTGGAGCTTCGTTCATCTAAATTAGAATCTTCATTGAACAATTCACTTTTTATAATTTCTTTATATCTATCAAATTTATTAGAGTCTAAGGAATCTAACTTTTCAAATAATTTATTTAGGATTTTATCCAATTCCGCATTAATCATATCTGGAGAAGTTTCTTTGTTCGATTCAACAATAAATACATAATACTAAATTAAATATTAAAATTGAAAAATTATATAAAAAGGAAAATGATTTTTATTTATCTAACTATTGATATCAAGCTTACCAATTAAACAATTAAAAATTTAAAAATTTAATAAAACAAACTTATATAAAAATTACCATAATATTATCTATAATCTTTTTGCTTCCTGAAACGTAATTTCCCAAGCTATGTTTATTTTTATCTTTTTTATTTATATTCAGTTTAAATAAATTTCCCCAAATCATCTGAGTCAAAGTCATCATGAGATTTTCCTTATAATCTCTTTTTCCAACTTGGAAAAAGTTACCAATTAAGTTCTTATTATAATTAAGATGAGTTGTATTTGTATGTAGGCTTCGATAAACGAAACTTCCATCAAATAAATAATGGTTATGAAGTAAACGCATTAACTTTTCACCACTTTTTTTTTCTGTTAAAGATCTTTTGTTTATTTTACTTTTCGATTTTTTATTACTTTTCGAGTTGCCAATTTTAATATTTTTATTTTCTTCAGGGAAATATTTTTCTAAGCTTTCAATAATGATATTTAAATCATGGTCTTTTACATTTCCATAAAGCATACCAATAAAAAATAAATCTTTTTGCATTGCTGTTATTTTACTCACAAAATTATTAAAATTATCTTTGATAGTTTGGATGTTTTTTTTCATGTATTCAATTTTATCGAAATTTGAGAAAAATTTTCTTTTTCCGATTTTTTTGAAAAGTTGATAAATTCTACTTTCTGATGAATGTTCAACTTGACTAGCGAATTTCTGATAAATTTTCTCTAAATGATTTTTATAAATATCTTTCGTTAGATATTTTTTAACGTATTCGTTGCTGAATAAAATCGAAAATGCTTTCTCGCTAATTTTTCTTATCACATCAGAATAAGCAGTTATAAATAAATTTATTCCGCTAATAGAAATAATTTATAAAAAATAATTTATTATTTATAAAATTTCAAAATTTATATATGAAATAATATTTAACAAACAAAATCCTTTTTTGAGTATTTTATTATGAAGATAAAAATAATTTTCAAATTACTTTTCATTTACTGATATTTCAATTTGATTTCCAGCATCAATTGCTTCAGAAAGTTTTATAATAAGCAATTCCTTTATATATGCAAAATAAATGTTCAAATCAACAGAATCATTAATTGATTTTAAAACCAGTTCAGTAGGGATATTTATGTGGAAATTAGCTTTAGGTGACAAGAAAGTCCTATCAAGCTAAAAATGAGATTATAATTTATTTAAATCTTAATAAAATTTATTAGTTTTCAAGTATTTTTTAAATGAATAGCAAAAATAATTTTTTATTTTATAATAAATTTCTTACTTTGAACCACAGGTTAATTTTATTCTTATTATAAATTAATTTTGGAGCGAGCTTTGTTTTTTCTTTTTCGCAATCAAATTCTTTTTCTTTGTTTAATCTTATAAATCCACTCTGGGTATTGTAATCTTTAGGCTTTTCCACACACATTTCTAAATCTTTGAGCTTTGTAATATATTTATTTTCTCTTCGCAACTCGAATGTATGTTGAGAATTATCTAATTTTTCATTTATTTTAGTGTGAAATTCTTTAGGCATTTTTATATGAGTATATTCAGTTCCAAAATATTTGTCTTTTAGGATTTTATTTTTTTCCCCGAAAAACTTTTGTAAATTAGAATTCATTTTATAAGTTCCTATTATAACCAATGAATTTAAGGGAGTAAGGTTGTTTAAATATTCGTTTATTACTGTTTCATTGAAATTTTGCATGATATTATCATGAGATACGAAATTCTTGTATGGGTAATCAAACATGTTTATTGACAAATTATTCATGTATTCTGATAATTTTAATTTTTCGTTTTTCTGCCAAAAATTGAAATTATTTGCTAATATATTTGAAAGATCTTTGTATATAGTATTATTAATAGAGACTTTTGAGTTATTTTTAATAAATTCAATAAAAAGAAAAACTTCTTCAATAATTGATTTAAACTCTTTGGCACCTTTATTAGTTAAAGTAACCGAGATGGCAAATTGTGAAAAGTGCTTATATGAAGCAATAACTCCGCAGTCAATATTAGAAGCAAAGTTGTGCTTTTTTAAATTATGAAGAAGTGAATTTTTGCCTTTGTATTTAATCAAGTAAGAAATGTATTCTAAAGGCTTAATTGAATTTTTTGTGTTTATTTCATCTAGAATGAAAACAAAATCCAAAATAGGAGGTAATGAATGAGAGTCTCGCTTGTACCAGATGATTTGATTGAGTTCTTTATCTGTGAAAGCTTCTGAGCGATTTGGAATTTCACCATATCGAGGATTGCTCAAGCCTTCTTCAGCTTCTTCTGCACGGATTTTACTAAAAATTTTTGTTACTTTATCTTCAAGTATTTCTATATTCAGATTTGCTAAAAAAAATCAATTAAGATATTAATATAAAATTGAATATAATACTAAATAATTTATTTAAATTTCCATAATTTTCTTAATCTTATTTTGGCTTTACTAATCAAAATAAATATAAGATTTATATATGAAAAAAATTAACTAAATTTGAAAATTAAGTTTTGTTTATAGATAGATATGTTTGTATATTAGAAAATGAGATTGAGAAAAAATATTATCTGAAAAAAAGAAGAAACGTACATAATACAACTAGTTTCATATTATTCGGAGTATAGAATTTATTGTAAAAGGTTTTCATCATTGAATGAATAAATCCAATATTTCGTTTTTTCAGCTTTTCTAAATCTCCTAAACTAAATCTAGAAAAAGGATGTGCAGGATTTGCGAAATTTTTTATTATCTGAATTTCTCTTAATTGATCTTTATTCATATTTCTTTTCAATTCTTCTTCAATTTTCAAGAGATGCAATGGGATTAAATTTGCGTCTAGTTTTGGATTGCCAAACAGTCTCGAGAAGACTTTCATTCCATCTTCAAATCCTAAGTAATCCATTTCGAAATAAAATGTTGTTTTTTCATCTTCTGTAAAGGAATTAAGGAATCCAAAGTTCTTAGCAAGTAAATCTTCAAAATATGAGGGCCTCGGGTAATCATTCGATCCTAAAAGAACTGAATGTTCCAAAATGTGAGCGAGACCTGGAAGTTCTTCATCATCTTGGAAAGACCCTGCTCCTACAGTTAGACTAACAGCATTTTTCACATTGTTTTGGTCACTTATTAAAAGGGCTTCAATTCCATTTTGCAATCTTATAGCACGATATTTTCGATCGTCAACATGAGATTTGTGAATTTCTGAAAATAAGTTTAATAAGAAATACTGAATTTTACAAAAATAATTAAGTGAATTTTTTGTTTTTATATTTTTTATCATCAATTGGAATTCCTAATTTAAAAAGTTAATCATTATCTTCATCAATAAGGATTTAAACATCAAAAGAAAAATACAAATTTTTTAATTAGCTTTGATCTAAGAATTTTCAATTAATTTAATATGAAGATTTATTAAATATTAATCCAATAATATTTACTCCAAGAAAATTTACTTTTGTAATATTAAATTTTTTGATTCAAAAAACATTGTAATTTGATAAAAACATTAAATAATATCTCTTACCATATTCAGAAGCTAAAGTATTAGAAGTTTTCTTTACAAATGCGATAAAAAAGAAGAAGTAAATCAGAGCAAATAGCATAATAAAAGAAAGGAAAATGTACCAGAATATCATTAGTCCATTATCTTCACTTTCACTTTTATTATTTTTATTCATTCTTTGTAAATCTTTTTTTTGAGGAAAAGAGCTATTTTCTTTTTTGAGTTCTTGATCATTTGATTTATTTAGTTTATAATCATCAATTTCTATTATATTGTTTCCCTTCATTTATATTACAAAAAAAATAAATATTTTAATAAAATTTTTTTTAATGCAGTGAAATTCATATTAATATAATAAGCTAATAGCTAGATTAATATAAACTTTCAACTGAATGAAAATAATTTAATATCATATCTAAAAAAAG
>Ga0194116_10007165_pt1 | contig 11626 bp, 8 predicted proteins | sample TA2MahsurfametaG_4_FD_148617 | JGI IMG/M metagenome (GOLD analysis project Ga0194116, IMG submission 148617) | Freshwater microbial communities from Lake Tanganyika, Tanzania - TA2015008 Mahale S9 surface | ecosystem: Environmental > Aquatic > Freshwater > Lake | place: Tanzania: Lake Tanganyika... | reverse complement strand
TTGACCATGTTGGCGGCGAGGAACTTCTCGATGAGCTCCTCGAGCGTGATGGCCGACTGCTGAGCCTCCAGCAGCCCGATCGATGTGAGCCGACGCCGAAGGTTGGACGCTAGCGAATCGATCCATGCAAGCAGCGCGCTGTCATGCGGCGTGCCGAGTCGTCGATCTTGGACGAGCTGCTCCAGTCGCAGCTTGGTGGTCTCGGCATTCTTCTTGGTGACTTTGCCCAAGGAGATCTTGCTGCGCTTGCCGTCCGTACCGATCACGTAGATGGTCGTCGACCCGTTCTTGCCTCTGCTGATGCTCGCCATAACTCATCGACCTCCGCCCTTTTTTCTACTTTCCAAAAAGACGCGGATATCGGCGAGCGAGTATCGAACCGACTTACCAATTTTAATACGCGGCAGGGCGCCAGACTTGCTTAGCTCGTGAAGTTGCCGAGGGCTTATGCACATGTACTCCGCTGCCTCAGGAATCTTAAGTATCCGGTCCTCGCCATCCTCGGACTGCGTGCCGTCATCAAAGATTTTGAAGTGCCGCGCTGCCTGGGGCTGCGCCATCGGCTCGCTTTGATAGGTTCGCCGGTCATCTGCGCGCCGGTGTGCGCAGCGATGACTGTGCGGCAAGGAGAATTGGGCGTCGGTCAAAATCACACTTCCTCTCTGGGGGTTCGTGGGGCGGAATGTTTGGCCAAAACCAAACATACGACCCTCGGTCCCCCCTCCCGAAAATTATGTCGACATTGTTGTGGGCTAGAGAAAATTTGGACGGGGTGGTCTCCCTTGGCGCCGCGCGCGCAAACAACGGACTTCGGAAAAAACTGGGCGGCACAGGGAGGAGAACCAAAACCGGCCGACAAACAGACTATGTTGAATCATGCCCAATCGAGTTGATTTGGGTAAAGGGTTGTCCCGAGTCGGGGCAAGTCGCTCAAAACCTCAGCGGTGAGGCGATAGAGAGCTTCTAGCCATAGATGGGAGAGAAAGGTGAACAAAAGAAATCAGTATTACCCCCGACTTCAAGAGCAGATTTCCCGGAAGCAGTTGCAGCTGAAGTCCCAGTTGCGGCGCTCCCTGCCCGCCGAGGGCAAGGTCCCTCTAGCGAATTGGCTAGATCGCCCCATCGGAAGTGGGCTCGTTTGGGCCTGCGTTAAGGCCCTTCAAGAATGTGCGGAGGAGCTAGACGGAAGCTTCTTCACCATATGCATAAATCTCCACTCAGAAAGGGTCATTTGCGAGCAGGCGATCAACGCGCACGAGGAGGCAGTGTCTCACCTGGCAAGGGGACTTTGGGAAATGCTGGACCCCATCAGAGAAGGCAAAGGGAACAGTTTTCTCTCCAAGGCTGCGCGAGGGTGTCGCCCACTTTCAGTTTATGTGCCGGCGGTACAGGAGGGGATTTTTCATACCCATGGGGTCTTGATGGTGCCAGATAAATTTGGCAGACGTGTCCGCCAGTCGCGACTTATCAAAATGTTGTCGCGGTTCGACCAAGGCCGCCGGACGATCCACAGCGGTGCAATCCACCTAGCCCCCATTCTTGCTGTGGACAAGTTAAGGTCAGTTGCTGACTACATGGCCAGAAATACAGAAACACTCTCCCCGGGTGACCGAACCATCATGTTTGCTCCGTACGGCAGACATGTCGCCGAGGACTGGCGACCCATCAACAGACGGATCGACCAACTGGTCAGTGAGCTCGGCAAGCTGGACCAGCTCAATGCCCACCGGCGCGCCCTGCGAAAGAACGTTTTGCTTGAAGCTGCGTGGGCTACCCACCAAAAGTCATCACAAGTAGGAACGGGGCGCGCTGAAAGGCTGAGGGCGCCGCACTTGGTTCCAGTTCCAAAGAGTCCAGTGGGCCCTCCACGGCTGCCTCCGACTATGGGGGTGACAGGGATCGTCGGCTGGGATGGGCGCCGGACTCCGGAGGAGATATCCCAAAACGAGCGCAAAAAACAGACATGAATCAACCCAATAAAGTCGTGGGGACTTACCAAAGGTCCTTTCTCCCCGGAATTTCAGATCCCAAAAAATCTCAGCAACCACCCCCACCCTCGGGGGGGCAGGATGAGCTGAGAGGGGAGTCCCCGGGGATACCTTGTTGCCGTTCTCGAGTTCCAGATCTCTCCCAACTCATCTCAGAGTTGGAACTGATTCAGCTCCTCAGTCGCGGCGGCTCGCCGACCCCCAGGGCTCAAAGAGCTGTGTGCCGCCGCTGGATTGACCGCCACGCCATCTCAACCCTGAGACTTGGCAACTCACGGTTTCATCCCCGCCAGCAGGTCCTCGCGGCTCTCTTGGCGGCGCCACGGCGGCAAGGACTGCGGAGGGCGGGCAACCCGCTGGAGGGCGTGGGGGCGGCTTTGGCCGCGTTCCGGATGTCGCTGGAATCGGAGTCCCAGCTCTAGGGCGAGGGGTCTGGCGGCGAACAGAAGGGGCCACTGCAGGATTCGGCGAGGTTGACGGGGTCGCTCTCATAAGGCCTGGACCTGTTCGGCGCACCCCTGTCAACGATACATTCCCATTAGCAAAATAACCGGGATAGGACGTGCGGCATCGGGATCTGCCGCCTTGGTGCCGTGGGGCAATGACTGCCGGACAGCTGGCGGTAGTACCGCCTGGTCGCCCTTCCGCGAGGCCCTGCGGTCAACTCAGATCAACTTCGGATTCTGCGTCCGCAGAGTTAGACGAGACGGTTGTCGCCTCGATGAGCTGCAGCAGCCGCAGCTTCGATGCCGGTACCGCTTGCTCCGCCCTTCCTTGGGCCGCCCAGAGGGCGCGAAGCTGAGTCTGGAGACTCCGGATCTCTGCCTGCTGGGCGGTCTCCTTGGTAGTAGTCGACCCCGATACAGCTGGCACTGAAGTCGGAGCCCGCGACTCGCCATCTCTGTGCGAGGACGACGACGTTGATTCGGACTTCTCTTCTGCCACCGTGGTGGATGCAGCGCCAGATCGCCGCTCCTCGGGCAAGACGGTTGGTACCTCAAATGGTGCTACGTACCCATCCAGAGGCATCGTGCCGTCATCACCCTTGGCGGGTTCGATTCCAAGCTCCTGCAGCCTCGCCCAAAGGCCCTGAAGGGCATGATTCGGGTTCGCATAGAAGGTCGATCCTCCCACACGCCAAAATCTCAAACCGGCTCGTTCGAGTTGGCGCTGTCTTCGCAGATCAACATCGAAGTGCTCAGGCCCGTGCCACCTGTCGCCATCGCACTCCACAGCCAGGCGAGTGGCGCCCTCGATCACGAGATCAATCCTATAAGCGCCCATGGGGTACTGTGCCCGCGTGGGGTATCCGCGTTCAACGATTCGGAGATAAACGTCGACCTCGAACCAGCTTTCGAATGGCGGTGGCGGCAGCTCTGAGCGATTTCGTTGAGAGGCTTGTGCCCGCAGCAACGGCAGATCAATCCCATCTGACTCGGCCACACTACGAGCCGGATCGTGGAAGTGCGTCAGCAGCTGCTTTCGTACGCACTCCGCGTTTGTGATGTCGGACGCATCAATTGAGTGGAACAGCCAGCACTGTTCCTGAGCTCGGCTTGCAGCAACGTTGAACCGCTGCTTGTCCGACCGTGAAGTCAGCGCGTTGAATCGAGCATCTCCAGACACCACCAGGGACATGAATATCACGTGCCGTTCGTCGCCCTGGAATGAGTACGCATCTCCGCAGATGATCTTTCGCTTGAGCATCTCCTCCGGACCAAGGTTCCGAAGTAGCTGTTGTTCGATGTAAGAAGACTGTCGATCTCCAAGTAGAGAGATGACGCCCATGGTCTTCCCCTCGTAGGCCTTGTCCTTGCAACACGCGATAACCGCATTCACGAGGGCATCGGCTTCGCCGTAATTCGTCTTCCGTCCCGAGGCGCCCGTCGCGCTTCCATTTGGAACACGATGGTGGACCAGCGGGGCCAGCCGCTTGGGCGGATACTGCCGAAGTGGGATCAGGCGATTGTTGTAGCTGAGGCCGTTGCTGAAACGAATGATGTCGGGGACGCATCTGAAGTGTTCGCGAAGAGTCACTCTCGCATCAAAGAGACGTGCCGCATGGTCAAACAGGCTGTTCTCGATGTCGAAGCTCTGTCGCGATTGCAGGTGTCCCAATCGCGCCTTGAGGATGCGGTCCATGTCCTCCCGATCAATTCCGACGTACGAGGGACTGATCTGCTCGTTGTCGCCAACAACGATCACCTTTTTCCCTAGGAACATCAATCCCAGTCCATCCAGTCCGCACTGCGAAGCCTCGTCAACGATCACTACATCAAACAGGCCAGCCTTCGGCGGGACCGTCTCGAAGACGCGGTAAAGCGGCATGATCCATGCGGGTATCGCATCCTTGCACCGATCTAGCTCGCCCTGCGCTGCTTTGCGCCACTTATAGGCATAGATGCCGGTTCCCTTTCCGAGCTTTGCGATCGCCTGCTGCCACTGCACCAGACTTCGACGGTGACTTTCAGACATTGCCTCGAAGCAAGACTTCCATGCGCGAGCGGCTGCGACCTTTCCAGTCAATTCGAGAATCCGTGACTCGATTCCTATCAGGCTCTCAGAAATGCCATGGCGTGAGTCTTGGGACGGACGTGAGTCAACCCACGACTTCATCTTGGCCCACTTGAAAGCCGCTTCAATCCCCGCAAATCTCTCTGGCCAATGAATGTCGTCAGGGCTTGCAACGATGGACTGAGCCAACAGAGGAAGCTGTGACGACACTCTGGCTTTGGATGCCAGCTGCAGTGAGTGGCGGGACCGAATCTGCAGCAGCTGGCCGATGCGTGCCAGGCAGCTGATTGTCGCACCAGAATTATGGCTGCCAATTGCGTCGGCAAGCTCCGCGCAAAGTGGGTGCGCTGAAGGCAGAGATGCCATGTCCCGACACTTTCGGCTGATCTCGCTGAGCTTTGAGGTCGCCTCGAAGTGACGAGAGCGATGGAATCTCTCTTGGCACTCCGACGCAATTGATGCCAGTGCCGATGGTTGGCTTACTCGTACCGTCGCATCTGGGAATGTTGTCGCGAGTCTCGACTTCGCCTCGTCCACCAATGGGGCAAGACCCATGATCTTCTGGAGGGTTGCCGAGAGTTCGCGAAGTACAGCGAACCGCTTGGCAGAGCTTGTTGGCTCATGCGGTACGACATCGCGCCACAAAGACCAGCAGGCGCCAAGAGTCGAACGGGCATTTAGATACCGCGACAAGCGCTGTAGCGAATCGGCGGAGTTGGCCCTCTGGCCGTCGATGATGCAGTTCTCGAGCACGTATCCACATCGCCGAACCACCGCCGGCCTGAAGATCCAGAATCCCATGGGACGCTTTTGGTCCACAACATGCCGTACTAGGTCTGCTACATCTGCGCGCAGAACTTCGGATGGTTTGTCTGATGGAAGCGATACCGAGTCGGTGGAGAGGACCGATGCTTCGGGCTCAAGCCTTCCGATGGCAATCTTGGACGATTCAAGCAGGACCTCCCACTGTCCGCGATTTCCTGCAAGCGTGTCACGGAGGGCGTCGATCTGCCAACTGTCGCCCTCGTTGACTCCAAGAGCAGCAACAGCATTCGCGAGATTCGTCGTTGCGCGATGGGTAGCAAGATGCTCGGTTGCCGCATGGGCCCGCAGAGATTCGCTCGGTTCTGATCCTGCGAACCTCTCTGCCCCGGATTCGTAAACCCGAAGTAGCGAATCGATCACCTGCGTTTCGGGGATTTTGCTGCCAGGTACTGGTACCTCGCGCGTGCAATCGAATGCGGTCTCCGGCGATATCTCATGCGCAAGCTTCAGGAGCTCTTCGAGATCACTCGCGCTGACACCGAGTGAAGCGTCGAGAGCGGGCCTGTCTTGCAGCCAGTCATGGAGTGGTGCGCTCTGGTGCGTCGTCTCCGCAATCCGCTGGGCGGTCTGTTCGATTGAGAACTCGCCGATTTTGTGCAGCTTGGACTCCGCTTCATGGAGTTGTCTGAGCTGCGAGCGCAGGGTTGCTCTCTGTAGTTTAAGTCCGGTGATGTCCCTCTCCATCTCCTCCAGCTTTTTCGTCTCTGACTCGCGAGCTGTATCCCATCGATCCTTGCGCTCGATGATGTTTGCGACGCTACGTTCGAGGTCTCCCTGAGCTACTCGATCATCCCCTAGCATGCTTATGCAGAGATCCGCGAGTCCGCCGTCGCCCGGAACCGCCTTGATCTTCTCGCGCAGTACCTGCAGCGCTCTGGGAGTCTGTGCCGTAACAAGAACCCTGTTTCCGCTGGCAAGGAGGTGGCAGAGGAGATTCGTGATGGTGTGCGATTTGCCTGTGCCCGGCGGGCCCTGGACGAGGACGCCATTGCGGGCAGATAGCCGCTCCGCGATCTGCACCTGGTCGTCGTTTGCGGGTAGAGGGAAGTAGGTGCGATCAGGACCAGTCGGGCCTCGAGATGCTCCCGGCGTCTCGCCATGACCTCCGCCTGCCTCGCGTTCCTGAACGAGTTGCGATACGCAGGCAGGGATCTCGATGTCAGTACTCAGCTGCCGGACGATGCTCTCGAAGAATGTGAGCCGTCCGGCACCGCTCCGCTTGCGGAGAATCACCGCAGGTGCAAAGCAGGCGTAAGGGCGTTCCCTCGGTTGCGCGCGATCCAGCCTGCTGCTGTCGTAGTCGCCGTCTAGGGAGTTCATCACCGCACGAATCGCGCGGTCCAGGCCGTCTCTGTTTGTCGGATCGCCGCCGGAGGATCCAAGAAGCTCAGCGATGTGCTCAATCACTTCGCGCCCAGGTCGCGACTGAGAGGGCAGCATGTCGAGTTCGTACTGAAAGTCCGTGCTATCCGGGTTTGGCCCGATCGTGAAGTGCCCGGTGGCCGGATCAAGCGAGAGAGATGCTCGCACTGTTATGATGTGACGGCAGATCGATGCTCCCTCAGACTGCCACGAGAGGCAGCCCATTCCAAGTACGAGTTCGTACTCCTCTCCAAGTCGAGTCAGTTCCTGATGCAGGCGGAACAGCTGGCGATACACATGTTCGTGGAACCCGAGCCAGCCCGTGTGGGTCTCTGCCCACTCTTGCCAAGGTCCTTTGCAATATGACTGGAACAGAGGCTCCAGCGTTGGGTGGTCGGTCCGCGAGAGCCAGCGCAGCTCGCCATTCTCGTCTTCTTCTCCACTTGGATCCAAGATCCGCTCTGCCAGTCTTGGGGGCACCTTCTCGGAAACGCCAGAGCCAGGGGTGATCCACGGCCTGAGCCTCTCTGCGGCTTCCGGGGGCCTTGGCTCGGGCTGCTTGGAGACGGAGATCCAAACTTGCTCATTCCCGGTGCCCGGTGCAGCAAAGCAATTCCTGCTTCCGTCGTGGCTCATCAAGTTGTCAAGCCAGAGAACTCCCTCGTACTTGTCGGTATGCAGGATCGGTCGACTGCTGAGCTGTTGCACCACGTCCTTGACGTAGGTGAACACCCGAATCGCATTGCTTCTCGTCTCGTCCTTTCCGGATCCAAAGTCTTCAGACATGCCACCCCTTGTGTGAAATCGGAGTCACAGATCTTACCGTTTCGACGCAGAGGCTAGCAATTGAGACGCGCTGAGTCGCTCGTCCTACTATCAGTCTGCCTTGTTGTCTCGTTCAGTTGCAGAATGTGATGGGAGCGACAAAGGTGACTCACGCGTGGTAGCGCGTTGAGTCCACCGCCTTGTTCGCTTTGTTTTTTAGTGAGTGGGGAAGCCAAAATCCATCCCCAAATTGATTATCCCTAGGGATCAACCGCTCGACGTTGGTCTTGCCAGCTAAAATCTGATCAATGATTTGATGGACAGGCTTATGCGTGTGTTCGCACAAATACATGTAACCGACGCCGTCGTCCCGAAATGCGCCGAACCGTTCCGTGATGTCGTGAATGTGGACAACGCCACGCTGCAGCGGATCATGGACAACCCGCTTGCGATGGCTGCAGTCGAGCGGATTGAGGGCTGGCGTGCTCTGGGCAACAATGTGCTGCAGACCATCATCAACAAGAGCGACAAGGTGAAGGAACTGAAAGCGAAGGCGAAGCAGCGTGGCCTTACAGTGAATCAGCAGCGACAACTCACTGAAGCGGAAAGGGAGTACAAGTCAAAGCGCAAGATGATTCAAGAGAAGTTGATTAAGTTTGCGACACGCATCCCGGCATTCATGTACCTGACAGACTTCCGTGAGAACACCCTGCAGGATGTCATCACAAAGTTGGAGCCTGAGCTGTTTCACTCTGTCACTGGATTGACCGTCCAAGACTTTCATCTGTTGGTACAGCTCAAGGTCTTCAATACAGACCACATGAATGGCGCAGTCTTTGCGTTCCGCCGATATGAAAACTCTTCACTCAGATACACCGGTATCGATAGCCATGAGGGTCTGACCCACTACGGTCTGTACAACACTGTGATTGCACGAGATGGCTGAACTCGTACCGAGCAACTGACCATGCCGATCAAGCACGCCATCTGGAAATCGGGCAGAAGCCCGCACCTCTAAACTCCTCGGTCCTTGCCTCCGAGCAGCTGCGGCAGCGTGCAAGGGCGGGGTAGATAGGAACACCACATGCCACCAATTGACGTCATGTTGTCTCAGCAGGAGCGACACGAGATTGCAGTAGCAGCGCTATGCGACTGCGCTAACAGCCTTGGGCTTGGATTGAGCTCGGTAACTACTGACGCAAGCTGGATACAACAGATGCTGCGGACGGAACTGCCTGCCCTTTTGAAATCACCGGACTTTAAGCACGGCCTCTCGGAAGACGATTGTAGGAGGGTTGAAGATGTAGCCAGCTCTGGGATCACCCCGAAGATGTTGCGGGCCCCCACGCACATTGAGGTCGTAGCGCTCTTGTCACGGCTGTACTTACTCGGAGTACAGCACCCACAGGTGACCGATCGCTCCTCGATTATGACGAACGTCGTTGAACAGGCGGCTATCTCTCTCAGACACGCTGAGGTGCCAGCCGCACTGCACTCAGTCGAGCGTGTTGCAAAACGCATTGAAACGGCAATGGGTCTACCAGAAGCGCTGTCATGGCGTGCCGGGATCGAAACTGATGACATCCATACGCTGTGCTGCAGCCATCTTTTCAGAGCGGCACTGCTATCGCAGGCCTACAAGACACTGGTGCTTTGGGCGACCAAGTCGCGTTTGGTGTTTGGGAACGAAGAGGGCGTCGGCGGACCCGAAGCAATTGAGAGTGTGAAGTCGGCGCTGAAGACTGCCAAGAGTGATTGGATCAAATTTGCCGACGACTCTGTGCAGGCGCTGCTCCGGGAGCTTGGGTTACTTGCTGAGCACGAAACAGACTTTGTGTTTCCGCTCGAGCGGCTCCAAATGTTCTCGCTGATCGGCGTGCATCACAGCGGAGCATGCCTCAGTCTGGGAGATAACCGATTGTTTCACATCCAGCCTGTAGCTGATATCAATCCACGCCTCCGTCCACCCGACGAGTGGCGCGAAAACGACGATCTCGGAGATGGCGCGTCCCCTCCAAGGCCCCGTGACTGGCCGAGTGAGTCCGATCTTGTCGGGAACGAGATCTTTCGGGGTGCGTTCGAATCGGTGGCGCCAATTGGCGAGTGTCGGGTGCTTGCGACGTGGCGTGGCAGCCCACGCACCGTTGCTGCTGCACGAGAGCAGATTCCACGAGTGATGGGATCTGCCATAACCACGGCTGTTATGGCCCAAAATTTCAATGAATCCATGCTTGAGTTGTTGGTATCGCCGCTTTACACAAGTCGACTGGACGAGTTTCGAACCGCAGCGATTAACCCCATCGAGCGCTGGTTTTGCCTGAACATCGAATTGAGCCCGCCAGATTTCCCAATCGCGAAATGGCTCACTGTGGTTCTAAAGGAGTCGCTACACGCAGCAGATCGTTCACTTGCATTTGTTGGGAATGCATCACGGCTGCTACTCGGCGCCGACAACCTACTCCATCACAGCCCTGAACACTCGTTTGTGTGTTCAGTCGCAGCTATCGAGACCTGCGTAGGCAGTCGGGGTGAAAGCATCTCAGCCAGCCTCGCTAGCTCAAGTGCGCGCCTGGTGTGCCCCGACACTGAGTTGAGATCCACGGCCGTAAAGGTCTTCAAAGCCCTTTACGACTTGCGGAGTCGTGTAGTGCACGGAGAGCCAGTCACCGTTACCCGTCGTGAGGCGGTGTTCATGCGATTCATCGCATCGTGTGTCATCTACAACTGGACCGGCTTTGCAAAGGCGCAGATGATGATGGACGGTGACGTCACTAGGAACGCTTTGCGGACTTTTTTAGGGCTGACAGATCTGTACAACAATGCACCAATACCGGGATCGACTCGATGCGAGTACCTGATGGAGCTGCTCAAAGATCCCGAACGAAGGCTGAGCCGTTGGATTCAACTCACCGCATGAGATCCATGTGGTGTGACAGACCTAACTCGAGGGTTCGGTTCCGAGTGCAGCAGCCCGTCCGGAGCGCATCTGGCATCTGTGGGGACGAGTCAGCGGGAAAGTGGGAGATGATGTTCGGCGTTCCCAACCAGTAAAAGGGGCCACGGTCATGACTCCTCGCTGGCAACGGTCCAAGCCACCGCAAGCGGTTCAGCGATATATCGGTGCGTACCTCGGAGAGTTCGACACGCGAGATCTGTGCTGCGACCTTCCCTATGGGGGCGCGGTGTCCGGCTTGATCTGCGGACGGAAGGATGGCGCTGATCAGCACGGCGCCTTCCATCGGTTCAGCACCCTACGACCATGGGCGTTCTACTGGGAGCCCCGGCGGCAGGGCATCATCAACAACTTCACCGCAGACCTGCTCCACACCGCCTCCTGTCTTGGTGGAAGACTCTGCTACAAGGGATCGCCTGCTGGACCGGGCGGGATCCATGCGGAGGGAAACGACCTCTGGATCGGATTCGAGGACGGTGGAGTTGGTGTTGAGGTGAGTGTGGTCGAGCACCAAAACACGAACAGGATGTTGGCCTCGCAGCGCACGACCATCCGTGGTGCCCATGTGCTCCGGCTGGTGACCAGGGCGATGGGACTCGACCACATTCCGCGAAAGCTGACTGGAGAAGCCGTTGCTCACAGCGCCCAGAGTGTTGACGACGAGGTCAGGGCACGGCTCCAGTCGCCCCGTTCATGACCACACCGGCGCGCAGCGGCCGCATCACCTGCATGTGATCTGCCCCTTCTGCCAAGTCGCCATCAGCAGCTCGTCTCCATGCCCACACGTGCTCCTTGGGTTCGAAGGCACAACCCCCTTCGGCGCCGGCGCGACGCGCTACTTGGAGGTGCTACAAATCTGCATTGAAGACTTTATAACCTTTCCAGACGACGAAGAATCGATCCAGAATGCGGTTGACTCAACGTTCGGGATGATCAGGGACTCTGCCGACATTGGGCAGGAGTGGGATGGGTTTAAAGTTGTGTTCGTCCGCGACCCAACAACTGCCGAATCGCTGATCGAACAAAGGCTCCCACTCGAACTATGACGGGAACGCCTCACGAGAGGCTGAATCCTTTGGGCGGAACACATTGCGAGCGGAGCGCATCATTTAGCTGGCGTTCTGACAGGTGTTCATGCACCTGCATGAGTCCCAACTGGTCTTGCGTATAAGCGGCTTTGAGCGCGGCCCAGGCCACAGCCTTGGGTAGGTCTTGTGTG
>Ga0194116_10007164_pt1 | contig 11626 bp, 14 predicted proteins | sample TA2MahsurfametaG_4_FD_148617 | JGI IMG/M metagenome (GOLD analysis project Ga0194116, IMG submission 148617) | Freshwater microbial communities from Lake Tanganyika, Tanzania - TA2015008 Mahale S9 surface | ecosystem: Environmental > Aquatic > Freshwater > Lake | place: Tanzania: Lake... | reverse complement strand
CCAATCCCCAATCCCCAATCCCCAATTCTTGAAGGTGTTAAAATTATACTTAATCCCTAAGCTATAAAAAAAGATTTTATCACATAAATTTTTTTTTAATTTTCCATAAATTAGTAAAATCATTTATAAATTCATTTTAATATTTTTTATATCGAATGAGTAAGATTTTCATTCTGGAGATTTAACTCAACTGAGAGCCTACTCGTAACTATTAAATCTATATCAATTATATTTTAAAATTTCCTTCTCAGTTGAGTTAAGCTAAGTTCTCTTTTATTTAAAATTCATAGTTCTATCAAGCGCTTAAGTATTTATTAATAAAGACATTTATTGACAAATAATAACTTAAACAGTGTTTTAGGTTCTTAAAATTACTAAGCGTTCTGAAGCCATTAAAAATAAAATCATTACTTGGTAGAAAGATAGGATTAATTTTTAAAAATCTCAAAAAATTGATCTTTTAAAATTTTTGATAAATATTAATATTAGAAACATATCAAACTATAAAATTGCCTATAAATCGATCATTAATCGATTAATTATTGAAAAATATTTTTTTAAAAATAAATTTAATTCTAGAATAAGATAAAATTGTAATAAAAAATGAAGCTTATTAAATATACCTTAATTATTCTTGTTTTTAAGGTTCTCGTAATTTTAAGTTCTAAACTTAAAAATATTACTTTTGTAAAAAATTTGCAAACCAATAAATCTAAAAAATCAAATAATAATTACAAATCTTTTAATTCACATATTTCAAAAAATAATCAGGAATTGTTCTATAAATACTGGGAAATGAGAAAAAATAATATTCATTTAAGAATTAATAATGATGAATTAAATTCATTTTTCGAAGGAAAATTTTATATGTATGGTATGTGTATGGTAAAATATAGAAACTATATTATAAATTTAAATCCTTTCTCCAATAGTACTGGAAACAGTTATTTTTTAAAATACAAATCAGAGATATTTGACTTTGATATATGCAAGGATGTTTATACATATAATAACAGAAATGGTATGTTTGTTGATAGATATAAAGACGTTATTTATGCAGGAGATGCTGACGAAGATAAATATTTTTACATTGATGAGAAGACGGATGAAATTAATTTAGAATTGTCAGAGAATAAAAATGAGACTATTTTGAAGCCAATTATTAAGGATGAATCAAGCCAAGATCAATCAGATGAACGAATAGCTATTTTATCAGATGAACAGATGCCTAAATTAAATGATGAAGTGAAGAATTCTAGCAAAATTAAAGTTAAGAAAATAAGTAAAATTTTTAATTTAAGAAAATTTTATTTATTTATTTATATTCTGAAATTCCATCAATATACTTCATCTTTCGAAGAGATTTCTTTTAGTCTTTGAGACTAAAAACAGACTATCAAATATATTTATAATTTTAAAATAGAAAAGCTGCGAAGCTTGAATATCAAACCTAGAAAATTGAATTCTGCTGATTTTATTATTGGGAACATTACAGTTTTTTTGCAGCCAGGAGATAAATGCAAACAAAATCAGAAATATGACTATATAATTGCATATAAGTTTATTTGTGATTCATCAGTTAAAATTCCAATTATTTTAAATGCAAATAATTTTGATCCTGAATCTTGCTTTAATATAATTGAAATTAAAACTGATAAAATATGCATTGAACACCTCAATAATTTTAAAGTTTGGTATGAAAAAATGGGAATTCATAAGAAGATTTTGGCAGTATTATTTATAATAATAGGAGCATATTTTATTTTATATAGTGAAAATTATAGAGATAAATCATTTTTATTTTCAATTGGGCTTTCAAATATCTTTGCTTTAAAAGCTTTAATTACTGACATAAATGCAAGTCTATTTTTGGGTATTGATAAATTTAAATTAATTCGTTTGAAAATTATAAATTTTAAGAAATCAAAACTGATATTTCTTTTTTTAAATAATTCTTTATTCTTGAATTTTATTTGTTAAGTGTTAATCTTTGGACTACTTGTTCTATTGATGTGTATTGAAGAAAAAAAGGAAATTTTGAATATTTGGGCCTTCTATATATTCGCATATTTTACTGCTAACTTTATATTTTTAAATTCTGTTCGATATGCTTTAATTTCCGATGAATTTTCGATTGAATTTTATTATTATTCAGTCTATTTCGTTGTTTTTTATACTTTTTATTTAACTCGATATATTATATTGGAATTTCAGTATTTCAATTTACTTTTTATGACTGCTATTGGTACACACTTCCTTTTACGAGTGAGTAATTATTTAAACATTTTTATGTATATAAAAGAAAATTATACTTTCATACCACATTATATTTAATTTTTTACATGATTTATTATAAATAAAAATTTAACTTATAATTTCAACGAATTATAAAATTTAAAATTTTTTTAATTTTTAGGGAATCTCAATATTTTATTCCAATTTTCCGGATGAAAGATACATTTTTTTACTTCTTAAATATAAAGAATTCAATCAATATGATAGATTATTTTCTCATTCTAGACTTGGATATTCTATAGCTTTTATATCTATTGCAATATCCTCAATATTTATTCAATTATATATTGTGGTTCCTATAGTAAAAATTGTCGAAAGTTATAAAGCAGACCAAGAAGCAAAACTTAGAAAACTTAATAGGAAAAAAGAAAGATCAAAGATGGTAGATGAAAAAACAAATGAAGAAGGAGAAAGTGAAGACGAATTTCAAGATGATAATCAAGAAAATTCAGGAAAAAACTTGAAAACAAAAAATGAAAAAAACGAGATTAAAAGTCATAAACCTTTAGTTAGCAACTCAGATATAAAATATCAAAATGACCACCAGAATAGTAGTAAAGACGAGAATAAAAATAATATAGGAAATAAGGAAAATAATTGAAATAAAAATATTTACAATTTAATTTTTTTAACATTTAAACCTCTAAAAAACCAATCTCATAATTAAGTAGAGAAATCCAAGCCTATTCTTTAGAGAGACGACTTTTTTGATTTTTAGCTATAAAATGTTAATTTAAATTTTATATAAAGAATTCGACTTATAATAATAATAGAAGCAAATTGACATTTATCAAATATATTATAAAATCGTTTTTTAAGAATCTCTCAATTAAATTTTTGTAAATTCTCAAATTTTTTGATTTAAAAATTTTTAATTGACTTTAAATTAATTATTTCCATTTTGCTCTTATTTTTTCTTGCTATTTTCTTTTTTATTCCTCTCTTTTTCAAGTGTATCAATCTTTTTATTTATTTTATTTTTATAATAATCAGCGTTGAAATTAGGCATATTCTTTAAATATATGCAATCATGGATTGGTTGTCTTACGTGCTGATTACAAAAATTCGAGTAACAAAACACACATTCTCTAATTTCAATTTCGCTTGCACATCCTGTGAAATTACATTGATTCTTATCTTTTAATTTGAAATTATCAAGCATATTTTCTATCTCTTCCCAGTTATCTTCTCTATCTTTTTTATTTTTTCCACTCTTTTGCTTTTTTCCTTTTTGTTCATTTTTGGGATTAACGTTTTTTTTATTATAATTATCAACATTTAAGTTTTTATTTGAATTATCAAAATTAGCATTAAAATTTGGGGGCAAAGATGAAAGTAATTTATTTTTATTCACATTGGCTGTTGAAGAACCATTTTTTATTAATGTTTGATTTATACTCGAGTTTATGTTTATTATATTTTGATTGTTTGATGAAATTAGATTAATTTCATTTGAAACAGGTGATTTCGGGAATTTGTCTGTGGGTAAAACATTTTTATTAGTATTATTTTCATTTTGATCCTTTATGGGTAAATTATCTTGATTTATATCTATTTTAAAATTAAATTTTTTGAATATTTCATTAAAAATTAATATTACAATATTATTTTTTTCTACTTTTAGCCTCTTCACAATTTTTTCCTGAATCAGAATGCTTTTTCTTTGCTTTCTTTTTTTTAATAACAAGAACTCTATTTTCTCCTTCTCCCTAAACAAGAAATTTTAAATTCAAATTTTTTTAATCAATAATTTTAAATTTTTTTTAAATAATAATTTTATAATATCTGATTTTTTACTATGCTTTCATGAATTAAATTTTTAGTTTCTGCATATGAATGAATATACTTTCTCTCAAAGCTATCCAAACCGTCTATTTTCGTCTCCAGTTCATTTGAATTTAAAAAATCTTCAATAAAACCATGAATCCTTTTAATAAATTCTATAGAAAGTTCTTTTTTTAGCATATGCTGATGGCCATGATGATTATTATGAATAACATTTGGCTGTTGATTGTTTCCATTAAAATTAGATTTTGTATTATTATTATAATCTGATTTTTCATCTTTTTCTTTCTCATGATTTTTCTTTTTATTTTTTTTCTTTTTTTTATCTGCTCCTTTAAGTTCTTCTTTATTATGAATATTTCGTAGAGTTATTTCTTCTTTTTCCAATAGCAGCTTTTCTTTCTCTTTTTTTTGCGTTAATAAATCCGTTTCAAGCTGAATATCTTCGATTTCTTTATGATCAAATATGTTAAAATTGATGTCAATTTGCATAGCATTAATTGAAAAATAATCACACATTTTATTAATAAAACTATCATTTTTAACAGTACTTGAATCACATACAAGGATTAGCATTCTTTTTGCTCTTGTAATTGCAACATTAAGTCTTCGACGATCAGCAAGAAATCCTACTTCATGTTTCTTATTCGATCTTACTAAATCCAAAATTATAATTTCTTTTTCTCTTCCTTGAAAACCATCTACTGTTGATATTTCCAATTCTGGATATTCTTCAGATGGCATAATATTTTTCAAATAATTTACTTGAGCAGAATATGGTGTAATTACACCAATTAATCCTAAATTAAATTTAACAGCATTATTTATTCCTTTTTCATCATTTGGATTAGAAGAAATGATTTTATTTTCATTACTCTTGAATATCTTTTTCAAATATTCCACCATATACTTACATATTTTTGCTTCTCCCATATTAAATCTTGAAGCCGAATCAACATCAGATGTTTCAAAAAATAGGTAATTTGAAGTATCTATGAAAATTAAAGGTTGAGACAAGATTTCTAAAACATCATTTTCGCTATTTTCAAGATTCTCTTCTTGAGATACTAAATCTTTGAGTAAATGAGATTTAACTGATACATCTGCAATAAGTTTAGAATGATAAAGTGTGTCGCTTGAAAATTGCATTATTTTCTCATTCATTCTGTATTGAATATTTAAGAGACGAGAAACGCGTTCACCATATAAACGCATGATTCTATCAAAAAGAGTAAAGGAAAGGACTTTTTCTTCATCTTTTGATTTAATTGTAGGTGGAAGTTGCAAATGATCACCGGCTAATATAAGTCTAAATATTATTAATTTCATTCTAAAGTAATATAAGAAAATTATTTTGATTATTTTGGAATTTAAATGATTCAATTTTACTCAATGACTTTCTTTTTGAAAATGAATTATTTTATTTAAATATTTTGGTAAATCATTAAATTATATTTTATTATATATAAGATAAGAATTTATTAATATTTTGTAATTAAAAATCACTAGTCATTTAAAAAATTACTTTTTTGCTTGTAAGATAGATATCCAACAACTGGCTTCTGTTGCTTGTGCACATTCATCAATTATTACCATATCAAATACCCCTTCATTTGTTCTTCTAATCGATTCTCTTAAATAAAGATCTGCAGCTCCAACACAAGTAGCCAAAATTACTCTCGATTTATTAAATACATCGAAAACAGAATTCTTCCAGGCTCCTTTGATATCTTCTCTAACCATTTTCATTTCAGCTTTCAAATCCTTCCTTTTCTCTTTTTCATGATATTTATTAACATGAGAGAGTTCTTTTTTTAATTTTTCAAGTTTCTTTTTAGAATCTTTTTGCGATTTCATAAATGGTGAATTTTCAACTTTTTTATCTAAACTAATGGATAAAATCGACTCCAGCATTCTTGCAGGATGTCCTATTCTGCACAATTCAAAATCTATTTCAGTCTTAAATTTTATTAATTTCTCTGCAATATTATCAACAGCTATATTACTAGGTGCAACAACTAAAATCTTTTTTCCTAGTTGAACTGCTTGAAGAATTAATTCAACAACTGTTGTTGTTTTGCCTGTTCCTGGTGGTCCATGAATTAAAGCAAGTTCATTTGATTGAAGGCAGAATTCAATTGCGTCTATTTGTGAATCATTTAAGTTTTTATTGAAGAATTTCAAAGGAATATTATTGAAAGAATATTTATTTTCTTCACTCTCTGCAATAAATTCAGAATATACTTCAGTATTAGAACCTATCATAGCTGTAGGTTTATATATGTTAAAAAGAATATTCAGAAGGCGATGATTGGATTCCCGAATTTCGCTGCAAATATTTTTTTATATAAATTTTTTTTTTAAAATAATTAAAAAGTTTTTAAAGATTAATATTCTCTTAGTATTAAAATTGCTTTTATTATAACATTTTTGCAAATATATGAGGAAATTAACTTACAATTCATGAAGTGTATCCATAGCCTCATTTATCCTATCATAGGTTACTTGATTGCATAATTGAATTATTGCAAAATTTCTTGGAAGCTCTTCCACTTCAATTTCATTATCAAAAGCTACTGATATTCTTTTTTCATTAAATTCCATTACTACTCCTTGATAAAGAGGAACAGGACTTTTTTAAATAAATTTTTTTAAATAATTTTTTAAATAATTTGAAAAACTTAATAAAAGTCATTACTAGATTTTATCATTATATTCGAATATTCCAACAGTATCTCCGTTTCCAAATTTATATCTTCCCATCTTATTATTCAAATCCTCTAAAAATAATAGAAATTTATTAAAAAATTTTTATATTCAAATCTAATTTAGAAGTTTCAAAAGATTATACTTGTACTCCTTTTTTGGAAAAAGCTAACATATTTTCCAAAAGATTCATAAACAGTTTCGATTAGATCCAATTTTCTAATACAGACTCCGTTTTTTTCTAATTCCTTTGATAATAATAATTTAAATTTTTTCGGATTTATTTTATAAAATTCTATTGAAAAATTACTTTTGGTGAATGATAAAAGATTTGATTTAGGCTTTGATTTTCTTCTTCTTCTTTTTCTTTTAATAAAGAAGCTTTCTGAACTTCGCTGAATTCTTTAAGAATGAACTTAAGATCACCACAAGATCTACTATTGAGATATCTAATTAAATTTTTTTTGTATAATTTTTCCTCTTCTTCTTTTGTTAATATTTGTGTATCTTTTTTTAAATCTGATTGTTCTTCTATTTTAACTTGTTCATTTTCCATATTATAAGGTTTTTGAAAATTCATAAATTAAATTGATTTTCTAAGAAAATTCATTAGTCATTTAATTTTATTCTGTTTTATTCAATTTTTCAAAATTTAAAAGAAAATAAAAATTAATCAATGGAAAATGATATAGATCCACCTTCTTTTTACGAAGAAGAAGATGATTATTTTAAAATGAAACCCAATAATTTAGATAACAATATAATAACAGGTATTCCTATATTTGAATCCCAGATTCAAAATAAAAACGCGAAGATTGAAAAAAATCCCTCAAAAAATAAAATCTCGATAAACGCTGTTGATAAAAAAAAATCTGTAACTAATAATACGCCGAATATCAATAGCAATAAAATGCTTCTTAAAGATTTAGAAAGTAAAAATTTCTTTTGAACATAAAATTTCTAAAACTAAAATAATGAAAATTATTATAAAATTTGATATTTTATTTCAATCTTCAAAATAAAATCTTATATGATTAATAATAAAAATCTTAAAATTATCGATCTTTATACTTGTTAAATTTAATTAATATTTAAAGAACCCCCTGCTCAAAATAATCCTAATGCCAATGCTTTTAACAGTCCATCTGCAGGAATCAATATTAGTTCAAATAATGTTAATAAATTAAGAAATGTAAAATCTACTGAGAAAAAAACAAGTTTCGCTCTAAATAATAATACAAATAACGTTAAAGATAGCAATCCATTAAACAAAATTAAAAACTTTGAAAAAAATTTGACGAAAAATTTTGAATATAATTTTGAAAAAGAGCAGGATTCAGATTTAGAACAAGATGATTTAGAAGATGAAAAGATTCTTCATGATCCTTTAACTGATAAAAATCAAATGATAAATCGATGTAAAGCGCTGCAAGACAAATTAAAAGAAAAAGCAGAACAAATAAAACTTCTTCAAAGTAATTTAGAAGAAACAAAAAAACGACAAAAAGAAATTCTTGATACGATTGCTAAAGAACAAACTACTGAAATAAAAGACAAAAAATTGATTGAATTGGCGAAAAAAAATCAAGATTTCAAGCTGCAAATAGAAAAATTTAAATTAAAAGAAAAAGAATATGAAAAAAAAATAAGTGAATTAAACACAGAAATACATAATTTAAACATAATTAATCTAACTTCAGATAAAAATGGGAATATTAGTAATAATAATGAAACAGAAGCGAACACTGGAAACAATATAATTGATCTTAAAAAAAAATTAAAAACTTCAGAGGCTAAAATTGCTGATATTCGAAATAAATTGCAGCTTAGTAAAGAAGAAAATTCCAAACTCAACATTTTAATAAAACGAGAGATTGGAGAAAATATTGACTTTGAGAAAGCTTTGAAAGATAAAACATATTGGAAAGGACGATCTGAAATAATTGAATCTTTAAAAACTAAAATAAAAATTTTAGAAAGCCAAATATTTTCTGCAGGTTTAAATAATTTGAATCCGAATAATAGTACCAATAATCTTTCAATAATTAGCGAAGAAGGAAAAAATAGCAATTCTAACTCAACTACTAACAACGCTATAAACTTGAATTTTAACTTGCAAAGAAACAGTAATTCCAACAACAAATCAATAATAAGTACTGTGAATAATCCTAGTTTATATCAAGAATATAAACGAGAGAAAGAAAGATTGAATACAGAAGTTGAAAAATTAAAAGAAGAAAACAGTAAAATTACAATTGATTATAATAGAGTTAAATTAAGAAAAGAAGCTCTGGAAAAAGAAGTAAAGCAGCAGAAGGAAGATTTAACTTCTAAAATTAAGATTTTATTGGAAAAAAGCGATAATGATGAAAAATTAATTTTAGCTCTTAATCGAGAACTTGAAAAAAAAGGAAAAGGATTGTTTACCAATCCAAATGATGAAAATTCTTTATTTAATATGCAACAGGAGATTTTAAAACTTAGAAATGATATCAAAGAAAAAGAGAATTTTATAAATAATATAAATACTCTGATGATGGGAGAAGGAAATAATTATAACTCTGGAAATAGGGACCAACAGAGTAATTTGCAGAATTTTTCCAGAATTATCATTAGATTAAAAGAATTAGAAGATGAGAATAAACGTTTAAAGCAAAAATCAGATGACGGAAAAATTTATGAGTCGCTTGCTAAAGAAAATGCGAAATTAAGATTAAAAGTTAAAGAACTTGAAGATAAATTATGCGAAAGATGAATAATACTAATTTTTTTAAGAATTTTTTATTTAATAAATTTAAAATAAAATAAAATATTTTAATTGATAAAATCCTATTAAAATTATATATAAATCAGCGTAAAAAATCTGCTTGAGGGAAAATTTCAAACTAGAATTTAACAATATAATATTTTTTCATTTTTAAAAAATAAATTTTGAATATATTAAGCTATCATTTTTATAAACATGTATTTAACATGTTCATTAAAATTTTCATTATTAACTCTTTAGAAATTGATAAAATAAAATGTAAAATGATTTAGGGAATTCTGTGTAATATTTGATAATTAAGATATTTTAAATGTTATAAATTGCATAGGAATTTAAAAAACTATACTTTCAGCTAAATATTGTTTAAATAATCTTGATATTTTTATATTATGTTAATAAATTCATTCAAATTTTAAACTCAATTTATAATTAATCCTAAGATGTAAATTGAAAATTTTAAATATTGGCGCATAATCTTAAATAAACTATTTAAATTATTATAAAATCCAAAAAATTAAAATTAAATTTAAATTTAAAGTAACAAATGAAAGCCACTAAAAAAAGAAAACAAGAGTCGGAAAGTGAAATGGAGGTAGAAGATCAGGATCAAGAAGAGCAAGATGAAATTGTGAATCATCCTATTAATCAATTATTAGTAAAAGAAATAAAAAAAATAATAAAAAAAAAGATACATTATTTTTATTTAAGATTATTTTATTCTGAAACATTCAGGAATATGGTATCAATCAAGGGGATATTAATAAACTGATGGATGCTGGTTTTAAAACAGTTGAAAGTATTATGTTTTCTACAAGAAAATTACTTGTTTCTGTTAAGGGAATGTCAGAACAAAAAATTGATAAAATAATTGATGCTGGTAAATTTTATAAATTATTTGTATTAAGTCTTAATCAAATTGTCCTTCAATTTTCAAATATAATTTGTTTTTAATAAATAATCATTATTAAATTTTACTATTTTAAACAACATACATCATATTATTTCTTTAAATTTCATCAAATAATTTATAAATTTTCAATTTCTAAAAACTCTCATAAACAAAATATGCATTAATGATTTTAAAATTTATTTTATTGTTTTTAGTTCAAAAGATCTGTCCGATGACCTTTGCACCTTCTACTATATTCCTTGAACAGAGAAAAAATTTAATTTATCTGACTACAGGTTCTCAAGAATTAGATAAATTATTGGGAGGTGGAATTGAAACTGGATCTATTACAGAAATGTTTGGAGAATTTCGTACAGGAAAAACCCAAATCTGTCACACTCTCTGTGTAACTGCACAATTATCAAAAGAACATGGTGGAGGTGGAGGAAAAGTTCTCTACATTGATACAGAAGGAACATTTAGACCAGAAAAGCTTCAAGCAATTGCAGAACGTTTTGAATTAGATCCCGAAGCAGTTGTAGCAAATGTCCTTTATGCAAGAGCTTATTCTACTGATCATCAAAATAGACTTTTGCTTCAAGCTTGTGGATTAATGTCTGAAAATAAATTTTCTTTGTTAATTGTTGATTCAGCAACAGGGCTCTATAGAACAGACTTTAGTGGTAGAGGAGAACTTTCAGCAAGACAAATGAGCCTAGGAAAGTTTTTAAGAAATTTGCAAAAATTAGCAGATGAATTCAAAATTGCTGTATTAGTAACTAATCAAGTTGTTGCACAGGTAGATGGAACTAGTTTTGGAGGAATGAATGATAAAAAACCTATTGGAGGCCATATTATGGCTCATGCTGCACAAACAAGACTTTATCTGCGAAAAGGAGCTAAGGATAATAGAATTTGTAAAGTATATGATTCTCCAACTTTGCCAGAAAGTGAGGCAATGTATTCGATTACTGAAGCTGGTATAATGGATCCTAAAGATTAAATTGAAATTTATAGTTTATTTATTATATATTTTTATGTAAGTTTATTTTAAATAATTAAAATGAAATTTATTTAAGTGTACAGAATTTCGATTCCCTAAAAGTTTTATTATGCGAAAATTATGTTTTATTAATTGTAAATATTATAAATATAAATTATCTAGATTTCTTAAACTGGGGATT
>Ga0194116_10007159_pt1 | contig 11628 bp, 9 predicted proteins | sample TA2MahsurfametaG_4_FD_148617 | JGI IMG/M metagenome (GOLD analysis project Ga0194116, IMG submission 148617) | Freshwater microbial communities from Lake Tanganyika, Tanzania - TA2015008 Mahale S9 surface | ecosystem: Environmental > Aquatic > Freshwater > Lake | place: Tanzania: Lake Tanganyika... | reverse complement strand
TCGGCGTTTGACCGCCAGGTACACCTTCACCATCTTGAGCACGCCCGGGGGAAGCTCGTCGCCCTGGGTGAGCTTCTTGCGCTTTTCCTCGTAGGCAAGGTTGAACTGGTGGCGTTTTTGCTCCACCGATTCCTTGAGGAGTTCGAGTTGCGTGGCGGCCGCCTCGTCTTCCAGGCGGATGTCGAACCAGTGGTAGCGCTCCAGACTGGCCAGGTACTCGGCGCTGACCTCGGTACCCTTGGCGAGCTTGCGCGGACCGCCATGGACCGTCTTGCCCACCAGCAGCTTCTCGATCCGCGCAAAGCTGTCGTTTTCCACGATGCGCAGCTGGTCGTTGAGGTCGAGACGGAAGCGCTTGAGCTCGTCGTCGATGATCGACTGCGCCCGCTTGTCGCGGGTGATGCCCTCGCGGGTGAAGACCTGCACATCGATCACGGTGCCGCTCATCCCCGATGGCACCCGCAGCGAGGTGTCCTTCACATCGCTTGCCTTCTCGCCGAAGATCGCACGCAGGAGTTTCTCCTCCGGGGTGAGCTGGGTTTCGCCCTTGGGCGTGACCTTGCCCACCAGCACATCGCCGGCGTGGACCTCGGCCCCGATGTAGACGATCCCCGAATCATCAAGCCGCGAGAGCTGGCCCTCGGAGAGGTTGGAGATGTCGCGGGTGATCTCTTCGGGCCCGAGCTTGGTGTCGCGCGCCACCACCACGAGTTCCTCGATGTGGATCGAGGTGTAGCGGTCGTCGGACACCACCTTCTCGGAGATCAGGATCGAATCCTCGAAGTTGTAGCCGTTCCAGGGCATGAAGGCCACCAGCATGTTCTGGCCGAGGGCAAGCTCACCGAGGTCGGTGGACGCTCCGTCGGCAATCACATCCCCGCGCACGATCGCATCGCCCTTGCGCACGATCGGCCGCTGGTTGATGTTGGTGTTCTGGTTCGAGCGGGTGTACTTGATGAGGTTGTAGATGTCGACGCCCACTTCGCCGGCCACCGTTTCGTCGTCGTTGACCCGGATCACGATGCGGCCTGAGTCTACATAATCGACCACGCCTCCGCGATGCGCGGTGACCACGGTGCCGGAGTCGACTGCGCAAGTGCGCTCGATGCCTGTGCCCACCACCGGCTTTTCAGGTCGCAGGCACGGCACCGCCTGACGCTGCATGTTGGATCCCATGAGCGCACGGTTGGCATCGTCGTGCTCGAGAAAGGGAATGAGCGAGGCCGCCACCGACACGATCTGGCTCGGCGCAACGTCCATGTATTGCACGTTCGCCGGCGAGGTGAGTTCGGTCTCGCCGCTCTTGCGCACCGACACCAGCTCGCCGGTGAGCCTTGCCTCGGCATCGATCTCGGAGTTGGCCTGGGCGATCACGTAGCGGCCTTCCTCGATCGCCGACAGATAATCGATTTCGTCGGTGACCGTACCCCCGGTGACCCGGCGGTAGGGCGTTTCGAGAAAGCCATACTCGTTGAGTTGGGCGTAGAGGGCCAGCGAGTTGATCAGCCCGATGTTGGGTCCCTCCGGAGTCTCGATCGGGCAGACCCGGCCGTAGTGGGTGGGGTGCACATCCCGGACCTCGAAGCCCGCGCGCTCGCGGGTGAGACCGCCCGGACCGAGCGCGGAAACCCGCCGCTTGTGCGTGATTTCCGATAGCGGGTTGGTCTGATCCATGAACTGCGACAGCTGGCTGGAGCCGAAGAATTCCCGGATGGCTGCCGAAATCGGCTTGGAGTTGATCAGGTCGTGCGGCATCAGGTTCTCGGTCTCGGCCTGCCCGAGCCTTTCCTTCACCGCGCGCTCCACCCGAACCAGCCCGGCACGGAACTGGTTCTCTGCAAGCTCGCCGACGCAGCGCACCCGCCGGTTACCCAGGTGGTCGATGTCGTCGATCTCACCGCGCCCGTTGCGCAGCTCCACCAGGATCCGGATGACCGCAAGGAGGTCCTCGTTGACCAGTGTCATCGGGCCGGTGAGCTCCTCGCGGCCGACCCGCCGGTTGAACTTCATGCGCCCCACCTTCGAAAGGTCGTAGGCCTCGGCGTTGTAGAAGAGCCGGTGAAAGAGCGCCTCGACTGCGTCTTCGGTGGGAGGCTCCCCCGGGCGCATCATGCGGTAGATCGCAATGCGCGCGGCCAGCTGATCGAGCGTCTCGTCGATGCGCAGCGTCTGCGAGATGTAGGGCCCCTGGTCGAGGTCGTTGGTGTAGAGGGTGTGGAACTCCGCCAGGCCTGCGGCGCGCAACTTGTTGAGCAACTCCTCGGTAATCTCGTCGTTGGCGCGCGCCACGAGTTCACCAGTGTCGGGAACGATGAGGTTGCTGGCGATCGTGCGACCAAGCAGAAAATCATCGGGCACGCTCACCTGGCTGATGCCGGCCTGCTGGATCTCGCGCAGGTGCCTTGCGGTCACCCGCTTGTCGCGCGCAACGATCAGGCGGCCGTCCCTGTCGCTGATGTCGAACCGGGCCACTTCGCCGCGCAATCGGTCCACCACCAGATCCATGAACGCGCCGTCGTCTTGCAGCAGAAAGCGGTCGAACTGGAAGTACTCGGCGAGGATCTGCTCCGAGCTCATTCCAATGGCCTTGGGCAGGATGGTGGCGGGCATCTTGCGGCGACGATCCACCCTGAAGTAGAGAATGTCCTTGGGGTCGAACTCGAAGTCGAGCCATGAGCCGCGGTAGGGGATGATCCGCGCCGAAAAGAGCAACTTGCCCGAGCTGTGGGTCTTGCCCCGGTCGTGCTCGAAAAACACGCCTGGCGAGCGGTGCAGCTGCGACACGATCACCCGCTCGGTACCGTTGATCACAAACGAGCCGGTGGGCGTCATGAGGGGGAGCTCCCCCATGTAGACCTCCTGCTCCTTGACTTCCTTTACCGTCTTTGGCGACTCGCGGTCCATGATCACCAGCCGAACCTTGGCCCGCAGCGGCGCCACATACGACAGGCCGCGCTGCTGGCTCTCCTTGATGTCGAAGGCGGGCGAACCGAGGGTGTAGCTCACGAACTCGAGCCTGGCCATGTCGTTGTGCGAAACGATCGGAAAGATCGAGCGGAAGGCCGCCTGAAGGCCGTCGGTCTCGCGTGCCGAGGGGGCAACCTCGGCCTGAAGAAAACGCGCGTAGGACGCGATCTGCGTGGCGAGCAGATACGGCACCTGCAGCACCGCTCTGCGCTTGGCGAAACTCTTGCGTATGCGCTTTTTCTCAGTGAACGAATAGGCCATGGCGATCCTTCACGAACGGCGGATTGAATCGGATCCTGCGCGCGAAAGCGCGCGCAGGATTTGCGGACGGCAGTCGGGCCACCTGCGACTTCGGACGGCTACTTGAGTTCGACCTTGGCACCCGCGTCTTCGAGTTGCTTCTTGAGCGCCTCGGCGTCGGCCTTGGAGATACCCTCCTTCACCGACTTGGGTGCAGCGTCCACCAGGTCTTTTGCCTCCTTCAGGCCAAGACCGGTTGCTGCGCGAACCACCTTGATCACTTCCACCTTGCGCTCACCGATGGCAGCGAGGAACACCGTGAATTCGGTCTTTTCCTCCACAACCGGTGCTGCAGCGGCACCGGCCGCGGGCCCGGCCACCGCAACGGCTGCGGCGGCCGCAGACACACCGAACCTGGTTTCGATCATCTTGATGAGCTCGGAGAGCTCCAGCACGGTCATCGCGGCAATGGCATCGAGAATCTGTTCTTTCGACATGAATGTAAACCTCAAGAAAGGATTGATGGGGGAGGGTCGGCTTCAGTCACTCATAAGCCCGGGCAGGACCTCGCGCCTCGAGGCACCACGCACACGCAGCGTTCAGCCATGCTGCACGCCAGTGGTGCCGGTTGGGCTTGAAGTGCCACCGGCCTGTGGCCAAAGCGGCGGACACGCGCACAGCTTCAGGCGAGCGCCTTTCGCTGCTCTTCGAGCGCGGCCAGGGTACGGACGAATCTGCCGGGTACTTCGTTGAGCGTGCGGGCGAGTTTGGCCACCGGAGCCTGCAGCGTGCCGAGGAGCAACGAAAGCAACTCCTCCCGGCTGGGCATGCTGGCCAAGGCCCTCACCCCCTGCTGGTCCATCAGGTAGTTGGGAAGCGCACCCGCCTTGAGGACAAGCTTTTCGTTGCCCTTGGCAAATGCGTTCAGCACCTTCGCTGCCGACACAGGATCGGAGGACATCCCATACATCAGAGGACCCACCATGCTGCCGGCAAGCACCTCAAAGGGCGTACCCGAAACTGCGCGCTGCGCGAGGGTGTTCTTGAGCACCCGCAAATACACACCCTGCTCCCGTGCCTGCTTGCGCAGGTCGGTGAGGGCCTTCACACCCAGACCACGATACTCGGCAAGAATGATCGCCTGCGCCTGCGACACACGGGCGCCGACCTCGTCGATCACGACTGCTTTTTCACTACGGTTAAGACCCAAGGTACCGCTCCTTAAAGGGACAGGGGCAGTGAACCACCGCCTGACCGTTGCCAACACGGCGACCGAAACCGAAATCAGTGCAATCGACTTGTATCCATCGAAAATACAAACATACTGCCATGACCTCCATCCTCGGGAACGCCATCTGCGCAGGGCGCCGATTACCCGGCCATTAAGGCGGCAGGACTCGCGGGAGCCAATTCCCTCCCGAGTGCCTTGCCGCCGCCTGCGGTCTTTGACGACTCGCCGACCGCACCGCCCCGTAGGCGCGCGATGCGATCGACGACCCCAAAGTTCAGGTGCGCATCAGGCCGTTCTGGCCTGGGCGCTGAACATCGAAACGTCGAGCTTCACCCCAATCCCCATCGTGCTCGACATCGCCACCTTGCGTAGGTACACGCCCTTGGAGGTGGCCGGTTTCGCACGCTGCAAAGCTTCGATCAGCGCACGCAAGTTGCTGGTGAGCGAATCGGGGGCAAACGACGCCCTGCCGATGGTGCAGTGGATGATGCCCGCCTTGTCGGTCCGGTATTGCACCTGGCCCGCCCTGGCATTACGCACCGCAGTGGCGACATCAGGGGTGACGGTGCCCACCTTGGGATTGGGCATGAGGCCCCGGGGACCGAGGATCTGCCCGAGCGCACCCACCACCCGCATGGCATCCGGCGAGGCGATCGCAACATCGAAGTCGATCTGACCGGCCTTGACGCGTTCGGCCAGATCCTCCATCCCCACGAGGTCGGCGCCGGCGGCGCGCGCCAGTTCGGCGCGTTCACCCGAGGTGAAGACCGCAACGCGTACTGTCTTGCCGGTGCCCGATGGCAACACCACCGAACCCCTCACGATCTGGTCGGACTTCTTGGCGTCCACCCCGAGTTGCACCGCCACATCGATCGATTCGTCGAACCTGGCGGTTGCACAGGACTTGAGCAGGCCGAGCGCCTCCTCCAGGGGGTAGAGCTTTTGCCGATCCACCTGCTCACGGATCAGCTTGCGGCGGCGCGAAAGGCGGCTCATGCCATTCCCTCCACAGTGATACCGATGCTGCGCGCAGATCCGGCGATGGTGCGCACCCCGGCCTCCAGGTTTGAGGCGGTGAGATCGGGCATCTTGAGCCTGGCAATGTCCTCGGCCTGCGCGCGGCTGAGCTTTCCAACCTTGTCGCTGTGTGGCCTCGAAGAACCCTTGTCGACCTTGGCGGCCTTCTTGATCAGGATGCTTGCCGGCGGCGTCTTCATCACGAAGGTGAAGCTCTTGTCGGCGAAGGCGGTGATCACCACCGGAATCGGCAGGCCTGGCTCCATGCCCTGGGTCTGGGCGTTGAATTGCTTGCAGAATTCCATGATGTTGAGACCGCGCTGCCCGAGCGCTGGCCCAATCGGCGGCGACGGGTTTGCCTTTCCCGCCGGAACCTGGAGTTTCACATAACCAACAACTTTCTTTGCCACCTGGGCTCTCCTTGCCTTGAGTTCGAGCGCACAACCTGCCGGGACTCTCGCGCTTGCGGCCAAAGCCGCTTGCGCGCATTACAGCGGACATGCTCCTCAGAATCGGCCCGCCTGTTCGGGTGCGGGTGCGGCCGCGGGTGCGGGTCCGGATACCCATGCCGGTTCGCGTGGAGGCGAGCTTGCAGGTGCACCCCCGGGTCCTTCCAGCGCCTGCCGAGCGTTGATCATCGTACGGCGTCTCAGAGCTTTTCGACCTGGGCAAACTCGAGTTCAACCGGAGTTGCCCGGCCGAAGATCGTGACTGAAACCCGCACACGGCTCTTGTCGTAGTTGACTTCCTCCACGCTGCCGTTGAAATCGGTGAACGGACCGTCACGCACACGCACCATCTCGCCCACCTCGAAAAGTACCTTCGGTCGGGGCTTTACTACACCTTCGCGGATCTGCGCGAGGATCTTGTCCACATCGCGGTCAGGGATCGGTGTGGGTCGGTTGCCCACCCCGCCGACAAAACCGGTGACCTTGTTGGTGTTCTTGACAAGATGCCAGGACTCGTCGGTCATCTCCATCTCAACGAACACATAGCCAGGAAAGAATCGCCGCTCGGAGATGGCCCGCTGGCCGTTCTTCATCTCCACCACTTCCTCGGTGGGTACAAGGATCCTGCCAAAGAAGTCCTGCATTCCGGCCCGGTCGACCCGATCCTGGATCGCGCGTCCCACGCTCTTCTCCATACCCGAGTAGGCGTGCACCACATACCAGCGCTTGCTCATCAGTTCTTCCACCCGAGGATCAGGTCGTAAAGGACCCACTCCAGCGACTTGTCGACGATCCACAGGAAGATCGCCACGATCACAACAAAACCAAAGACGGTGAGCGTCATCTGTAGGGTTTCCTTCCGGTCGGGCCAGATCACCCGCCGGGTTTCGGACCATGCCTCACGCGCAAAGCGCACAAACTGCTGTCCCTGAGCCGAAGTGGCCGCAACCGCGCCTCCCGCGACAAAACCCACGATCACCACCAATACCCGCAACGCGAGTGCCTGCGAGGAAAGCCAATAGAAGGCAATCAGACCGGCGGCAACGCAAAGCAGTCCTGCAGCGAGTTTGGCGTGGTCGATCGTTCCTGCGCTCATCGGTTCCCGCTGACTGACCACCCTCGCTCCTTTGCTACACCATCTGCACCTGACATCGGCCTGTTGTGGCAGGGGCAGAGGGAATCGAACCCCCAACCTGCGGTTTTGGAGACCGCCGCTCTGCCAATTGAGCTATGCCCCTTCAGCCTTTACTGCCGCTTCGAGAGTTGCGGCCATGCCAGACCATTCCACCCGTCCGCCGGGGACCCCCGATCTTCCTGGGACCCCCGGTTAGTCGAGGATCTTGGCCACAACGCCCGCACCCACCGTGCGACCACCCTCGCGGATCGCAAACCGCAGCCCCTGCTCCATCGCAATCGGTGCAATCAAGGCCACCGTCATCTTCACATTGTCGCCAGGCATCACCATCTCGGTACCCTCGGGCAAGGTCACCGCCCCCGTCACATCCGTCGTCCGAAAGTAAAACTGCGGCCGGTAATTGTTGAAAAACGGCGTGTGCCGCCCCCCCTCCTCCTTGCTCAGCACATACACCTCACACTCGAACTTCGTGTGCGGCTTGATCGACCCAGGCTTGGCCAACACCTGCCCACGCTCCACATCCTCGCGCTTGGTCCCCCTCAGCAACACCCCAACGTTGTCGCCCGCCTGACCCTGATCAAGCAACTTGCGAAACATCTCCACACCCGTCACGATCGTCTTCACCGTGGCCTTCAACCCCACAATCTCCACTTCCTCGCCCACCTTCACAATCCCGCGCTCCACCCGGCCCGTCACCACCGTCCCACGACCCGAAATCGAAAACACATCCTCGATCGGCAGCAAAAACGTCCCGTCAATCGCGCGCTGCGGCTCCGGAATGTAGCTGTCGAGCGCCGCAGCCAGGGCCATGATCGCCTCCTCCCCCAACTCCCCCTTGTCCCCCTCCAGCGCCTGCTTGGCCGAGCCCTTGATGATCGGCGTGTCATCGCCCGGAAACTCGTACTTCGCCAGCAACTCCCGAACCTCCATCTCCACCAACTCCAGCAACTCCTCGTCGTCCACCATGTCGCACTTGTTCATGAACACAATGATGTAGGGCACCCCAACCTGACGCGCCAGCAAAATGTGCTCGCGCGTCTGCGGCATCGGACCATCGGCTGCCGACACCACCAGAATCGCTCCGTCCATCTGCGCCGCACCCGTGATCATGTTCTTCACATAGTCCGCATGCCCAGGACAGTCCACATGCGCATAGTGACGGTTCTTCGTCTCGTATTCCACATGCGCCGTGTTGATCGTGATCCCGCGCGCCTTCTCCTCCGGCGCCGCATCAATCTGGTCGTAGGCCTTCGCCTCCCCACCAAACTTGCTCGACAGCACCGTCGTGATCGCCGCCGTCAGCGTCGTCTTGCCATGATCCACATGACCAATCGTCCCCACATTCACATGCGGCTTGGTCCGCTCAAACTTGCTCTTTGCCATCGCGCTGCTCCGAAGACAGGGTTTCTACGATTCTTTGCTCAACGACACGCCAACTGCGCAGGGCTTGCCCGGGGCGTCTAACGCGAGCGCGCCGAGATCACTGATTCGGCAACACTCTTGGGCGCCTCGGAGTACTGCTTGAACTCCATCGTGTAGGTGGCGCGGCCCTGGGTGAGCGAGCGCAGCGTGGTGGAGTAGCCAAACATCTCCGCCAGGGGCACCTCGGCACGGATTGCCTTGCCACCGCCCGCCATGTCCTCCATCCCCTGCACCATCCCGCGCCGCGACGACAGATCGCCCATCACAGTACCCGCATAGTCCTCGGGGGTCTCCACCTCAACCGCCATCATCGGTTCGAGCAGCACCGGTGAAGCACGCCGCATCCCTTCCTTGAAGGCGATCGAAGCGGCCTGGCGAAACGCATTTTCATTGGAATCAACGTCGTGGTAGGAGCCAAAGAAGAGCGTGACTTTCACGTCCACAATCGGGTAGCCGGCGAGCACGCCCGAAGGCAGGGTGTCGACCAGCCCCTTCTCGACGGCGGGAATGTATTCGCGCGGCACCACGCCCCCCTTGATGGCGTCGACGAACTCGAAACCCTCACCTCCCGGGGGCAGGGGCTCCACCTTGAGCACCACATGCCCATACTGACCGCGTCCGCCCGACTGCTTGATGAACTTGCCCTCGACTTCGTCGACCAGCTTGCGGATCGTCTCGCGGTAAGCCACCTGCGGCTTGCCCACGGAGGCCTCCACACCGAACTCGCGCTTCATCCGGTCGACGATGATCTCCAGGTGGAGTTCGCCCATCCCCGAAATGATCGTCTGGCCCGACTCCTCGTCGGTCCGCACACGGAAGGAGGGATCCTCCTGCGCAAGACGCGAGAGCGCGATGCCCATCTTTTCCTGATCGGCCTTGGTGCGCGGCTCCACCGCCTGCGAGATCACAGGCTCGGGGAACTCCATGCGCTCGAGGATCACGGGCGAATCGGGATCGCAAAGCGTCTCCCCGGTGGTGACGTCCTTCAGACCCACGGCCGCGGCAATGTCGCCGGCGCGCACTTCCTTGATCTCGTCGCGGTTGTTGGCGTGCATTTGCAGGATGCGGCCGATGCGCTCCTTCTTGCCCTTGATCGAATTGAGAACCGTGTCACCGGAATTGAGCACGCCCGAATACACCCGGATGAAGGTCAACTGGCCAACGAATGGGTCGCTCATGAGCTTGAACGCGAGCGCAGAGAACTTTTCGCCGTCGTCGGCCTTGCGCAGCGTTTCCCTCTCGCGGTCGTCGGTGCCCTTCACCGGCGGAATATCGACCGGGGAGGGCAGATAGTCGATCACCGCATCGAGCATCGCCTGCACCCCCTTGTTCTTGAAGGCGCTGCCGCAGAGCATCGGCACGATCTCGCCCGCGATGGTGCGCTGTCGGAGCGCCGAGCGGATCTCGTCCTCGCTGAGCTCTCCACCTTCGAGGTACTTGTTCATCAGGTCCTCGTTGGCCTCGGCGGCGGCCTCCACCATCTTCTCGCGCCATTCCGCCACCACGGGTTCGAGGTCTTCGGGGATGTCCTCGTAGTGAAACTTGGTGCCCTGCGAACTCTCCTCCCACACCACCGCCTTGCGCTTGACCAGATCGATCACGCCGCGGAAGTGCTCCTCGGCACCGATCGGCACCTGGATCGGTATCGGATTGGCACGCAGACGCAGGCGCATCTGGTCGTGCACCTTGAAGAAGTTTGCGCCGGTGCGATCCATCTTGTTCACGAAGGCCAGACGCGGAACACCGTACTTGGTGGCCTGGCGCCACACGGTCTCCGATTGAGGCTGCACCCCGCCCACTGCGCAATACACCATGCATGCACCGTCGAGTACCCGCATCGAGCGTTCCACCTCGATTGTGAAATCCACGTGTCCCGGGGTGTCGATGATGTTGATGCGGTGCTCGGGGTAGTTGCTCCCCATGCCCTTCCAGAAGCAGGTGGTGGCAGCCGAAGTGATCGTGATGCCGCGCTCCTGCTCCTGCTCCATCCAGTCCATGGTGGCTGCGCCGTCGTGCACCTCGCCGATCTTGTGGTTGACGCCGGTGTAGAACAGGATGCGCTCGGTGGTGGTGGTCTTGCCGGCGTCGATATGCGCCGAGATGCCGATGTTGCGGTAGCGATCGATGGGGGTTTTGCGCGCCATGATGGTGTCCTGCTGCGTGGGATGGAATGCCTTGATGCAACCGGTCGGGCCGCCGCGCCGGGCGGAGCCGCGCAGGCCTCGAACCGAGCCGCGCGATCAGAAGCGGAAGTGCGAAAACGCCTTGTTGGCCTCGGCCATCCGGTGCACCTCGTCGCGCTTCTTCACTGCGCCGCCCCGGTTCTCCGAGGCTTCGAGCAATTCGTTGGCCAGCCGCAGGCCCATCGACTTCTCGCCGCGCTTCTTGGCCGCTTCCCTCAGCCAGCGCATCGCGAGCGCGGTCCTGCGGATCGGTCGCACCTCCACCGGTACCTGGTAGTTCGCACCGCCTACGCGGCGACTCTTCACTTCCACGACAGGGCGGGTGTTTTGCAGGGCAAGAACGAACACCTCGATGGGGTCGCGGCCCGACTTCGAACGGATCTGTCCGAGTGCACCGTAGAGCATCCGCTCAGCGACCGCCTTCTTGCCATCGAGCATGAGCACATTCACAAATTTCGATACGTCCACGCTGTGGTAGAGCGGATCGGGCAGGATCAGGCGTTTGGGTACTTCGCGACGACGTGGCATCGACTTATCCTCTGTTCAGCTGGTGCACGCTTCCACCGCCTCGGCAAGGCTCGTAAAGCGCACCGGGGATGCCACCTGAACCATGCGAGTTCGCGTGTACTTCCGAGCACTCCTGTGTGCTTCTGTGTGCTCTCGCGTACTCACGCGTACTCACGCGTACTTCCACGCGCTCCTGCATGGCCGGGCAACCCGCTTACTCTCTCCGCGGCATCGCTGCGCGGAGACCAAAATCCCCGGGTCCGTTTCGGACTACGCTGCATGCCAGGCATGCAGTCCTCTGACGGTCTGGGGGTCCCAGAAACCTTCACGTCGGGCGCAAGCCTCGCGTGACTGACAAAACTCTCGTGCGCGTTCAGGCTTTCTTCGGCCTCTTGGCACCGTACTTTGAACGCGACTGCTTGCGGTTCTTCACGCCCTGAAGGTCGAGCGAACCCCGCACCATGTGATAGCGCACAC
>Ga0194116_10007158_pt1 | contig 11630 bp, 10 predicted proteins | sample TA2MahsurfametaG_4_FD_148617 | JGI IMG/M metagenome (GOLD analysis project Ga0194116, IMG submission 148617) | Freshwater microbial communities from Lake Tanganyika, Tanzania - TA2015008 Mahale S9 surface | ecosystem: Environmental > Aquatic > Freshwater > Lake | place: Tanzania: Lake... | reverse complement strand
CATAGGTGCTGTAATTGAAGTAGATCTGCCCTACAGTGAAAATCCATATGCATTTAAAATACAAAAAATAAAAGCTAATGGTGACGACGTATGGCAATCTATGCCTCTTGGAAAGAAAAACTTAATTACATCTGATCAAAGTGTACAAGGTGGTTTTATTATAGCAGAATTCGATAGATAGAATGATAAACAACTTATATTAGATCTAATATTTTTTAGGTCCTTCCGACTTTTTTGTGAAAAAATTCTAAAATGACTATCCTTTAGGTAAAAAAAGGATAGTCATATGAAAGAGCTTTACTACTATTTAATTGGATTGATCGAGCCGTGGACTGTCGATGACGTCCAATTTCAAGTTAAATCGCAGCAAGTAGATATTTGGGTTAGCTACAAATCAAGTACTTGCCTATGCGATGGATGCAAGGAACCTTGCCCAATTTATGACCACGTCAATGAGCGAACATGGAGACATTTAGATAGTTGTGGGTACAAGACCTTTGTTCATGCTAAAATACCCCGCATCAAGTGCTCTCTGCACGGTATCCATCAGATAGATGTTCCATGGGCTCAGGCTCATTCACGTTTTACTCTTATGTTTCAGCAGCTAGCTATAGATATTTTAAATCAATGCACTATCTCTGGAGCGGCTAAAATTTTACGCATTTCTTGAGATCAAGCATGGCACATTATGGAGCTGGCTGTAAAACGAGGTTTAAATCGAAAGACAAAAGAACCTATTTCTTATTTAGGAGTAGATGAAAAATCAGTCTTAAAGGGACATGACTATTTTACAATCGTTTATAACTTCGATAGAGGAACGGTTGAATACGTGGGTGATGACAGAAAAAATGATAGTCTGAAAGCTTACTTTGATAGCCTCTCAGATACGCAGAGATCTAATATTAAAGCAGTAGCTATGGACATGTGGCGTCCCTATATACAAGCTACTTCTACAGCCCTTGGAGAAAATAAAATTGTGATTGATCGCTTCCATGTTATGAAGCATATGAATAAAGCTGTGGATGAAGTTAGAAAGCATGAGACAAAGGAACTTCATGCAAAAGCTGATAATACCCTAAAGCGCACAAAATACTTATGGCTTTACGCCAAGGAAAACATCCCAGACCATAGGACAGTAGATTTTGAGATTCTTAAAGCTAAGATGCTAAAGGTGTCTAAAGCATGGGCTGTGAAAGAAATGCTACGAGATTTATGGAACTGCACAAATCTCAAACCCGCAATTCGCTACTTTGTGAAGTGGTTCGAATGGGCTATGGATAGTGGGTTGAAACCCCTTAGAAAGGCTGCCGATACGATAGCTGATCACATCGATTATATATTAATGTACTTTAGGCATAGGATTACCAATGCGACTAGTGAAGGCCTAAACTCGAAAATTCAAAAAATCAAGGCTATGGCCTGTGGATTTAGAAATCGGGAGAACTTCAAGATAGCGATTTATTTTCATTGTGGTGGTCTTGAGCTTTACCCATAAAAAAGTCGGAAGGACCATTTTTCAAGAAATATCATCTATGAAACTTCCTTTTTGAGGGAATTAATCAAAAAGGGAGTAAGTTCATTAAAATACGAATCTTTTAAGATTGAAGAGTCTCCAAGCGCCTATAGTGGCTAGCGAGAATTATAAGATTGCGCTTCAAGATCAAGAGCTATTTTACATTTACTGGCTATTGAAGAAATAAATAAGTTTGCGATAATTAGTGTAGGCACTAATACCACCGCACTTATAGGGCACGCCATAATCGTTGTAATTCCTATGTAATTTACAGCAATCTTTGCGAAAATCTCGGTAGCAATAGTTGCAACTTTTTTTGTATTTGGAGAACATTCTGCGAATATACGGTGTCCCCATCCCCTTACTTGTATAAGAGCTTCATGAAAGCCACTTCTACTCATTATTGAATCTAAACATTCAGCTGAATTCATACATATTGTCATAATTTTCCCTCCTTTTTTAAATTATGATAAAAAAAGAATATAGATCGTAACCCACTGTTTATGTGCCGATTGACACATAAACATAAGAAAATCCTAACAATCTAATATTCGACAATTTAGGAATGATCCCTAAGCATTCGAAAATATTCAGCAATAGTCGTATTTACAACAATAAGCGCAGGCACAATCAAAACCATACTAGTAGGATTTGCAACAATCGTTGAAACTCCTATGTAAGTTAATGAAAACCTTAAGAAAAAATCTGTCGCAAAAAGAGAGAATTTTACAATCCCACTCTGAACCTCTTCTAGAGAAGGTGCATAACTGATTAAACGTCCTCCCCACTGCCTAACTTGAGAAAGACCTTCATTGATTCTTTCCCCTACTGATGCCAAACAATCATTTGGATTTACTGCAATCGACATAAAACCTCTAAAAATAAAACGAGCACAATAATAACAACACAATTAAAACAAATAAACTCAAATGATCGTTTGACTCAATATTAAATCTTTAATATACATGTAAATATACTATAAAAGAGAATAAATGGACCCACACAATATTGTTATTCAATTAGTTATCATTTTGGTTGCTGCTAGAATCTTCGGAGAGCTTGCACTTTTTTTAAAAGCGCCAGCTGTAATCGGAGAGATGGTTGCTGGCATAGTGCTTGGACCAAGCGTCCTGGCGTGGATAGGTATCAGCGATCCGATAAATCTGCTTGCACAAATAGGTATAATCCTCCTTTTATTTGAAGTTGGTCTTGAATCGGATATCAATAAGCTCGGTTCAGCAGGTAAAAAAGCGACAGTAGTAGCCATAGGCGGAGTTATACTCCCCTTTGCCAGTGGTTATCTTATATCTTACTATTTATTCGATCTTAGCTTTCTTTCTAGCCTTTTTATAGGTAGCACATTAACTGCAACCAGTATTGGTATCACATTAAGGGTCTTAAAAGACTTGAAACAACACAATAGCCATGAAGGACAGATTGTCATAGGAGCTGCCGTTCTGGATGATATCATCGGTATCATCATACTTTCTATTTTATTTGAGTTTGCAACTACAGGGATTGTAGAGCTAGAAAGTGTGGGTAAAGTATTCTTGTACATATCATTATTCTTTTTACTTGCCCCTTTTGCAGCTAAAATCATGTCCCACACAATCATGAAATGGGATGAAAGGACATCAATAAGTGGACTAATCCCCTCAACAATTGTAGCAGTGATTTTATTTTTCGCATGGTTAGCTTACCGTGTTGGAGCCCCAAGCCTGCTTGGTGGATTTACGGCAGGCCTAGCTATTTCCAGACAGTTTTTCTTCCCATTTGCAAGTTTTCTTCGCACATATAATGGGTTCAGTAACAACGTAGAAAGGCAAATGAAGCCAATCATAGGACTGTTTACGCCGATGTTTTTTGTAGCTATAGGTTTATCCTTAGATTTGAAATCTATAAATTGGTCATCCCCTACAATATGGCTTTTAACCTCCTCGATCTTTATTGTTGCAGTGATTGGCAAAATGCTTTCAGGATTTTTACTGAACAACGAAACATTAAAGTCAAAGTTTGCCATTGGAACCTCTATGGTACCAAGGGGTGAAGTAGGGCTTATCTTTGCGAATGTCGGTATCACTTCAGGTGCGATAACAAACGATGTATATGCATCATTGATCCTCGTTATAACAATGACAACTATATTCATTCCATTTGGGCTTAGGTTTGTTTTTGGACTTAAAGAGAGGAGATTTTTAAAATGATATTATTTAAAAGCAACAAAAGCTCCCACTTTCGCACTGCAACGGCAGTTGCAATTGCCATATTTTCCTTCTTATCAGTACAAACATTTTCTACTACAATTACAAGTGAGTCAACTTTATACCCAAAGATTTTAGATATAGCAAAAAAACTACCCTCAACAGGAACGCTTTGTGTAAAAGAAGAAAGTGGTTACAGAAGAGAAGGTAGATTTATCTATCTAAAAGTTGATGATAGATATATTAGCGACCTAGCGCCCTTACTAAAGAATGTTCATGACCAAGCACCCGATAACGAGATAGGCGCCCATATCACTGTTATACTACCCTTTGAGTCGAAAAAACTCCCTAAAAAAATCGTGGAATTGGGTGAAACATTTTCTTTCGAGGTCCAAGGGCTTGACAAGGTAGTTTTAGATGAAAAAGAAAATACAACGTGGTATATCCTGACCGTCAAAGCCCCGGATCTTTCAACTTTACGCAGGAAATACGACCTAACTGCCTTGCCTTATGCCGAGCATGAGTTCCACATTTCAATATCAAAGCAAATCATGCAGAGGCAATAGTCTATGTCATATTCTTTGCAAGATGCAATCTACGGCAGTCAGTATGGAAAGTATATCTACCATAGGATGCGCTTTTTTTTAGTTGTAAGCCTCACAACCCTAGCCATCAATGGAATTGAGATTTTTCTTATAAGACAGCACCTCACTAAAAACGTCATCATTCCAGTTATAGCTATGCGTATTTATATAGGAATAGCTTCCTTAGGTTGGTGGGGAACCCTTGAAATGATGAGGGAGTACATTCGAAGTAGGGTTTATTTTTCAGAAAAAAAGCTCACTAGTGAAGCAATTGGGCATTGGATGTTGATAAGCTTAATTGCAGCTTTATTGTTTATTTTTGTTCCTTTTCGTTTTTTCATGTCAAAAAAACAGATTATGCTTCCTGACGAACAGCTTATTTTCAACGGTTACCTTATTGCATACGTTCTACACGGGCTCTTGAGCTTTATCTTTCAGACGTACAGATCTGGAGTGTATGCTATACGTAGGGTATACAGACCACTAGGATGGGTACTGGGTCCTGGAATTATAAGTTTTATGCTTATGTTGTTTTTATGGAAAATTATCGGTCTTGTGGGACTGCCCATAGCTTTCATACTAGGCGAGTTTATTGACACAGGGATACGTTGCCATTTCACAAGAAAGATCTATAAACAATTAAAACTAGATATAAAACTATGGTCTGGATGGAGTGCTTTACGTCTATTTATTCAATCTTTATCTTTGAAAAACCTCTTTCAAACGTGGTTTGCTGGAACACTTACCAATTTCATCAATATTATTCTTTTAGTTTATCTTTCTTACGTAAAAAACCAACCCACTCTTTTAATTTATTCTTTTGTGATAAGACAGATCTACCATGCTTATGCCCATTGGGGAGAAATCTTCTATTTTGACCTAAAAAAACTATGCAGTGATGGTTATACAGCCTTTTATAATGGTTTTTTAAAAAAGCTATTCCCCCTTACATTCATCATATCTACGATATTTTGGCTTATAGCTAATATTTTCAGCCTAATCTTCGACATGCAAAATTTCTGGACTCACGTAATCGTTATAGGTATATTTTTTCAACTTACATCCATTTTTTCAATACTTGTGGTTCACTCCTTCTGCCAATCACGCTTTATTGACATTTCACTTGCTTCCTGTCTTGGTATGGAAATATTTTTCATGTTTCATAGTTTTTCAGTTGACTCTACATTCACCAATTCTATAGCTGTATTTTTTGGAGTATCGACAATGGTTGCTTTTCTTTGGCAGAAAAGGTTTGCGGCCAACCACTCCGTGGAGTGCGTACGACCACAGTCTATTTACAATATGATTATAAGAATTGAAGAGAGCAAAAAAGGGTATCAAATCCTAAAAATTAGAACTAACCCTAAAATGAGAGGACACACCCTAGAGGCCTTCATGAGCAAGGTTTCTATTGAAATAGACCAAGAGGGCTGGATATGCCCATTGAAGACAAATGAATTCTTACTCATAGAAAAAAGGCCTAAACTAAGCCATAAAATCTTAAATGGATTTAAAAAAGATATGATCAAGTCATGCATTACAATACAGGTTCATGACAAGATCTCTTGCTTTGATGTAATTCAAAAGGAAGTATCAAAAGAAATACTGAAGAACCCATTTTATCTCCAAATGCAAGAATGCAGCGCCAAACTCTCGGCAGAGTGGATATCTGAACTATTTAAAAAGGAGTTTCCTGGAGAAATTTCTACATCTCTTTCTGATTCCGACACACTCATAAATCAGGAACAAAAGGCTGAGATTTACAAATCTATTGAAAAGTTTTTTATGTTACCCTTATCTCAACTAAGAAACTCTCACTTCATAAGCAGCCTTTCCTACATTAAATCCCCTAAAGTATTCATAATCAAAAAAAGTAAAGACAATTACAAAAAAACTCTAGCTTGGAACACCTTCATCCACTACACAAACTTTTCTTACTTTTCTGCAAGTGGATACGAAGAAGGTACGAGCATTACGTTGAAACACTCTAAATACTTGCACTTAGGACAATTTCTTGAATAGCCAAGCTTATTCAGCAGGAAGTATTTCCCAAGGAGCAGGATCTGGTAGGTAGCTGTCCATAAAATCATGAAGCAGCTTACAGGTCTTGTCACTTGCTCCAAGCATACAGTCTTGTATGCAGAAAGTGTGTTTAGGTTCATTTTTGAGTTCATCAAGGGCTATTTTATTTCGATCAAGGTCTAAGTCATTAAACATAGAGGCCATTTGATTTTTTAAATCACCTATGACAACTCTATTCTGATAGTACCATATGTACTGAAAGAGTCCATTTGTCACGTTATAATTGGTAGCTGCACGGAACCTATGGGAAGAGTTTTCCTCAAACACAAAAGGAAACATGTCTTCCACCTGCTCAATCCATGATTTTTTCAAAGCAAACGGTGCATGACAAAGGCGGTGTCTTTTTTCTGGGATAAAGCACGCATCGAGGAGGGCATTAGAATTGACCCAAGCCTGACGATAAAGAGTAGCTTGAACGACAGGGTTGTCCGACACTGTATATCCTTCTTCAAAAAGCACTTTAACCTTACCATCCTCTGTAAAAAAGTCGTAAGGTGTCAAAGGCAGACCAACAAAAACATCATCATTAAAATAAATAAAATGCTCTGACAAATTAGGTATTCTATGTAGATGACATTCAAGAGCTTGAGAATTGAATGTGGGAAGAAGACTTAAATCTTTAAATATATCTTTATGGTCAATAATCGTGATTTGAGGATGGTCTAAAAGCCATTCTGGACGCTGGCTCATGGTCACTATGTATACATGATTGAAGAACGGAGCAAATTTCAAAATTGATCTTAGCGAATACTTAAGCTCTTGATGATCAGAAAACCGATTTTCTTGAGCACCTTCAAGTTTACTTTTATCTAGCAAACCCTCACCTTCTCGATAACACTCCTTGCACTCAAGCCAAGCAGGATCCTTCCCATCAACCCAAAGATATACTATATCTATTGGATAAGGGAAAGGCCCAGATTCTGAGGCGAGCACTGAGACAAAACTTAAAGTGAAAATAAATATTGTAAGTTTGTAAAGTTTTGAAAAAATCATGCAGTGTATATCCGTAAATGAGTTCCAGAAAATAATATTCGGCATGAACTATAAAGGAGGATTCTTTAATCTAAAAGGATTTCGTTATCTGGAAGCAAATTTTTGCGCAGAGAAAGAAGATAGGTATAAAAAAAACTTAGTCTGCCCATTACTGAGCAGACCAGCACATGTGTTACTCACAATCTGTATTGTGATGCAACACTTATAATGCAAAAGCGGCCATCCCCTGCCGTTTTAGCATATAAAAGACTATTGCAAGGTGACAATCTATATAAGATATACCTCGTATAACTTCATTATATAAATTAATTTTTTTAAACACAAGCGTAATTGTTATTGTTTTTTTAAACCCACATATAGCGTGGTATTTTTTTAATTTTTTTTGCGAAGAAACACCCCCTTTATAACAATAAGAGGCTATATGCCTGGAAATTTAAAATAACAATCTTACGGCCTGTTGTTAATTATTTTCTGTTGAAAAGATTATAAAAATTTATAAAATTGATTAAATGGAGAATTAATCGGATAATATATGGATCTACAATAAATTGGAGATACATATGAAAAAATTGTTTTTTTTAAGTTCTTTTGCATTTTTTAGTCTATTCACCTCTTTATCCCACGCAGCCCTACCGCCTATGGCTCAGTCTTTACGCGAGATGAATGCTATTATAAATCACAACTTTTTCCTCTCTCCCAAAATGATTGCGGAAAACATCATATCGATTCACAAAACGGAGCTTGGGTTCATCGTAGAAACAACACATTTTATAATTCCTATACAGATAAATTATCTACCACAAGAAATGGTAGGGCCTAGGGTGTTTGAAGTGCATTTCGATACTGATCATCTGATAGCAAAAGAGTAATTAGATCGACTTCTTGTAAATCATTTTCCCATATTTGTTGTTGTAAGACTGCCTGATGCACAAGCATCGGCAGTCCGTTTATTGTTTTTACTCCTATCTTATCAAAACAGGATAAAAAGCTAGATTCTCCTTGCATGTAGTTTACATCCATTGCAAGTAGTGCGGTTATATTATCTGTTATTTTTACAGGCATATCGGTTGATGTACCATTAATGATTACATCATAAATAGAAAGGTCTACATCTGAAATCGTTAATAATTGTGTCTGGAGCAATAATTTTTCATTTACAACCTTTGAAACATCCCTACAGGCGATATCAACCTTCATTCCCTCTTTAACTAGACCATATGCTACAGCCCTTGCAGCTGGACCGCTACCCAAAACAAGCACCCTGCTAAAATCCTTCATAATATATGGCCTCACAGCTAAAACAGACCCGGGGGCGTCTGTATTGAATCCAAGCAAAGTCCCTCCAACCTTACGCACGGTATTTACGGAATTAATTTCAACTGCTTCTGATGAGATCTCATCAAGATAGTAAATACACCTTTCTTTAAAAGGGGTTGTAACGCTTAAACCTTCTATAAATGGAAGAGAATTTACACACATGAAGAACTCACCCAGCTCATCTATTTTCAAAGGAAATTTTATGTAAATAGCATCCAAATCTGCCAGGGAAAACATGGTATTATGTAAATCAGGGCTAAGGCTTTTTTCGATATTTTCACCAATCAGACCATAGACTTTGGTTCTTTTTGATAAAGATGGAAAATCCTTAAGATCAAGTTGCCCCAAGGCCGTCTGATGACCATGTATATGAACATAACTAAAATAACTGCCGACTACTGCCGCAAGAATGCGGGTAATTTTACCGAATTCACCCATGGCAATCCCTATAAATGGCTTGCCCTGTTGTGTTGTATTATAGCAGAAAGTTAGCATTTTTAAGGCGTCGGTAGTTGATGAAGCAAGGCAGGCCATTTTATAGATATCAGCTCTTTTTTCTTGCATCTGTAAATAAATCTGATCCAAATCTGGCGTTTTAATAAAATTATGGTAGGACAATATAATTTTTGGCCTACAAGAATGTTTCTGCACATAGCTCAGTAACACATCAGGACAATCCCAGCATAGATCCACATAATCTGGAGCCAAATCTAACAACTGTTGCCAAAGAAAAAGAAATTCTTCCGATTCCTTGTTATGAAAGGTTAGGATAACTTTTTTATTCCACGATAATAGGAGATTTTTTAAAAGTTTTAGATCTATAACCTCAAATAAGTCTAATCGCAACTCGATACCGTCAACATCACCTTGGATTTCATCTAAATTTTTTTTTACATCATCAACAGTCGGACCTTTGCAAACCCCTATTAGCTCCATAAAATCACCAAATTATAAAAAAACAAAAGCTACTTTACAAAGAAGTATATTGCACCAGCAACACAAATTCCTAAAAAACTCATTTTCACTCTCTTAATCTATCAAGTATAAAGAAAACTCTTTGAATTAGAAGTAAACGCAATTTTAAAGTTAATTCGAAATTGAATAAAAAAATGATTTTCGATATATTTTAACTCATTTTATTTTAAATAAAGAGATATTCATGTCATTTTTTTCTGATACACAAATTACCCAGTATTACGGTCCTTCTGCTTTAACATCTTTTAATGGAGCCCGAGAACACGCTGTTGCTTATGCAACCCAAGAAATAAAAAATGCTAAAGAATCGGGAGCAAACCTAAGAAAGCTATTTCATGAAGTTACAGATCAACTAGCACAAAGACGAAATCATCTAGCTGATTTGTCAAGAACACAGAATCCCGTCTATTTTGGCAGGCCAAGAAAGCACACATCTGGCAGTGTTTTCCATACAAACCTAGGAAGCTCTAATCCTGCAAATGCGAGATACCAAACACACAACCGCAAGATCATGCAAAACATCCAAAGGATCTTGCAAGACAATATACCTGCAAGCGGGCCTTTGACCCAAAAAAAATTCCAAATTAACTCCTTCTACCAAGGTAGATCTACGCGATTTGAAATTGAATTGTTAGATAAAAAAGACATAATAGCTAGGGAATGGACAAAACCGGTTCATAGTAAAACTGTAAACATTCTTCCTCATATTAAATTAGATCTTGATACTGATAGCATGGATAGACCTAACTTTCCATCCACAGATAAAGACCGCATCACCTTAAAAGATTTTCATCAGAATCAAATGACCATAAAAGCAAATTTTCCAGATGTCTATGTTCACGAGAAAATGAATTACCTGCTCTCTGCTATAGACAACTGCTTTCCTCTAAGAGAACTTAAAGTTATTCCTGGTACATCAACAACTCAGTTCGTAAAAAACGAGTTAAACATAAGAAGCATTTACGTAATTGCCAAAGTCAGCTGTGAATTCAATTCTAAGTTATACACCCTATCAAAATATATCACCTGGACACACCAAGATAACGAAACTGACCCAGTTGAAAGGATGACTGATATTCCTGTGGTGATCCTTCACCAGGATCTTTATTTATTAGACGATACATTAAAAGAAATATCAACAATCTTTGAGCGAGCTCTCAGATGGAATAAAAAAGAAGATCCAATTGAAGATTTGGTCAATGAAGTCGGCATTCTTCGATATCTTTTCACTCACGCTATGCCTTACATAAGAGGTTCTTCCGCTATCGGTGAATGGCTTGAAGAGTCGATATACAAAAGCCACGACCTAAACTTTGAAAGAAGACCCGGGCAATCAGCAGACTTGGAAGCACTTACTGCACCAACTCTTGATAAATTTATGAATAGACACTACAAACACACTATTTGGGTTTCTGAACCAATAAATGATGTAAAAGAAACTGTATAGAAAACACTAAGATAACAGAGCTCCCAAAATAGATGGTGCTCTGTTATCTTTAAGCTAAGACTGATTATCTTCTTCCAAAATTTCTAAAATATCCTTATTGACTTTTTCACGATCATAATCAGCTAAAATGTTATGCCCTGATCTAGAATATGAAATTTTACTGAAGTGTATATTGTTTTTTTCTAAAAAACTAAACGTGGAGCGATTCGATATCGTTTGATCCAACTCTCCATACAAAACATAAGTTTTGCTATCCTTTAAATTACAAACTTCCTTCTTCGCCCATTCTTTCATCGCCAACAGAGCACACAATGAATTAAACGGGATCGATTTATAATTAAATTCCCTTAAAGCTCCTTTAAAATCACAAGTGTCTGTATTCAATAATCTTCCCTTGCGTATGGGCTTGAGAATTATAGGTGATATAATTTTAATGATCCACCTGCAAAAAGAATTCGTAATAAGAAATTCAATAATTTCATCATTTGTTGATGGGAAAAGATAAGGACTAGACAAAA
>Ga0194116_10007157_pt1 | contig 11630 bp, 11 predicted proteins | sample TA2MahsurfametaG_4_FD_148617 | JGI IMG/M metagenome (GOLD analysis project Ga0194116, IMG submission 148617) | Freshwater microbial communities from Lake Tanganyika, Tanzania - TA2015008 Mahale S9 surface | ecosystem: Environmental > Aquatic > Freshwater > Lake | place: Tanzania: Lake... | reverse complement strand
GATAAAATATTGAAAATAATGATAATTAATTATACAAATTTTTGAGCTAATCTCAACTAATGGTTGAATTTTTATTTTAAAAAATAAGAAATTTTTTTGGTCCGAAACTTTTTAAAAACATACTCTCTGAAGGATTTATATTATTAAATTTAGATTATTTAATGCTTAAAAAAATAATGTTGTTTATTAGTTTCTTAAAAACTATTCATAACAATTAAGAGTTTTAAATGATAAAATAAAAAAATTTAAATCGAATAAAATTTTAATTTTTTTTTTCAAAATCAAAAATTCCTAAAAGACTATTATTTAGAATTTTAAACATTACAAAGACTCCTCCAATAATAGCACAAATTTGAGTCAAAAAATGTAAGAATGATTTAGATTCCAATATAAATTTCATAGTTATAGGAGAAAAATCATAATTGATAATAACTATAGGCATCTCATTAGAACTCGGATTGAATACTCTTGCTCTAGATGTCATAGAATATTCATAACCAATTTTTTCTTTTTTTTCCCCTATTTTATCAATAAATATATGTGGAATTAATTTGACAAAATAATCATAATTCTGTTTTTTTTTTTCATTAATGTAATTGGGCAAATTTCTTGGATTATTAAAAGAAATTAGGTTGTTTGAATCTTCATTATTATTTCTAATCTCCTCAAAATAAAATTTTTTTAAGATTGGATCATTTGAATTGATTTCTCCAAAATTTAAATACAAAAGTTTATGATTCATAAAAAATTTATCAAATAAATCTCTTCTTTCAACACTTATAAATGAATATAAATCAGCATAATTATGAAAACTAATATGGAAATCTCCTTTTACTTTTGTTATTGGGATAAAGCCATTCACGTAGCATCCCTCCTCTTTTTCCAATGCATCAGTAAATTTTTCTTTACTAATATAACCGACTAATGGTTCGTTTATCAATAATCCATTTTTATTCATTCTATTTTTCAAAACTGTATCTCTTATATCCATTCTATGATTTCCAACGGAATCTTCTTGATCAACTGAAATTATGTGGCAAGGAGTGTTAGGGAAATTAATTCCGAAATTTATATCAATTTTTGATGATTGATCTTTATCATGTAAAACCAAAGATTCTTTTTTAATAGAGGGAGTCAAAAAATCGAGAACTTCTTTAATTAATAAAAACATCATTAAAATGATAGCTATAATTGATAAAAAAGAACCAATTAAAGTTGGCTGTGTTATATTATCTAGAGAAATTTTTTGAAAAAAATCAAATTTTCTAACTAAACTCATTTTTCTTTTTTTTATTTTTTTATTGATTTTTTAATTTATCGATTATTAGAATTCAAGATAAACTTTAACTATTAAAAGCTTTCTAAATTTAACTCGAAAAAATTATAAAAATATTTTGATATTTATTAATTTTTTTGATGCTTATACATAAAAGCCAATTTATTTTAAAAATTGATTAAATGGTATATGTTTTAAAAATAATTAAAAAGGATTTACATATTAAATATTTTTCCTAAATTTTTATTATATACTTTGAATCTTCAATTAAAAATTTCATATCTAAGTTTTTTTATTAAATAACTATCCTATCAAATTATATATATTTAGAGGAATGACTTTCTTTAATGATATTTTTTGAAATTGGTTTTTATTAAATCCTAAAAAATTTTATAATTCTTCTCTATATAGGCGATGGTTTATCAAGGGTTAAAATTTTATAAAAAATAACAATTTTCAAAATTGAATTATTTTTTTATATTGAATTTCATAGATTTATATTTAGATATCAAAAAAAGACTTTTCTTTTATTTTTCAGAGATCACAATTCCATTAAAAATTATGATAAATATTTAATCCGTGAGTTCTGGTATAGCATCTTTACCAATATGCCTATCATTAAAAAGGATAACCTTAATACTCCCATTATCATATTCTCTTTTTCTAATTTTCGAATTATTATTATTAGTAATATTTTCAATATCTCCTGATTCATTGTTTGACAATTTATTAATTCTTTTATTAATTTTGTATTTATCGATATTATAATTCTTATTTGTAGATTCTTCAATAGATTTATAATTATCAGATGAAATTGATATATTAGTTACCTTATTATTTAAAAAGCTTGCTTTATTTGTGTTAGCTCCTTTAGATTCAACTTTTTTATAATACTTATTATCAATCTCATTTCTATTGATAAATTTGGATCTAATAAATTTTTTTTTGACATCAACAATTTCAAAATATACTTCTTTAGAATCAATGCAATCATTAATTTTTTGGCATTTAACTGTATTTCCCATCTTGATTTTTTCTAAATTTTTAATATTTTAAGAACAGTTATTTTCAATAATATGATACGATTTTTATTTATGTTTCAAAATGCATTACATTTTAAAATATAAATGAATCAAACAAAATATTTTATTTATTTTATTTATTTTTAATATTCGAAAAAAATATAAATAATAAATTCAAATTGAAAAAATGATAAAAATAAATAAATTATAAATTTTTCATTTATTTTATCAGAATCAAAATTTGTTCAAATAAAATAATACTTTTTCTAAATAAAATTAATGAAAAAAACACAAATAAATTTAAAAGATGATATTTATTCTTGTAAATATTCTAATTCTAATTCTGAAATGATTCCAAGAAATATATCTGAAAAAAAATCAGAGGAGCAAATAATAAAAGAAAAATATGATAAATTTTTGAAACCTTTAGTTTGGGAATACAGTAAAGTAACAATTCCATCTCAGCTTTGCTTAAGTGATGAAATTTATTATGATCAACTTAAATGTATTTTTTGTAAAAATATAGCAATCGAGTCCAAAATGTGCATTCAATGTGATAATTTATACTGCAATTTTTGTATTAAAAACATTACAAATGAATTAAATAATAAATTTAAATGCTTATCTTGTGATAAAAATTTAAGATTTAAACAATTAAATAAAGTTCTTTTTGGGATGTTTCAAAATTTAATTTTATCTTGTCCTAGTAACTTTGATTATTTCAATAATTGTATGATATTGGAAAAAAAATGTAGAGATATTGTAATTTTTCGAGATTTAATAGAACATTTAAATATATGCAAGCACATAGAGAAATATGTTCAATGTGTAAATTGTAATTATTCTGGACTATATAGCCAAGTTTATACCCATTTAATCCAGAGACAATGTAACGAATATTTAAAATTGAATTCTATTGAAAAAAATAATGATTCCAAACAAGGTAAGTATTTCTGAATAAAAATACTTATTTTATAAATTTTTTATTTTTTTTATAGAAGAGCCTAAGTTTGAATCAAATAATTTTGATAGACTAAATGAGGAATCCTCCAAAAAATTGAAAATTGGAAAAAAACATAATTCTATTGAATTAAATTCTAAAGAACTCGTATATAATGAATCATTAGATTGTCTAAGATCAAGAGTTGACAATAATGAAAATAACTTAGTTTTAATTCGAGATGAAATTAGAAGTAATTTTAAAAATAGAATTTTTAAAAAATTAGAAAATTTTACAAATTTGATAGAAACAATTGATGAAAAAGATGAATTAATAAATAGTTTGACAATCAAAATTAATGAATTACAAAATAAATTTGAAAAATTGAATGATCAAGTTATTCAGAATAATCATGAATGTAAAGAAAATAAAGAATTGATTTTGTTAAAAATTAATGAGAATCACAAATGCTGTAATACTCGAATTGATGAATTAAGTGATAAATTTATTAAAAATCATGAAAACATTCTAAATGATATTGAGAAAATAAGAAAATATGAAATTGAAAAAGAGGAAGAGATGTATAATTGTTCAGAAATTAGAAATTTAATGAAACTTAAAAATATTCAAAGTAGAATATTTTATTTTAATTTTATCTATTTATTAAAATATTTTTCTTTTTTTAAAAGATTATTCGACTTACACAAGCTTCAATTTAAATGTTTGTACAAAAGACAATTCATCAATATCAATCAAAAAATTGGTAAATAATGAAATTTCTTCGAATCTAAATAACAATTCAAATAAATCCTTAAAAATAAAATCATCTTCATTATCAAATTCAAATCCAATATTATCAAAAAAATTAGAAGAAAAAAATTCAATTTCAACAAAATCAAAATTTGTGGGACATACAGGAAATATAAGCTATATAATCCAAATTAAATCTAAAAATTATCATAAAGAAATTCAAAAAAGTAAATATAAAATAGCAACTGCGAGTTGGGATTCCACCATAAAAATTTGGGATTTTGATAATAATAAATGTATCGGAAATATAACAGGTCATGTCGGTGCTGTTTATTGTATTAGACAATTAAGAGATTTTAAAAAAGAACAAAAAATTAAATGTAAAATTCATAAATATTATCTAAAAAAATTGGTCAGTTGTGGATTTGATCATACTATAAGAATTTGGGACTTAAAAACCCTCAAATGTCTAAAAATCTTTCAAGGGCATAAAAATATTATAGAATGTGTGATTCAAATTAACAATAAAATTTTTTCTGCTTCTCATGACAAAGAAATTAAAATTTGGAATCTATCTGCAAAAAACATTTTAGAAGATATTAAAAAGAAAAATAAAGATTCCTCTGAAAATGAAACAAGTGATGAAGATGATATATTTTACAGTAAAAAATCAAAAGAGGTTATGAATAATTTAAAAATTGATCTTGATTATTACGAAAATATAAATAATCAATCAGAAGAAGCTAAAAAATTTATTCGAGAATATTCAAATAGATACTTCTCTGGGAATTTAAATGGTCATACAGATATTATAAAATGCTTGCAAAAAATAAAGATTGATGATAAATACTTCATTTTAAGTGGAGCTCATGATAGAACTATTAGGTTTTGGAATATTAAATATAATTATTGTGAGAAAATTTTAAATGGGCATGAACATTTTGTAAATACAATTTTAAAGATAAAATGGAAATATGATGAATTTTCAATTGCAAGTGGAAGTTTAGATAAAACAATTAGGTTTTGGAACTTAAAAACTTTTGAATGTTTTTTTACTATAAAATCAGCACATGATGATTGTATTAATAAATTGTTATTTTTAAAATGGAAAAATAAAGAAAATATTATACTAAGTGCTAGCGATGATAAAAATGTTAAATTATGGAGTATTGAATATGATAATAAAAAGCAAAATAATTTTGAAGCAAAATGTATAAAAATTTTAAGAAATGATGGAAATGCAGAATATGTTTATTCAATAAAACAGATGAAATGGGGAAGAGATGATACAACTATTTTAACTGGAGGAAAAGACAATGAAGTCACGATTTGGAGTTGAATATAGATAGATATTTTGTATTAGTTGAAATAGATTTCTTTTAAAAAATTAAAAATTAAAAAAAATATGATTTAATAACATAAGTATTAATTATTTTTTAAATAAAATCTAACAAATTTATTATAATTTTTAATGAATTTTAAAATAAAATATTTTTTTAACCATAAATTTTCCAAAAAAGAAAATCATCTAAGTATAGTTTTCTAAAAATTTTTTTATTTTTTTGGAATTTTCAAATTTTTATCAAAATAAAATTAGAAAATTCATTTATTTAAAAAATTAAAATTAAATAGAGTAAAATGCAAGATCAAAATGAAAATAATCAAAATTCTAAAGATTTTTACAATCAATCTATCATTAAATACAATTTGATTTCAGATTATATTAATGAATTATCAGCAAATGAGACTATAGACACAAATGTTGAGAAAGTATGATATTTTATAAATACCAAACATATTTAAAAATTTTAATTTTTTTATTAAATTTGTAAGTTTGTTGTTGAGATGGCAGATGAATTCATAGATTCAGTTTTAGATTTAGGTTGTCAATTAGCTAAACACAAAAAAACTGAAACATTATCAGTAAATGAAATAGTTTATTCCATGGGTAAAATAAGATAATTAAAAAATTATTTTTTTTACAAATTTTAATATAGAAAAAAATTATGATATTGTTGAGCCTTTGAAATATTCACAATATTTACAAAAATTTAAGTCAAATGAATTAAAGAATATTTCTACTGCTGATCATAAAAAGAGATTAGAGCTTACTAGAGAGGAATGTAAAATTTAGAATAATTCAAATAGATATAATTTAAATATTTGTTACAATTTCCAAATTTTTTTAATTCAATAATTTATTTATTTATTTCTATCAATTTTATTTTAAATTTGTTTTAAATAAAAAAAATTAAGTAAAAACAATTTTATCTTTAAATTTTAATTTTAAATTTAAAAATTAAATTAAATTTAATTTTAATGCTTTTATTTCTCTTTTTTAAATTTTCTATTCCTTTTCTTCTTCAAATAATTTAATAGATTATTTATCTTATTCTCATCAGTAGTTTCAGCCCTAACTTTATTGATGAGTTCATTGGTTTCTAATTTGAAATTCTTCAAATCATTAAGTTTTTGTTTAAGTCCTATTCTGATTATTTCACTATTAAAATCAATTTTTTCATATTTTTTTTCAATTTTTTCTAAGCAATTTTGAATAGAAAATAAATTTTCCTCATTGATAAACTTTCTTGTTTTTTGGTTGAGAAATTTCTCTTTACAAAATTTGGAATAATTTATATTTTTATTTTTCAATTTCTCTGAAACATCTTTCTTCTTCAATTCATAATGATTTTCGATTTTTCCATTTATTTCATCTCTATTCCAAATGATTCCTACATATGAATTATTAGAATAATTGTTTTCATTTCTCCTTTCATAATAATTAATTTCATTTAAATTGTTATTTAAATTAGTATTCATTAAATTTAAAGTGACTGAATTTCTAATATTTTCTTCAGGATTAACAAATAAATTTTTATTTTTAATATTTAATTCTCTATTTTCTTTAGCATTATTTTTACTACATTTTTCAATAAATGAATTATTTTCGAGAGAAGCAAAATTATTAAAAATATTTTGATTTTCTGTTTTTTCTATATCATCAATACAAGCATTATTAATCATTTTTATCTTATTTACTTTTTGAATTTCAAATATTTTAAATTGGCTTGTTATTTCATTTTCGGAATCTTTACATTTTATTCCAATAATAATATCTTCATCATGATTATTTGAACCTTTATTAAATTTAAATTTATCATTTGAAAAATTCAAATTTTTTCTTAAAATTTGATTTGAAATTTTCTCTTCAGGTATCGGTTTTATCATACTTCCATAATATTTTTTGTTAAAATTATTTTTTCTTTCTTTATTCTCACTCTTTTCATACAGACAGATATTTTTTTGAATACCCAAATAAAGTCTTGTAAGGGAAATAACAGCAGGATTTGAAAAAGGTAAGATTAAATTAAAATTCCTATTTAAGCTAATGAATCTATTAGATTTAATATTAGGTATCAAACAACCCGAATAAAATATATTATTAAGGGTATTAACAGCTATTCCAAGTGGAGTGGAAATACTATCATAAATAAGCTGTCCAGCAATAGAATTGAAAAAATTAAAATTAGCTGTAGTCATATTTGAAAAAATATCAATTTTTCCAGTATTAAAAGAACGCTGGTTTTCAATAAAAAATGGATTATTTTCTTTTAAAAATGGATCTTTCTCTGTGTTTTTAATTCGAAAAGTTTTTGAAAGTCTTTCCTCAAAATCTTTTTCTTTTATAAGATATGAAAGGAAAAAGATAGTGGATTCTCCTTCATTGTAATTTTTCGGAGTATACTCTATGTACCTATCAAAATCAATAACATTCATTTTAAGATTATTTTGAGTAAATTTAGAATTTTCATTATGATTTTGAATATTTTTATTTTCTGTCTCTAAATCATTTTCATTTTTGGTGACTGGAATGTATAAAATATCAAGCAGTGGAAAAATTAATCTTTTTGAAATAGGATCTTTGAAAATATCAATATTACTGTGATTGTAAATAAATTTTAATAATTTTTCTCGAAAATAAATAAAATTATAATCAATATTTAGAATTTCTATATTATGATTTGTGATTATTCGTTGGAAAATCTGTTCTTTTTCAAATGTATTCTCATTATTTTTCATTTTTTCTAATTCTTTATGAATTTCAGAAAAATTATCTATACTATCTAGAGTTTCATTGTTTGTTTTTATTTCTTCAAATTTTTTTTCTTCAAAAATTATTTGTTTGATTTCTTTAAATTCGTTATCAATATCCATTTTATTTTGAATAGAAATAATATTTTCATGATTTACTAATAAAGGATCTTTAATTACTTCATTTTCTTGATTTACTAATAAAGGATCTTTAATTACTTCATTTTCTTGATTTTTTAATAAAAGATCTTTAATTACTTCATTTGTTGATAAAGCTGCTAAATTAGTCTCAGAAGCTAACACTTCTTCTTTAATTGGTATTATAGTATCTTGAATAGTTTTATTTTGAGTCCCAACTTTGCTTTTTAATAAATTAAAGCTTAAAGATTGTTTATTCTCGGCTCCTTCAAGTATATCCACACAATGGAAAAATTCGTCTTGAAAATACAATTTATCTGTTTCCAATTCATTATTCAATTCTTCATCAAAAAAATTTTTTGGATTAATTGAATCGCTACTGAAATTATCTTTATAACAAAAATATCGTGAAGATTCATTGTTTAATAAATTATTTGATATAGTATTATTCTGTAAATTAGATGAATTATTATTAGCAATCGAATTAGCAAGGACATTATCTGAGTTTGAAATGATTAAGGTTTTTTTATTTAAATTTTTTTTATTTATCTTATTATTTACAATTTCGTTTGAATTCAAAATTTTAATATTATCCTCTTTTTTGTCATTCTGCTTTAAAAATTTTTGTTTTTCTTCAATTCCTTTATTTTTATGACTTATTCCCATTTGGATCTCTAATTTAGTTCTTCGATATCTTTTCTTTTTTTTTACAGGTTCAATATAATTACTATTTTTTAGATTCGAAAGATTTTGTTTAGAATTATTAGTTTCTCCATTTAAGGAAATCCAGTTTCCTTTATCATTTTTTGAATGAGAATTTAATTGATTGACTAAATGAGAATAGTTTATAAATTTAATTGTCTTTCCATTTTTATTTGGAGTTTTTTTTTCATTTGAAATTTTTTTGTTTTTTACTAAAAAGACTTTTAAATTATTAAATTTTTCATCAGATAAGTTGCAATTGTTAATGTCATTTGAACATAATTTTTTAATTAAAGAATAATTAGTTAAATAAACATCCTTTACAACATCTTCACATTTCAAACTAATCAAATTTGCAATTGAAATTGAATAATCGCTTAAATCATCTTTAATCGCAAAAGCTAAATAATTATTTTTAGATAACATTTCATAAAATTCTTGGGAATACTCAAAAAATTTTTCCAATTTTTCTCTTTCATAAACATTAAAATTAAATTTATCAAAATTAAGATTTTTTTCAGGCAAAGATATAAATTCTTGAAACCTTTCTTCTTCATTGATATTATTATTAAATTGAGAATTTGAATTTTTATCAAATATATTCTTAATCTTCTGATTAATATCTTCTGATAATTTTTGATCATCTAAGGTATCATTGTTTTTGGTTTTGCAAATTTCTGGAAAATTATTTAAATTATTTTTGTGCATAGAATCTAGAAAATTCTTTTTTAGAATATCACTTTCAGAAATAGATAGAAATAAAGTGGCTAATTTATTTGTTATCAAATCTGTGTTTTGATTCACAAATTCATTTTGATGTTTTTGTTGAATCATGATTTTTGATAATTTTTAAAAATTTTCTTGAATCACTTAAATTCTAAACAGACTAAATTAACATTTATCCAATTTCTAATTTTTGAATATTCTAATTATTAAAAATTCTTTTTTTATTTCATTTTATTTATATCAACACTGTTAATATTAAATAAATTGTTAAAAAATATAATTTTCAATTTTTTATATGTTTAATGTTGTTGAAAATGAATTAATTATAAACAAATTAAAAAAAAAGTTTTATAATAAATTGGAAGATAATTTATTTAAAAAAGAAAAAAAAAATTCAATTAACAAACTAAAATAAATAAAACATTTGTTATAAAAAGAATTTAGATTATAATTTTATTAGAATATCTAAGGTTTATTTTAAATTTAAATTTTTAAAGTATTTTTATAATTCCTAAAATAAATTGATTGATTCCGTTTAGCGTTTGTTTAATAAAATTCATGAGTATAGGGGTTATTTTAGTGTAAAAACAAAAAAATTAAAAATAAAAATGTCTAGCTCGATTATAAACTTCGATGGAATAATAGATTTTAATGCCATGTTTACGCTCAACTATAATTTTGATCATCTTAAAATGATTATTGAAGCTCTTATACATGCAAATAGAGCCACTAATGATAAATTAAAAGAAATACAAAATTCTTTAAAGCAAAAAGATCAAAAAATTAATGAGTATTATTCATAATTTCTTAAAATAGTCTTGAAAAAAGGATTAATACTTTAAATGAAAAAAATTTATTAAGAAAAACCACAAGTAAAAGTGATAATATTAATGAAAAAGTAACTTATAATTGTTTGAATTTAATTATGAGTCATAAAATGCTAATATTCTTCTTTATTTTTACACATATTTCATGTTATATTATTCCAGATTATATTTATTTTTTTAATTAATTCAAAAAAAATTAATTTTTATATTTATTTTTAATTATAGAAAAGTGAAGGAGAGGAATTTATTCAGGATGATGAGTACATAAAAGTATATAAATAATTTATAATTCGTTAGAAAAGAATTAATTATTTGGAATTCAAATTAAATTCTATATACAATATTTCTCAAGACCTTGATGAAATAAGAAATAAATTGAAAAAACATGATGAAGATATTTTATTGAACACTATTTCAAAAGAAGAAAGTATATTATTATTTTATTTTCATATTTATTTTAAAATTTGAATTGCTATTTAAAATTAGTTTCCGAAAGAATAAATAATCTTAAGAATGTGATGGAAAAACATGAAATTGAAAATTCCTATTTTTTAAAGAAATCAGATATATCGCTCAAAAATTGGAAAATCACGGATAAGTAAACTAATTTCTTTTTAATTTCTTATAAAATTTTTATAAATTATTAAGATTTTCTCCTAAAAATGATGAAAATGAGATTAGTTATGATATACATTTATTTCTCGAAAATATGGAAAGAAAACTAAGATTAACATTATCTGAACAATACGAATTAAATAAAAGACTTATCAATGATTTTAATGAAAATAAAAATATTATCGAACAATTAGAATTTCATATAGATACAAATATTAAAAATATGGCACAAATAAAAATTCAAACTGATACAACTTCAGCTAGGATAGATGATTTAAGAGCATTAATTTCTAAAAGTTATGATTGTTTGAATCTTGATCTCAATGAAAAAATTCAAAAATTGAAAATATATATTGACAAGAAAGGAGAAGAAACAAATAATAAAAAAAAAATTTAGATAATTATTTTAGATTTTGTAAATTTATTGGATTTTCATAAAATTATGAAAAACTATTGTTTGAAGATTAATTTAAAACTATATATGAATAATAAAAATATTTTTTAAAAGTTATCAAAGATTTTGATTGTTTAAATTATAAATA
>Ga0194116_10007154_pt1 | contig 11634 bp, 9 predicted proteins | sample TA2MahsurfametaG_4_FD_148617 | JGI IMG/M metagenome (GOLD analysis project Ga0194116, IMG submission 148617) | Freshwater microbial communities from Lake Tanganyika, Tanzania - TA2015008 Mahale S9 surface | ecosystem: Environmental > Aquatic > Freshwater > Lake | place: Tanzania: Lake Tanganyika... | reverse complement strand
GCTTGGCCATCGCTTTTACCCTTTCCTACTGCGCCCTCTTCATCACGGCGCGAATGGTTGTTTCAGAAGTGACGAGACGGTCATACTCAGCTGGGCGCAACTCCCCGCCCATTTACGTCACGCGCTTAAAATCATCCGCGAGGGATCGATCACGTGCCCGCCGCGCAGTAGGAGATCATGTGTCATTTGCGTTGCCTACCCTTGGCCACCCGATCCGACCGCGTGTGCTTTCACAGATCAACCACCTGCCCGGTATGGATTGAGCGGTCCGCCGCAATTACGATTTTCAGGCTTTTAACCGCATCATCCATGTGATCCGTCAAATCGATATTCTCGTTAATTGCCTGCAGCAGATAGCGTTGCTCTCGCTCGCACAGCCCGTCATGGTCCGGCTCGTCCGTCATGTCGATCCGCTCGTCCGGCTTCGACATATCTGCATGGTGCCACAAAATCTGGTTCGTCTTCGTATGCGCGTTGATGTCATCTGATTTCACTTCGCCCGCCGTTTCTGCCATCACAATCGACACCGACCCTTTCGGTCCGATCACGTCTTTGACGAAAAACGCCGTCTCGCTCATCATCGGCCCCCAGCCCGCCTCATACCAGCCCACCGAGCCATCATCGAAAATAACCTGCAACATGCCGTAATTGTTCACCGGCACCTCGTCCGTCAGCCGCGCCCCAATTGCATGCACCTTGATTGGCTTCGCCTTTGTCATTTGGCACATCACATCAACATAATGCACCCCGCAATCGACAATCGGCGGGAAATTATCCATCAACCTTTTATGCCATTCCCACGTCTCGCCATTCGATTGCTGGTTCAAATTCATTCGGAACACCAACGGCGTGCCGAGTTCGCGCGCAATCTCAATAAACTTAACCCAGGACGGATGCTGTCGCAGAATATACCCGACAACGAGCTTCTTCCCAGTCCGGTGCGCCATCGCAACCACCTTCGCGGCGTTCCCCGCCGTATCCGCGAGTGGCTTTTCGACAAACACATGCGCGCCGGCATCCATTGCCTTGATCGCGAAATCCGCATGCGTATCCGGCAGCGTATTGATTGACACCACATCCGGATTAAGTGTCGCGAGTGCTTCCTCGAAATTGCTAAACGCCCGCGCGCCTTTCAGCGCCTCCGGCAAGTTGCGGTTGGCAATGCGCCGTTCGCATACACCAACTACCTCGAACCCCGGAATACGCGTATAGGCTAGCGCATGGCTCATACCCATATTGCCCAGTCCGACAACAAGTACTCTTTGCGTCATATCCCTCTCCCCTCTTTATCCGCCAATCCTGATCACAGTTTTGGTTCGTGCTGTTTCTTCTGCCGCTAATGTCGCCTCGAGCGCCGCTGCCGCATCCTCGGGCTGCCCGATCGCGGGCGTCGTTCCCGTTAGTGCGAAACCGGCGAAATAGGCGAATTCGTCCCGCAACGCCCCGCCTCGTACACCGTTAAAGGCTGCCCGATAGGTCGTGTCCGAGCTGTGTAATTTGTCGCTCGACACAATGCCGAGACTCGAGATCGTTTACTGGATATGGATGATGCCCTCTGTCATGCATTTCCGTATTAAAACGACCGTAAGAGAATCGCAAACAATGAAAGATCTGATCTGAATTTCTTGCCTTCAATATGGGGCTCGATTGCGTCAACCCAATAGGAAATATGCGGAATACTCCTTACAAATTCGAGCACAGAAGTGCCCTCAGCGTAAAGTAGAAAATTGAACAAACGCAGTAAAATGACCGATCCAAATCACTGCAGATTGCATCTGGCGGCCTTCTTGGCTAATGGCGGGAATGAATGCCAAGTCGGTATCAACACGATGGGTGAGCGCCTGTGCTGATTTTGGATGCCATGATCAAGGCATTCCAGCGCCACTTCAAAAACTCAAACAGACCCGACCACTCAAAAATCAAATAATTATTTGGAAATTTGAGTGGTCGGTCTTTGGGTACGACTGACTAACTAAAAACAACTTGGGTGTAATTGTTAGCATAACCGTCAGCAGGATTATCTTAAGCTTTGCCATTTGGATCCTCTCACTGTTTTGCTGTCCGTCGATTTGATGTTTACTGGCTTGAAAAGTCGCTTCGAAATGGCTACGGCGAATGACCTTGGGGCAAATCGATTACCTAGGATCATAACCTGGTTAAGCAGTCCTACCACACGTGTAGTACCGCCGTGGGTCAATAGCGCCAAGCCGGTTTGCGCAACGCTGCGCACATCCGTGCGGCCCGCTTTCTTAAAGTAGTGATCGTCGTGATTTGCTGTGGGTTGAACGCATCATAAAAAGCGGTATCGGTTGGCCAGGGTGCCAGACAGCAAACCCGCACGCCATAATCTTCAAGCTCTTTGGCAAGTGCCTCAGAGAGGCACAGCACAAAAGTTTTAGACTCGCCGTACGCCGCAAAATAGATTGTTGATTAAAACCCTGCCATTGAGGCGACATTCAGAATGATGCTTGCTCTTCGCTGCTTCATTTTTGCACCTAATATTTGGCAAAGCTCGGTAACCGTAACCACATTAAGCTGTAGCATTTGTCTGAGTTTTTCAGGTTCCAGATTGACATGCTCATCGAGAAGGCCAAACCCTGCGTAGTTGATCAAGATATCGATCTGAAACTGCAGCGAAGCGCAATTGGATACCGAGTTATCTACAGCCCGTGGCAAGCTGAGATCAAGCCCATGAACTAGGATGTCTGCGCCAGTTTTTTTTCTCTGAGTTCGGGAGCAATTTCTTCCAATCTGTCGTTAACTCGAATCACCAAGATCAAGCGGTATTTTTGCGAGGCGAGTATTCGTGCCATCTCAAGACCGATACCGCTACGAGCGCCGATGAGCAAGATTGTCTTGGTCTGCGTCATGAGAATTTTTGAAGGGTAAGATACAACGACTTATAATAAAAACGCTTCTATCTGTGATGAGATTCTTTAATCGATCAAAAGCGATTTTTCTGGGTAAAATTTTTGCTTTTTTGGTATCGCAGTTTTCCTTCAAGTACCTTGCTTTCGCAGTTTCCAATTGTAAATATCGGTTCATCCCACTATGACGCTAGCGTAGCGCAGGTTTTATTGTTTCACTCGATATGTTCAAGATGGTTTTGCGTATTCGTCACCAAGAGATGGTTTTGTTCGACCAAACCTTCGTTCGGCTACGGCACGGTCATCATAATTCTGATATGATCAAAAACATATATCTGCTGAACTCCGGTTGAGGAGTGTGCCGTTGCGGGAAAAAGGCGGCACATTTCGGGTGCCGCCTCGGTTTCAATCAGAGCGCTGCCTGAATGGCCGCAACGTCAACCGCCTTGTAATCTGCCGAAAGGGCAAATTTGTCGGCGTCTGCCTTCACCTTTGCCGCATCAAAGGCATTAGCTTCATCAACCAGATCGTTCTTGCAGACATCTTCAAATTTGAAGCCCTGCGTGATCTGGCCGATTTTGCGGCCCGTCTCGAAGAAAAGTTCCCAGCTGGATTTTAGGTGGAAGCCCCATTTCTTGCGCTCGTCCATGCGACCGGCAAATACGGAAGCCAATTGCATCATTGATTCGGTTGCAACGGTAGGCGTCATTTGCGAGGCAAGCCCCGGCCATTGCTCCATGACAATCTGCGTTGCAGCTCGAGGATTATGCTTGCCGAATTCGAGGCCTGCGGCCCAACCTTGGAAGTAACGGGCATAGAGCTTGCGCTTGGCCGCATCTTCGAATTCAGCCTTGCGGATCACGAAGCTATTCGCCGGAAGTTTCGAGAAATCGCGTCCGAGGAAGTGATCGAAATCGAGCCCTTGGCCCTTCCACATCGCACGATACCCTTCCCAGCATAGAGCCGCATCGCCCTTGCCTTCCTTTAGCACAGTGCCCCACATCGGCCAGCCGGCATCGACATATTTCACTTTCTTCACGTCAACGCCTGCAGCCGCCAGCATCGGATCCGTGATCGATTGCCAGCCTGCGCTGCCCAGCAGGATCGTCTTGCCTTCGAGCTCTTTCAGGCTCTTTGGCTTCTCGCCCTTCCGGAACGCAAAGGTGAACACGTCGCCGCCACCCATATGGAAGGCGGAAACGAGCGGCATTCCCTGCTCGAGAGCCAGAGAGAACACGCCGGGTGACGGATAGCCGACATCGGCCTGCTTCTGGTCAACGAGCTTGACGGTCGACGTCGCCTCTGACGGGCCCGGTTCGAGCGTTGTCGCAATGTCCCCGAAATAGCCGAACTTCTTTGCAACCCAATACGGATAGTCGTCGAGCACCTCGACGGTTCCGCGTGGTGATACCCACCTTACAGTGTCGGCGGCTGATGCGGAGCTTATCCCGCCGAGGCTACCAAATGCCGCAACCGACACACCGCTCGCTGTTAAAGTCAAAAGACGCCGACGGTCCATAATCAAACTTTCGCCTGTAAACTTGGTCATTCGTTCCTCCTCATGTTGATGCCACGTTTGGTTCAATGCCCGCTTGCTCAACTACGTCACCCGTCTTCGCGAGCATTTATGCCTCCCAACTGGCCCATTTTTTTCCGAGCCAGAAGAAGAAGATGTAAATCGAGATGCCGATTGTCGCGAGGATTAGAATGATCGCGAAAAACTGGGGCATCCGGATAAGCGCTGAATAATAGGTCAGGCGATTGCCGAGACCCTCCGCCCCGCCAACCATCTCCGCCCCGATTGCCGTCAACAGACCAAAGATCGAACCAACCATCAGCCCAACGATAATCATCGGCATTGCCATCGGGATTCTGATCTTTGTAAAAATTTGCAAAGTGCTTGCACCGAAGGAGCGGGCAAGTGCTATTTTGGCCAGATCGACGCGCCGGAACCCCGTTGCCGCGTTGATCATCACCATCGGGCCGCTGGCGAGTGCCACCGCGATGATTCGCGGTTCACTGCCAAACCCAAAACGAAGGATTAGCAAAGGCACAAGCGCGAGCATCGGTGTTGTAACGAGCAACAGGATATAAGGTGTGACAACCTTTTCCACGAAAGGAAACTGAGTGATCACAGCCGCAAGAATAAAACCGATTGAGCCGCCAATGAAAAAACCTGTCAGCAACTCGTAAAGCGTGATGACAATATGGGGCCACAGGAAATGCCATTCGGTGAAAAGAGCGGTGAAGATCTGCGTGGGCTTGGGAAGAATATATTGAGGCACATTGAGAACCCTTAACAGGATTTCCGTGCCCCCGATAATCACAACCGCAACCAAGATGATCACGATAATCTCCAGCTTGGACCTGTGACCGCCCGAACCAAACGCTGAAAGCCCCCCAAGCCCCGCTCCGCCCGCCTCCCCCGTTTTCTTGTTGAATTCGGGGATTTTGTTACCTAGCGCCTTGTCCAAGTGTCTCTCCGTCAGTCAGTCCGTTTCAGGTAATTGAAAGCCCTGCGGATTCACCCTTACCATGATCGATGCTTCCCTTGATTTGCAGAACGCGCGCGATGAAGTCGGGCTGCGTTTGGATATTGACCGGTCGGGGCCGGGGAATATCAATGTCGTAGATCGATGAAATGCGCCCCGGTCGCGCCGACATAACGACAACGCGATCCGCCAGAAAGATCGCTTCCGAGATCGAATGCGTGACGAACACTATCGTTTTCCGCGTCTCCATCCAAATTTCCTGAATTAGAAGGTTCATCTCGTCGCGGGTGAAGGCATCAAGCGCACCGAACGGCTCGTCCATCAGCAGCACCGAGGGGTCAACCGCGAGGCTGCGCACAATCGAGGCCCGTTGCTGCATCCCGCCTGAGAGTTCCCGCGGGAATTTATTCTCGAAGCCCTTGAGGTTCACCCGCTCCAACAGCGAATTGATCCGCGCCTGATCCGTCGGCTTCCGTTTTAACTCGAAGGGCAACGCGATGTTTTTGGCTAGATTGCGCCACGGCAAGAGATTAGCGTCCTGGAAGATCATGGCGATTTGTGGGTGTGGCTTGACGATTGTCTCCGAACCGAGCTTGATCTCGCCGCTACTGAGCTCATGAAGCCCGGCCATCGACCAGAGCAAGGTCGACTTGCCGCATCCCGACGGACCGAGAACACAGAGGAACTCGCCCTCGCGCACTTCGAGTGAAACCTTGTCGAGCGCGTGGACAGAGCCCGATCGCGTCTCGTAAAACTTGGTGGCGGAGTGTATCGCCATTTTTATTTTAGTCATTACCGTTCCATTTTTATCAAACAGACCGCGCTGTTCTAGTCCAATACGCGTGTTTTACCGGTACAACTCTCCCTTTCAAAACGTCCAACACGCGTACTTTTCCATGGAATCACAGCTAATTGGAGTTTTGTTGGGACGTCTGCTCGCCCCACTTGATTGAAAGTATGTTACAGAAACAAAATCAACGCAATAGTAAATGATTGTAGAATCAAAAAAATTTAAAACTTTAAAAAATTTAATTAAAACAATATTTTATACAAAAATTATTCAAGATATCAAAAATTTCTCCCGCCCTGCCGAAAATTTCATCACCTGAATTTAGTTGCGAAGATTAAGAATATCCTGTAATTAAATTACAAACAGTAGAAGCGGTCGGAGCCTCTCGCCCATGAACGAAAACGCTGCCGGCACACCCGATTTGGCTGGCGATCAGACGCCTGCAATCGATCTTGTGTCGCGGATTCAGCGAATTGAGGGCGGCTTATCGCCTGCCGAGCGGCGTGTCGCCGAAGCCGTCGCAAGCGACTATCAGGCAACAACGCGGATGACGATTTCCGAACTTGCCAGTAAAGCCGGCGTTAGCCAGCCAAGTGTCACCCGCTTTTGCCGTTCCGTCGGGTGTTCTTCTTTCGGCGAATTCAAAATCTTGCTTGCAACAACTTTAACTGTTGCGGCCGTATATTTGACTTCGGATCGTGTTTTCAATGACGATATTGGCCAGTTGGCCCAAACCGTCATGATGCGCGCCGCAAATACGATCCGCGATTGCCTCGATCAACTCGACACAAACGCCATTCAGCGATCCATCAAGGAAATTTCCGCTAGTGCCCGCCTGGATATTTACGGGCAGGGCGGAGGCTCCGCCGCCATGGTCGAAGACGCCAAACTCCGCTTCTTCCGCCTCGGCATCCCCGTTTGCGCCTACATTGACGGCCACCAACAAAGAATGTCCGCCGCCACCCTGCATCCGAAAGATGTCGTTTTTGCCATTTCAAACAGCGGCCGTTCCAAAGCGGTCGTCGGAGCCGTTGAAATTGCCCGCTCTTTTGGCGCAACGACGATCGCATTGACCCGCCCCGGAACTCCGCTAGCCTTGGCGTCCGAAATTGTCATTCCGATGTCCGTGCCCGAGGACGCTAACGCATTGATTCCGACAGCTTTTCGCTATGCTTACATGGCAATTATCGATACGATCGCTACCGGCGCCGCCTCGGAGATGGGGCCGCGGTCGCGCGAAGCCCTTCGCCGAGTACGCTACACGCTTGCCACCATCGGCGTTGCAATTCCGACTCCCACGTCAGATCCAACACCTTTGATGAAAAACTCAAAGCCTCAAGAGTAATAGTTGTAAAAAAATCAATCGGGAGTGAAAAAATGAAAAAGACTGAAAAGCGTATAGCTCATGTTGAAACATGGGTCGCCCAGTTTGATCAAGCACTGAAATCCCGAAATATTTCCGATATATTGTCTCTTTTTGTCGAAGATTGCTTTTGGCGTGATTTCGTTTCGTTCACTTGGAATATTCGAACCCTTGAGGGACACGAAGAAATTTCCAGAATGCTTTCGGACAATCTCGAACTTATTGCCCCAAGGCAATGGAGCCTCCTCGAAACGCCAACCCACTCCGATGGCATCACTGAAGCGTGGCTTCGGTTCGAAACCAAAACAACACGCGGCCGCGCGATCCTGCGGTTGTTGGATGGCAAAGCATGGACGCTGCTGACGACGGCCGATGAGTTGATCGGATTTGAGGAGAAATCCGGACATCGACGCGTGAAAGGCACGACCCATGGCGTGTATCATCGCGACAAGAATTGGCTTGAACAGAAGGAGGAGGATGAAGCGGCGCTTGGGCACTCCGTTCAGCCTTACTGCGTGGTCATCGGCGGCGGTCAAGGCGGCATCGCGCTCGGTGCACGCTTGAAACAACTTGGCGTTCCAACAATTATTATCGAAAAAAACCCGAGACCCGGCGATTCATGGCGCAATCGCTACCGTTCGCTCGTATTGCATGATCCGGTCTGGTATGATCACTTGCCCTATATTCCGTTTCCGGATCATTGGCCGATCTTCACGCCGAAGGACAAGCTCGGCGACTGGCTGGAAATGTATACGAAGGTTATGGAACTCAATTATTGGGGCTCGACGGAATGTGTCCGCTCAAATTTTGATGATCAAAAGCAAGACTGGACGGTTGAGGTCATTCGCGAGGGAAAACCCGTTACATTGCGACCGAAACAGCTCGTCTTCGCGACAGGGGCCTATGGTCCGCCGAACATCGTACCCCTTGCCGGGATCGACGATTTCACGGGCGAGCATCTTCATTCAAGCGCCTATGCCGGCGGTTCCTCTTTCGAAGGCAAGACCTGCATCGTTGTCGGTTCGAATAGTTCGGCGCATGATATTGCCGCCGATCTTTACGAGTTTGGTGCCCGCGTGACCATGCTGCAACGCTCGCCGACCACGGTGGTCAAATCGGAAACATTGATGGAGGTCGCTTTCAAAGGCCTCTATTCGGATATCGCGGTTAAAAACGGCATCACCACCGAACGCGCCGATCTCCTGTTCGCCGCAATTCCCATGAAAGTCATGCCGCAGTTTCAGAAGCCGCTCTATGATGAAATGCGTGCGCGGGATCGGGCATTCTACGAGCGGCTCGCGCTTTCCGGGTTTCAGCTCGATTTCGGCGAAGACGAGTCCGGCCTGATGATGAAGGCGTTCCGTTCCGGATCAGGATATTATATCGATGTAGGCGCGTCCGAATTGATCGCGGACGGCAAGATCGCGATCCGGAGCGGGGTCGAAATCCGGCGCCTCAGATCTCGGTCGGTCGAACTCACGGATGGCTCTGAAGTGCCGGCGGATGTGATCATCCAGGCCACCGGCTACCAGTCGATGAACCGGATGGTAGCCCGTCTCATTTCCGAAGAGATGGCTGATCGCGTCGGTAAATGCTGGGGACTGGGATCGGGATTTGCGAAAGACCCGGGACCATGGGAAGGCGAACCGCGCAATATGTGGAAGCCGACTCGACAACCCGGGCTATGGTTCCATGGCGGCAATCTTCACCTTTCGCGACAGTTTTCGCATTATCTCGCGCTGCAGATCAAGGCGCGGATGCTTGGTCTTCCCACCCCTGTTTTCGGGATGCGCGATGTACATCATCGGTCATGACGGTTTGGATGGCACTCTCATTAGGGGGCAGACCACAGGCCTTCGCAAAATCCGCCGTAGGTGCGGTTGAAGTTGTCTTAGCCCCTAAAGTTGAGCCATTATTGTGGTGCCAATGGTGAGTTTGCCGTTAATCTCGTCTCCCATGGCCAGCGGGATTAGATGAACGCCACTTCGGCTAGCGTTGGGCCGCAAACGGACGAGTTTGATCTGGCAGGTATAGAGAAGGCTCCCTGTAGGCTGATCGCACCGCCAAGAGTCGCCGATAGTCCCGCTTCTCTGGAGTGTCGTCTCTTTCAGATTGTCCCGCTGCCCCAAGACAATGGCCTTGCTGATGACTTTTTTGGTGATCGCGAGGGTAGTGGGCATCCACATTGACGAGCGTTTTATTTAAGACGGACGCGTGGACACCGCCGCAATGCAACTCGTCGCACGTTTAGGATATGCAGAATACGCCACAATCATCGAAGCGTGGCGTATGAGAAGGCCGGATTAATCTCTTAGTATCAAACCTTCGTTTCTACGAAACTGCTTACCGAGTGCTTACCGTGAGACATCACATCGACATTTGATGCAAGTACGGAAATCTATAAACCCTTTAAATATACAGATTTTATAATGGTGCCGGTTACCTGACTCGAACAGGTGACCTACGGTTTACAAAACCGTTGCTCTACCAACTGAGCTAAACCGGCACGCCGCCACGATCGACGCGGTGTGGATACATTCGCAGGGGCGTCGAGGCAAGTGCTTTAGCGAGCTTAAGCGTCACTTTGGCCGCAAAAGCGCCTTATTCGGTTCAGCCCGCATTCAGCGCTTGGGACCGATACTGAATTTATGAAAGCGGGAAACTCGAATCGGGCGCGCCCGGACCTTTCGGAGGCGGACATGCGGTATGAGGCTTTGACACAGGGGTTTTCGATCAAAACATATTTCACGAGAGCCGTTGCGACGCTTGCGATGGTGGGCATTTTGGGCGCGGCTTTACCGCAATCCGCTCAGGCGGATCAGCGCTGGGATCCGGGGGCCGCAGCCATTGTAGGTGTAATCGGCGGCTTGGCGCTCGGCTCAGCGCTTTCGGGCGGTGGACGTGGATCAGTGGGATATTCTTATGGTTATGCAGAACCACGTTATGACGGATGGCGTCATCGCCATCATGGATATGGCGGGCCTTCGGTCAGCTATTATTGGGGACCGCCGCAACCGCAATGCTACATTGTCAATGAACGCGTTTGGGTGCGCGGATGGGGGTGGGATATACGCCCTGTTCGCTATTGCGATTGATTATCGTTTTCGCTCATCATCAGAGACAAATAAAAAAGGCCCCGTTTGCACGGGGCCTTTCTGTTTCTAAGCGATCAAACGATCAATCATCCGCAAAAATGTCGCGGTACTTCGTTTCAGGAACGAAGAGCAGACCATTCACGAAGGTGATCAACGCAAAAACGATCGGATACCACAAACCGTAATAGATATGGCCGGTCTGGGCCACGAGCGCGAACGCGGTTGCCGGAAGCAGTCCACCGAACCAACCGTTACCGATATGATAGGGCAATGACTTCGATGTGTAGCAAGTGCGTGTCGGGAAGAGTTCGACAAGCGCCGCTGCAATCGGGCCATAAACCATCGTCACATAGACAACTAGGAGTGTGAGGATCCCGATAATGGTGAGTGTTTGCGGTTTGAAAATATCCAACACGCCTGCGAGCTTCACCTTGTTCGGATCATCAGCCTTTGGATAGCCGGCTTCAACCGCAGCCGCTGTCAGGTTTTTGCCGAAATCAGGATCAAGTTTTCCGTCCTTTAAGACCTGAACTTCTTTACCTCGAACAACGATCTTGGCTTTTTCGCCAGCTGCTGCTGTGGTTGCGGTCGTGTATTTGATGGCGCCCTTTGAAAGCGCGTCACGTGCTACGTCGCAAGATGAGGTGAATTTGCGTGTACCCGCGGGGTTGAACAAATCACCGCAATCTGCGGGATCAGCGACCACTTCCACCCTCACCGTCTCAAGCGCTCTGGCGAGAGTCGGGTTGGCGTTCTTCGTTAAAGCGCCGAAGAGCGGGAAGTACGTCAATGCGGCAACCAAGCACCCAGCAAGGATGATCGGCTTACGACCGATACGATCCGACAACGCGCCAAAGATCACGAAGCCGATTGTGCCGATGGCCAGCGAGTAAGCGATCAAGAGGTTTGCTGTATAGCCATCGATCTTAAGGATCGATTGCAAAAAGAACAGGGCATAGAACTGGCCCGTTTACCACACAACGCCTTGACCCATCGTTAAGCCGAACAGCGCGAGAATGGCGAATTT
>Ga0194116_10007153_pt1 | contig 11634 bp, 13 predicted proteins | sample TA2MahsurfametaG_4_FD_148617 | JGI IMG/M metagenome (GOLD analysis project Ga0194116, IMG submission 148617) | Freshwater microbial communities from Lake Tanganyika, Tanzania - TA2015008 Mahale S9 surface | ecosystem: Environmental > Aquatic > Freshwater > Lake | place: Tanzania: Lake... | reverse complement strand
CCAAGAACTTGACGACTTTCTTGATTTCCTCATCGGTCATGCCCGTCGGCTGGAGAACGGGTGATTTCTTCGGATCGTTACCACCGCCATTGGATATGTAGCGCACGGCAGCTTCGAGCGTGGCCGAGCTGCCGTCATGAAAATAAGGTGCCTTAAGCGCAACCGACCGCAAACTGGGCGTCTTGAACGCGCTCATATCGTTTTCGTCTTTCGTGACATTGAACCGCCCCACATCGGGCTTGGCTTTACCGGCCTCGAGGCCAATGTTGTAGAAGGTGCTGTTGCCGTAGTGCGGTGGCGTGTGGCAGACGGCGCAGCGTCCCTTCCCCGTGAACAGCAAAAAGCCCTCGACCGCGTCCTTGCTGACGGCTTTAACGTTGCCCTTTTCATACTCATCCCAGGGCGAGTTTTCGGAGTTCTTGGTGCGCAAGTACGCGGTGAGTGAACGCACGATATTGGTGGCGGTGGCATCCGTGCCATAGACTTGATTGAACTGGTTCTTGTATTCGGGAACGGTATTGAGCAGCGCCGCAATCTTTTCGGGGTCGGCGGACATTTGATTGCGCCAAGCAGCCGTCGTCTGGGCCTCCATCGTGGCCGAGCGCCCGTCCCAATACCAAACCGTCTGGTGCCCGACGTTGTACAGCGGCGGCGAGCGCCGCGTGTTGGTCTGTCCGTCGACCCGTTTCGAAAAAGCAATGCCGTGGGTCCAGCCGAGCTCGCGGTAATGACAGCCTTGACATGACATGCTGCCGTTGCCCGACAAGCGTTCGTCGAGGAAGAGTTGGGCTCCCAGCGCCACTTTGTTGTCACGCCGACGCTTAATGGCTTAATCGGCCTTGGCGCTGCTGGCTTTCACCACCGGCTCATACCTCGCCAATCCGGCCTTCACGAAGGCGGCGAACTGCTCGGGCGTGGTGGGGTAAGGCTCACTCCGGCTTGATGCCGGCGCGCTGTATCAGCGCCTTCCAGCCTTCGGACTCGTCCCGGTAGGTCTTGGCGAACTGCTCGGGCGTGCCGCCTGCGGGCTCGGCCCCCACCTTGTCCAGGCCTTCCACGAAGTCCACCGCCTTGAGCAGGGTATTGAGCTCGCGGTTCAGGCGGGCCACCACCTCGGGCGCGGTTCCGGCGGGCGCAAACATGCCGAACCAGTTGCCGAATTCCATGCCCGGCACCCCCACTTCCTGAAGGGTGGGCACGTTGGGCAGCGTGGCCGAGCGCTTGGTGCCGCTGACGGCCAGCGGCTTGACCTTGCCGCTGCGGATATGGGTTTGGGCTGAGACGATGCTGTCCATCAGAAAGGCGATCTGGCCGGCCACCAGGTCGGTGATCACCAGGCCCGTGCCCCGGTAGGGAATGTGCACCGCGAACAGGCCGCCGGCCCGCCACTTGAACATCTCCGCTGACAGGTGCGGGTAGGTGCCGATGCCGCTGGAGCCGAAGTTGTACTTGCCCGGGTTGCGCTTGACAAGGTCGATCAGCTCGCGCGCCGAGTTCGCCGGGAAGTTCTGCCCCACCACCAGCACGCTGGGCGCGTTGGCGATGTGGGACACGGGTGCGAAGTCCTTCACCGAGTCGTAGGGCATCTTGGGGTTGAGCATCGGCCCGATGGAGTGGGTGGAACTGGTGGCCATCAGCAGGGTGTAGCCGTCGGCCGGTGCCTTGGCCACCAGGTCAGAGCCGATGACGCCGCCCGCGCCGGGCTTGTTGTCCACCACCACCTGCTGGCCCAGCGCCACCGACAGCTTCTGCGCTACCTGGCGGCCGATGATGTCGGTGGCCCCGCCGGCGGGGAAGGGGATGACGAGGCGGATGGGCTTGGCCGCGGGCCAGGCCTGAGCCCAGGCCCCGGGGGCGGCGGTGGCCAGGCTCAACAGCAGCGCGAGGGTGTGCAGGAATTTCATGGTCTTGGGCAGGTGGGGGAACGGGTGCGGCGCGGACGGATCGTCACGCGCCTTCGGTGCGCAGGCGCTGCGCCGCACCGTCAATGGAGGGGTAGCTGTGCGCCTGCGCCCAGCCGGGCAACGCAAGCGCAGCAACAGCGCCGGGCAGCGCCTGTAAGACTTGACGGCGTTTCATCATCGTTGTCTTGTGCATGGTTGTCGACTCAAACCGGCCTACATTCTGATGCAAGCCTGAAGCGGAGCACTGCGGATGGAAATTTCGTTCAGCAAGAAAATCGAATCGCTGCGCATGGGGAACTGCTTGGTCGGGCCCCTCGTTTCAGCACCGACATGAACTGCCGCAGTTTGTCGGACTGGGGATCATCAAAGAGTTGCGCCGCAGGCCCGTGGTCGTGGATGCGGCCCGCATGCCCGTCACCCCGATGCCTCACTTGCGTGCAAGCGCCTCCTGGAGGCCCGGTACGTGCTCCCCGCCCGTCGGCACGGTGATCGACGCGCCGTCGAAATCCTTGCCCGGGGGCTCGAACCGCCCGCCGAGGCAGCGCGACAGGAAAGCTTCCGTAACGGCATAAAAGGACGTCCGGTTGGCAGGTCGCGCGAAGCCGTGCCCTTCGTCGGGGTAGAGCACGTAGGTCACAGGAATGTTCTTCTTCTGCATCGCCGTTACGATCTGGTCCGCCTCAGCCTGCTTTACGCGCGGGTCGTTGGCGCCCTGGCCGATGAGCAGCGGGCGTGAAATGCGATCCACGTACGTGAGCGGCGAGCGCTCTTTGAGCAGCGCCTTGCCACCTTCCGTGCGCGGGTCTCCCACGCGACGGTAGAGCTGCTCCCGGAACGATTCCCAGTAGGGCGGCACGGTGGCGAGCAACGTATCCAGGTTCGAGGGCGCCACGACCGCCACAGCACACGCGAAGCGATCGGGCGTGTTGGTGGCGCCCCAAAGCGCCGCATAGCCACCGTAGGAACCGCCGTAGATCGCGATCTTGTCGGGGAGTGCTACCTTGTTCCTGACCGCCCAGTCGATACCGTCGATCAGGTCGTCGTGCATCTTGCGGCCCCATTCCCGGTCGCCGGCGTTGATGAACGACTTGCCGAAGCCGGTCGAGGAGCGGAAGTTCACCTGCAGCGACGCATAGCCGCGATTGGTGAGCCACGTGCTCTGGGCGTCGTAGCCGAAGCCATCACGCGCCCAGGGGCCGCCGTGCACGTTGAGCACTAAGGGCAGAGGCGTATCAGGGCGGCAATCGCCGTCATTGTCGGATCCCGCGGGAAGCGCGAGGTAGGAGACGAGCGTCATGCCATCGCGTGAGCGGATTTCCAGCGGGCAAATGGTGGGCAAAGGCGCGCCGATGAGCGCAGGGCGCGCAACGTAGAGTTCCCTGAGCGACTTGGCGTCACGGTCATAGACCAGCGTGCGTGCCGGGGCAGTGACTGGATCATGGCTCACCACCCAAATGCGCCCATTGCGGGTCTGGCTCTGTACGCCCCACTCGCCCTTCAGTTGCCCGTCGAGGAAGTCGATGTCGCCCTTCACCGATCCGTCGACGGCGCGCCATTCGTTCTTAAGGTAATTGACGGTGTAGGCCAGAACGCGGCCGGAGCCGGGATCGACGATGGACCCACCGAAATCAGCGCGAGGGTCCTCGCCGATGGTGCGCTTGGCGCCCGTTTCGAGGTCAATAGCAATGAACGCAGGGGTGTTACGGCCCCGGCTCTCACGCCAGTAGAGTGTCTTTCCGTCCCGCGTGAGGCCTTCCGGGGAGGTGGTCTGCGAATCCTCGAATCCGACCTTGTCGAACGCAGTGGCCCTGCCGCCCTCGAGTTGGAACATTTCCCAGCCGCCATCGGGCGTCGACTTGGTGGCGAAGCGAATGTCGAGCGCGTCGTCAACCAGAAATCCCGAGTACTGGGCCGTGTTGTCGAAAAGTTTCTTGAGCGTTCCGGTTTTGACGTTGAGGAGATACGGGTCGTGAAAGCGCTTGTCGCGGTCGTTGATACCCACCACCAGCTCGTCGGGCCGCTTGAGCGAGGATCCATACTGGCGCACCCTTACGCCCTTGAAATCCGTGAGCGTACGCTCCTTACTGCTATTCACGTTCACCGCATACATTAGGAAATTCTCGTCGCCGCCCTTGTCCTGTGCGTAGACGATGTCCTCGCCGTTCGCCATCCAGCTGTACGCGCGGATCGGGCGCACCTTCTCGCTCGTCATGGGCTTTGCGGCAGTGAAGGGCTTGCCGCGCTCAACCACCCACACGTTCATGACGCCATCGCGCGGCGCTAGGAAGGAGACGAACTTACCATCCGGGCTAACCTGGGCACCGGCGCGTTCCGGGTTTCCGAAGATGGCCTGCCGGGGAATTAGAGTAGTCGACTGGGCACTCGCCACGATGGGTGCCGCCAGCAAAAGCGACAGCGTCAGGGCGATCGGAATCATGGAGGTCTTGCGGTGGCGCGACATGGAGGGTTGTCCTTTCGGGTGAAACCGGAAGCTGGCGGTACACTTGCACGACCAGCATCGCAAAAAAAGTCAGCTGCGACGAAACGCTGGAAATCGGAGGCGAATGGCGCCACAAGCAGGACAGACCTTCTCTGTGAAGGGATTCTTCCCGAGCTTGCTCATAAAGGCATACAGGGAAAGCCGCAATGCCTCTGAGCCATTCCGGGAATACCGAGCTCCCCCAGATTGTTGGGATTTGTATTCTCCGAACTTAACCGAAGACTCAAGTTCCTAAAGGTTCGCGTCAATTCCTACCCACCCTGGCGCCCTGTGCGAGGGTGTGCATGAATTTCATGGTCTTGGGCAGGTTGGGGAACGGGTGCGGCGCGGGCGGATCGTCACGCGCCTTCGGTGCGCAGGCGCTGCACCGTACCGTCAATGGAGGGGTGCAATTTGGAAGGGTTGTTACCATGACGATCTCACTCTGAAACTATCACACTGAGGCAATTATTTGTCATCTTCTTTGCAGGAGCCTCACATGCCTCGGTACCTCGTTCAAGCCGCCTACACCTCTGCCGCCGCAGCGGCCTTTGTGAACAACCCTCAGGACCGAGTGGCGGGCGTGCGGGCTGTTGTCGAGAAGATGGGGGGCACGTTTGAAAGCATGGACTATTGTCTGGGTGAGTTTGACCTGGTCGCCATCGCCAGCTTGCCGGACGATGTGACTGCGGCCGCGCTGGCGCTGGCCGTGAATGCGCCGGGCCACATCAAGAGCTACAAGACCACACGCCTGATGTCCTCTCAAGAGTTCTTGGCAGCTCAGCAAAAGGCGCACGGCGTGGCTTATCAAGCACCCAAGTCCTGATTCGAAGACATCATGGCTGCCTACCTCATTGCTGACACTGACCTATTCGACCCCGCTCACTACGAGGAGTACAAAGTCAGAGCCAAGGCGATTGCGGAGAAGTACAGCGGCCAATACTTGGCACGAGGCGGGCAACTGAAGGTCAAGGAGTCCGACCTTTGGTCACCCACACGCTTGGTGATTGTCCGATTTGACTCCTTTGAACAAGCCAACAAATTTTACGACTCGCCCGAGTACCAAGCGATCTTGCACTACAGCAAAGATGCTGCCAAGCGAACGGTGGTGGTGTTGGAGGGCATCTGAGAGACTGCTTAAACCCCGGATGAATTGGGATTGCACTTCTGGTTGAGACCAGTTCCCAGCCACCTGCGACAGTGTGGACATGGCCTGATTGGAGGCCTCATCAATGGTGGCCTCGCGGGCTGGTTCAGGCAGGGTTTCTGCATGCCTGAATGCGCTAATCAATCGATCCCCCTCCGCTTGAAAGGTTTGGAGTGGAAGACGTGCTTTGAGGAACACGGGGTAAACGGCCGGCTCATCGACCAACTCACCCGTGCGTGCCATTTCTCGGCCCACCGCACGGCAGGCGCGACATTGCCACAACCAACATGCTGTTGGGTCTGGCTGGCGCCGAGCTGCAAGATCTGGCAGACCATCTGGCGACGTTGGCTCTACCCTGCGCTGCGGTAACGTGCCAAGATATTGGCATGCTCAAAACCCTACGAGACCTGTTTGACAGCCTGCTTGCGCCCGCTGGCAGCGCGACATTCGATAACGAAGACCACCGCCTGCGCCTGGCTACTGCTGCGCTGCTCGTGGAGGTGATGCGTGCCGACGGCCACTATGGTGCCAGTGAACAGGCTGCTGTACGGTTAGCGTTGATCGAAAAGTTCGAGCTCGGAGCTGATGAGGCCGAGCGTTTGGTTGAGCTGGCCACTTCTGCTTCGCAGGAGGCTACCGACTTGTTCGGATTCACTTCAAAACTGAATGAGCAGTTCAACGACACCCAGAAGTTGCGCATGGTGGAACTGATGTGGGCCGTCGCCTATGCCGATGGCCATCTGGCCGACCACGAACGCCACTTGACGTGGCGGGTGGCCGACTTACTGCACGTGCCACAGGGCGCTTACGCCCTGGCACGGCAGCGCGCTGCGGCGAGGGTTCAGACGGGAAACTAGCGAGGGCAGGTCGATCCGTCCATAGGAAATTCAAACCTGTTCAAGCCGACAGGCCGCAGGGTAAACCAGGTACGAGAGATGCTCAAACGCGGCGACACGCCCGAGCGGATCACCGACTACATGACGGCGCGTGACGGGGATTTCGTGCTGTACCGGCCACCGGTCAACAGCAGCACGGCGCTGCTCTGGTACGGACCGGTAGCACTGCTGGTGATGGCTGTTGTGGTGCTGGTGGTGATCGTTTGGCGCCGGACGAAGCTTCCACCCGGGCGGTTTAAGCCCGAGCCGGACGCGACCTGACCAGCCGAGTGTTCACTCCGCCTTCGCCCCGCTGTCCCTGACCACCTTGCCCAAGCGGGGCACGTCAGCCTTGATGACCGCGGCCAAATCGGCCGGGGGCATACCAGAAAGGTCCAGACCGAGATCGCTCAGGCGCTTGGCCACGTCGGGCATCTTGAGGATGCGGCTGATCTCGGCGTAGAGGCGGTCGACGATGGGCTTGGGTGTGCCAGCAGGCGCGAAGACCGCCTGCCAGGAACTCAACTCAAAGCCCGCCAACCCGGACTCCACCATGGTTGGCACATCCGGCGCGACGCCCGAACGCTGAGTGGTGGTGACTGCCAGGGCGCGCAACTTGCCCGACTTCACGTGCGGAATGGCGGTGGCGATGTTGTCAACCGCCACCTGCAGGGTACCGCCCAGCAGTTCCGGCATCATCTGCCCGCTGCCGCGATAGGGAATATGCTGCATCTTCACCCCCGCCAGGGTCTTAAAGAGCTCGCCCGAGATGTGCTGCGAGGTGCCGTTGCCAGCCGACCCGAAGGAGTATTTGTCGGGATTGGCCTTGAGCAAGACAATGAATTCGCGGACGCTGGTGGCCGGCACGCTTGGGTGCACCAGCAACACATTGGGCTGGGTAGCGTACATGGTGATGGGTGCAAAGCTGGTCGCCGGGTCGTAGGGCAGCTTGTCGTAGAGCGTCGCGTTGATGGCGTGGGAGCTGATGGTGCCACCGCCAATGGTGTAGCCATCCGGCGCGGCACGAGCCAGTTCCGCCGCACCGGCCGAGCCGCCCTGGCCCGGCTTGTTCTCGATCACAACGGGCTGACCCAGCGCGACGGCGAGCTTCTCACCCACGACACGGCCGAGGATGTCCGTGGTACCCCCGGGCGCGAAGGGCACGATGTAGCGGATGGGCCGATTCGGCCAAGGGGCTTGGGCAAGCACTGGCGAGGTCAAAGCGGCGGCGCCAGTGACTGCCAGGGTCTTTAGAAGGGCACGTCGATGCATCGTCATGGTGACAGTCCTGAGTGGTGGGAAGACCAGCACAGTCTAGGATCGCGCGACGCAACGCCCCACGAGGAAAACCCGGGGCAAACACCTCGGTCTCGCGATATGGGCATTGATGACCCCCGCCGGCACCCGCTGTCCAATCCTCACTAACCCCTACCAGCACCCAACCCCATGAGCAGCACCCACTTGATACCCGTGAACCGACTGACCACCGCCATGCACCGAGTGGTACGGGGCTTCGGAAGCCAGGAACCAGAAGTTCAGGCTGTGGCAGGCAACCTGATCGAGGCCAACCTGACCGGGCACGACTCGCACGGCATCGGCATGCTGCCGCGGTATACCGAGTCGTTTCTAGAAGGTGGTCTCGTGCCCAACACCCATGTGCGTACGGTGCTGGACGCCGGCGCACTGCTGCGCCTAGACGGCCAGGCCGGATTCGGGCAGGTGGTGGGCCACGAAGCTATGTCCATGGGCATCGAGAGGGCCTCCCAACACGGCAGTTGCATCGTGGCGCTCGGCAACGCGCATCACATCGGCCGCATCGGTGCGTGGGCGGAACAAGCAGCGCGGGCCGGCCTGATCTCCATCCACTTGGTCAATGTGATAGCGCGTTGCGTGGTAGCCCCGCACGGTGGCGGGGATGCACGTTTTGGCACCAACCCGGTGTGCATCGGCGTGCCCCTGCCCGACCAATCTCCGGTGATCCTGGACTTCGCGACGAGCATGATTGCTCAGGGCAAGACCCGGGTGGCGCACAACAAGGGCGAACAGGTGGCGCCCGGCTGCCTGATCGATGACCAGGGCCGCGACACGCAAGATCCGCGCTACAGCGTCATACCGCCCTGGGGGGCCCTCATGACCTTTGGCGCCCACAAGGGCTATGGCTTAGCCGTGATGTGCGAGCTGCTGGGTGGGGCACTGGCGGGCGGACACACGCAGCGCAATGCTGATGCCAGCAAGCGTCGCGTGCTCAACGGCATGTTCAGTGTGCTGCTGGACCCCGCCGCGCTGGGCGACACGGGCGCGTTTGAAGAGGAAGCCCGTGCCTTCATCGACTGGGTAAGGGCCTCGCCCCCGCGGGACGGTGTGGACAGCGTGTTGGTGGCGGGGGAACCCGAGCGCGTCTCACGCATCCGCCGCACCGCAGAGGGCATTCCTGTGGATGGCACCACGTGGCAGGAGATCCTTGATGCAGCCGCCAAGCTGGGCGTGGACCCGAGCGCAGTCAACGCCGACGCGGGAGTGGTGTGAGATCACGGTCCAGGGCTCAGGACGCGTTCGGCCTGCATGTTCAGGCAAATGTGCTGCGGGCGGCACAGCAGTTGTAGCGGCTGACCGTCGAGCACCGGACGGCCCCGGTGTTCAGGCAGTGATCGAGGTTCGGGCAACGCACATCCATCCACCGCCAGCCAGACAAGACGCCTCAGCGCTCAGCCCTACACGTCGCGGTGCCCCCGAAAGCCGCTACCGCCAAGTACCGTGATCAAGGGAGGCGCTTATGTTGACTAGCGGCCGTGATAGCTGCGGGTGGTCTCCCACGCGACGGTTTGGAGATGACGAGCGACATCCGCAGCTAGGCCAGCGGTGTATTTACTCCCCACCGGATTGACGTTCCATACTGAGGCAACAAGCGTGGCCGCCGTGAGGTAGCTGCCTGCGAGGCTCGGGTGACGCTTGTCGGGGACGTATAAATTGATATCCGGTCGCTTCGCAATGGATGCAGCAAACGCCAGTCCAGCAGGGATAACGTGCGCAGCGTTTTGGCGACCCGCTTCGGTATATGCATCCGCTAGCCCCTTGGTCATCTCAGGCTTGTCAGCGTATGCCCAGGTCATCAGGAACATTGGCTCCACGCCCTTGGATCGGGCAGTAACCGAATGCCGTTTGGCGTAGTCAAAGAACACCTTCGATAGGGTCGGGTGTACCGGGCACTGGCTGCAATCCATCAACAGCACAGAGTCGTACTGACGCCCCGGCGGATTGAAGCGGACTTCGTTGTCGCCGACAAACGAGTAGCGGCCTAACCCGTCGGGACGAAGATAGGATTCCAGGTCGTGCCAGTCGATACCAGCGCCACTGATCGTCAGCGACGTCGAGCGGTGCTGCGCCGCTGGTGCATTTTCCGAGCCGCGCGCCATTTGGCCGACCATCCCATGCAGGCTGTTGTTGTAGTACATAAAGCTGTTACCCACATACAGGATGGCCCGCGGCGGATTCGCTGTGGCTGCTTTGACCAGCGTGGCTGCAGGAGCGCCGCCCGCCGAGGGTGCGTTACCTGTGCCCGCGCATGCAAGCAGGAACAAGGGCGTCATCAACAAGGCGAACGATCGCAAGACATGACCGATCATGAACAACTCCTGAAAAAGCACTTCAAAGTAAAAGCAGACCCTTACAAGCTAAGGCTCAAGCTCCCGCAAAGGTGAACGCCTCGTGTACTGCTGATCACAGCATATAGGAAGAGGAACGGGCAAGGCAAATAGGTCGTCGAAGTTGATCGCGTTACTGGCTGGACAGACCACTGAATCTGAGCACTTAGTAATGAAAATTCTTGAGGCGTTTTGGGGTGTGTGCCAAGTCTTCAAGCGGGCTATCTGAGCCCGTGGGGCCAGGTATCGGGCTGCTCAGTCGTGGACTGCGAATGCTCGTAATCGACAACAGGCAACGCAAGATCGACAAGGACTTTGACATCGTCGTGTGGAATAAGGTCTTGGACTGTGCGGTGAGGTTCTGCAGTCGCGAGAAAGAGGACACCTACTCTGGTTGGGTCTCTTACGGACAGCAGGAACTACCGATTAGCGGCGACTCACCTCGCGAGCTAGCGGGTTTGGCCCTCAAGGCGGTCAGCTGGACGCTCAAACACCGACATATCTACAGCCCCAAACTGCTCTTGAGGCGCTAAGCTCTGGACTCGACCCTCGGCGATGCATGACATTCAAGCTCAAGCTTTGAGCCAGCGGCCAGCCATGATCGGCCATGCACGAAGAGGCGTTCCACCGCTGGCCTGCCGTACTCAGCGCATCGGCCTGCACAACGACAGCTCAGGAGTCGCCACGAATGGAAGCCAGTGTCACCGCAGAGTCGGTCGTACAGTTCCTCCATCACTTTGAGGAAGTGGCTATGAAGGAAGACTTCAGGCTCCTCGAAGACATGATCGATGAGCGAGCCTACTTCCGTTTCAACGACGGCGACTTCATAGGTCGCAAAGCAATCCAAGCCGTCTTCGAGAAGACCTGGAGAGGTGACCCCACGGTCAAGAAGGCGCGGTTCTACCTGTCTGAGATTGTCGTGCTCACCACCGACAGAGCCTCAGCGTCGACAACCTACACCTACAACTGGGAGGGTGCGCAAGGAGGCCGAGAGTTCAAGATTCAAGGCCGAGGCACCCGCGTGCTAGCACATGAAGGCGGAAGGTTCCGAATAGTCCATGAACACCTCAGCCGCTTCCCCCCGCGCAGTGCTACCTAACCCCTCGCTCATGCTGGGCCGCTACGGCATGCAGCGTAAGCCTGGTGTGCGGCACCTTCGGCACCGGAGAACCTGCTCGGACCAGCTGGTGTTTTCCGTACAGAGTCCAGACGACGCCGTTCGGGAACAAGCGGCACTACAGCAAGTTCATGGCTACTTTGGCTTCTTCGAGGCGGTTCGAACGCGAAAACTCACCTTCTTGCCTTCCTTTACCGCTTTCACGCTCTGAGCACTTACCGCCACGCCCGGCTCTAAGCGATCTTTGCCAGGTTCACCTGTCACCCATCACCTCTGCTGCGAGATGGTCGAAGCTGTCGCAGACGTGATCGTATGCTCGGTTAGGTAGCGGGTCAGGTGGGCCAGCTGGCCCCCACTCATCCGGTCTCCGCACGAAAGCTGTTTTGAATCCTGCATCCTGTGCTGCGTTCAAATCAAAATTGTGACAGGCCACCATGAGGATATTTTCAGGCGCGATGCCCAGTCACCGGG
>Ga0194116_10007146_pt1 | contig 11640 bp, 7 predicted proteins | sample TA2MahsurfametaG_4_FD_148617 | JGI IMG/M metagenome (GOLD analysis project Ga0194116, IMG submission 148617) | Freshwater microbial communities from Lake Tanganyika, Tanzania - TA2015008 Mahale S9 surface | ecosystem: Environmental > Aquatic > Freshwater > Lake | place: Tanzania: Lake Tanganyika... | reverse complement strand
CCCAATCCCCAATCCCCAATCCCCAATCCCCAATCCCCAATCCCCAATCCCCAAAAATCCATTTTTGTAAAAATAAAAAAAACTCAAAAAAAGATTTTATCATTAACTATAGAATGAATGGTAAAAATACGTATTTATTGTCATATTTGGATGGAACGATTTTTTTCAATTTAATTGATTTAATTGATTAGATTTTTAAAAAATGAAAATATCAAAATTCTCTTTATTTTAATTTTTCAGTATTAAATTCTTTCTTTAAAATTTCGGGTTAGTTTTATTTTTTTATATAAAAATAAATAAGAAACTGATATTATATTAATGTTTTAAATTAATGTTTGATTGCAGCTTTTTGTGCACCTGTCTTAACTTCAAGATTTTTCTTATAAATGATTTTCTCAACAGCATCAGCTAAATTCTTCTTAGATTTATATTGATTAGCTTTGCAAGCTAAATATAATTTGTGATACAAATGCTTATCTATTTTTTTAGCTTCTCTATATTTAATCAACAATCTTCTTAATGTTCTTTGTCTTCTCATCCATAACATTTTTGTTGGCATTCTAGCATCAGAAGGACCCTTTCTTTTACCTAAACCAGTGTGTCTACCAAGTCTTCTCTCTTCTTTTCTTACTCTTGCTCTTTGTCTGGAATGCATAGCATCTTTTTTTTTAATAATAAAAGAATCTTTAATTAATTTTTTAATTGCTCTTCTGGAGTTTCCTAATGCAATTTCGTTGACTTCATTAGGGTCCATCCAGACTTTTCCCTTTCCAACACCTAAAATTGAAGTAGCAAGTCTTCTTTGCAATCTGAGGTTAACCATTTTAAATATCTTAAAATTAATTAATTATATAAAATAAAATTTATTACAATAGAATTGCCTAAATTTTAAAGAATCTTGAGTATTTACTTTTTTAATTTTTTCCCATATTATAAAACTCAGTTATTTCTGGATAATTAACTAATTATAGTGAAAATAAAGACTAATAATTTTATTCTGAATTTATAATTTTATTTATCGAAGAAAAAGACCTAATTGAAACAATTATTAAACTTTTAAATTTAATTATCATTTTATTTACTTGATGCAATCAACAATGATTTAGTGTTTAAAAAAACAAATAATTCTACAAGAAAAACTAACAGTTATTTGTATATTTTATATATAAATTTAAAAAGTTTTAATGAACAAAAATTCAAATCAAAAAAGTTCTTTTTTTAACTAATCATATTGCAGCTCTAGGAATTTCAGGAAAATTAAAAGAAACTTTTAAAATTAAATAATTCTTATTTATTAAAATGAATGGAAAAAAATGTTTTAAATATGTAAAATTAAATAAAGCAAATGTGGCGAAAATAATTAGGCTTGAGAATTAAAATTTTTATGAAAAACAAATAATAAATTTTAATTAAAAATTATTTGTAATTAAAAAAATCATAAAGCTCTATAATCATAATGTCGAAAAATGTTGAAGCGGAAAATCTTCCGAAAAATATACAACGGGATTTAGATAAGTTAACAGAAAGACAGAAATACAGCTATATTCTTAAAATGTCGCTTAATCAAACAAATATTAACAATCGAGAGGAAGAAGATTTAGAAGATCAAATACTAGATTATGATAAATACTTTCGTGAACAACAAAAGAAAAGAGTAAGAATTTATTGATGTTTTTCAATATATTAAAAATAAGCCTTTTAATGCTTTATTTTATTTAATTGCTTTTAGAATTTATAGATTTTTTATAAAAAAAGTTTTCTCAGAAAGCGATTTAAATTGAAATCGCTTTTTTTACCCTAAAATAGGAATGTTTTTCATACATTTATTTTTGTCTTTTATTCTTGATATTTTTTAATCAAGCTTATTTAATTTAGATAGAAGCTATGGATAAAAATAAAGTCTTAGAACGGAATAAATTAATAAGCAAATCTCAAAAAGAATTTAAGCCTTTAAAAAAGAATATTTATATGAACAGAAAAAAATATATTTTAAAGGATGAAGATGCTTATATTTGCGAATGCGTTCGCCCTCAAGTAAAAAAAGGAAAGAGCATATTAAATATGACAGAAAATGAATTATTTGGCTGTGGTGATAGATGTAGTAATCAACTTATAAGCTGGGATTGTGTTGCACATCTTTGCCCATGTAAAGAAAGTTGTAGAAACAGAAGATTTCAATTGCAGCATCATGCTTATGTTTTTCCGATAAAAACTGAAAACAGGGTATTTAATAAATTCTAAATGTAATCCTTGATTTATATTTACTAAAATAAATTTCATATAAAAAAATCCAATATTTTTTATTTCAAAGCCTTTATTTTTCTTAATGAGAATTAATTAATAAAAATATTTATTATTTATAATTTATTTATAGGGATGGGGACTTTGTGCAGGAGAATTTTTACCCAAAGGAACATTTGTAATGCAGTATATTGGCGAAATCTATAATATAATCTCTTCTTATGGAAAGAAAAAGCTTGAAGAATACAAAAATAAAAATTGCACTTATCTGATGAGCTTGTCGGATAACGAAGTAATTGATCCGACTTATAAAGGAAATCTAGCAAGATTCATCAATCATTCATGTGATCCTAATTGCTTAACCCAAAAATGGTATGTTTTAGGAGAGCAGTGTATCGGAATTTTTACTTTGCGAGATATAAATGAAGGAGAAGAACTAACTTTTAACTATAACTTTGATATTTATAAAACAACTTTTCAAAAATGCCTGTGTGGATCAGTTAATTGCAGAGGTTATCTGGGAGTCGCCAAAAATGAGCATGTTGATAGAATATCCAATTCCTATTGTAGATATTGCAAGAACAACGTTAAAGCAAGTGATAAAATAATAGCTTGTGAAGGATGCAATAAAATTTTCCATTTTAACTGCTCAAAAAAATCTAAGTTCAATATGATTGTATCAAGCCATAAAGCAAACATCAATACTACTGAAGGTACAAATGGAAATGCTGAACTAGTTTGTTTTTTCAAAAACATTTTTAATCTAAATATCAATGATGTGCAATTGCAGCATCAATTTATTTGCAATTCATGTATAAAAAAGAAGCTAAAAAAAGATAAAAAGAATAATACTATTCCAATCGCAATTTCATCTTCAACTACACAGGAGCCTGCTTATAATATGACAAGTAGTATTAGGGTATCTACAAACAATAACGATCAGATTGTACATAGTAACTCAATGAATAACATAAAAGCCACCGTCACAAATACAATTTTGAATAATACAAATAATAAAAAAAACATAAAAATCATTAATGATCTTGATAATGAAAACGATGATAATATGAAAATTGATGATAATCTTGCAATTACTAAAGATAATATGGAAAAATCAAAATTTTCAAATCTTAATGATAAAAACATGGATATTGAGGAAAATGAAAATATTAATGGAAATCTAAACTTTAATCAAAATGCAAATCAATGTTCTAATTTCAGCTATTCTAATAATTCAAATAAAAAAAGAAATTCGAATTTGGTAATTTCAGACAGTTCTAACGCAAAAAATACTTTAATTAGAATGAATTTTGAGGAGATCATTGAAGCAGGAGAAATCTGCAAAAACAAAAATGAATTTTCAAATATTATAGATCAAAGTTTAGAAGCAGAAGAGAATAAGGAATTAAAAATGAACATTAATAACAGTAATTTAAATAAAGAGAATCTGAATAAAAATGATACAACTTTAGAAGTAGGAGAAATAGATGAATATGAAATAATAGAAGGAAAAGAGAAAGTTGGTTTAAAAAATGAAATATCCACTCTTAAGCAAAAAATACAAAAAAACAATCAAACAAGAGATAAAATAGACTTAGAAAAAGCCAATTTTAATTTAAATTCCGATTTTATCTATAGGAGCAAAAGCGATGTTTTGTATAAAAACATTAATTTTGGGAATTCAAATATAAAAAATTTCTTTAATGAAAACATTCAAAAGCAAAATGATACAAACTTAGAATTTTCTTTAAGTCCTGATAGAAAATCAAAAATTTATGCTAAAGAAGAAAATATTGATAATAATAGGATAATAATTATTGAAGAAAAAAAGCGCGAAGATTATAGTTTAAAATCCAAATTAGGAGAATTTAATAGTATCACAAATAATAAAGGTTTAATAAACCCAACTACTGAAGACTTATTTAAATCAGATGATGATGAAGATGATGAGGATGATATTAGTATTATCGATGAAAGTATCGAAATTGATTCAAAAAACTTAAAGATCATAAGAGCTAATTTAAATATGTTATCAACAATTGGAGCTCGTTTATTTTGGGATTTCAGATTAACTTCGCAACCGAAGGTCGATATAAAAATAACAGGAACAAAGACGCAGATATCTAAAATAAAGTTGGAGATAAATAAGATAATTACATCAGGATGTATTAAGTAATTAAATATTTAATTAAAAAACTTATGTCAAGATTTAAAAGTAATTCATCAAATTAATTTCAAGTTTTAATAAATTTAAATCTAAATTTTAAATATTAATAGTCGAGGAGAAGTTTCTGAAACATTTTATGTTCCAAAAATCTATGTTAGAAGAATAATCGGGCATCAAAACAGAAACTTGTAATTTAAAATATATTTGAATAAAAGTCTTTTTTTTTCATAAAATAAACAAATATCTAAAGATTATTTTAAAATTTATGAAATATTTAATATTTTCAAAATTAATATTATAAGGGGAACATTCAAATCCAAATATAATGTAGAAATTTATTATGACACAAGCTTAATAACTGACGAAATTTTTAGTCTTACAGAACTAACCAAATTAACTATTAGAGGTCCAGAACAAAACATTAAAAAAGTCAGTTTAGAAATTCAAAATTATCTTTTTAATATGAAAATGGTATCCATTCATTTAATGAACACAGACTATTCCTATGTAAAGCAGAGTATTTGCAATCTTAAAACATCAATCGATCCAGCAGATGTTCGACTTCGAAAAAAGGATCATAAAAACGAACGAGAGATTAAACATTCATTTTATTATATTCCTTCAAATTCTCGTGATTTGGTTATAATTGGCTTTGATGCTGAAGTCAGAAAGGGGCAAAGAATAATTCGAGATTTTTTACTTAGGCAAAATACTTTAGAAAATAATCAATCTTTATGCTTTCTTTGTCCAACATATTTGATGAATACAATTTCAAATTTCAAAAATGAATATTCAGAATTATTAAGAAGCAAAAATGTGCATTTTAAAATAATAGAGCCAAATTATATAAGGAAGCATCTGAATATCAATCTAGAAGGAAAATGGAAAGATATAATGATTGTTAAAAACTATCTATTTAGATGTTTCAGTGAATTCTATAATTCAAGCGCTTTTTTAAGCTTTAATACAAGTCATTTAGCGAGCATTAATTTTATTCCCAACAAAAAAAAGTCCTCCATTTATGATTTTTTACAATACACTTATAATCAAGAGCATAAACTTATTTCAAAAAACTTGAGAAAATATTTTATTGAAAAAAATTATCTGATAAAAAACTGGGATTATATATCAGAAGATTTGCCACTATATGACAAATATTTAGCAGAATCAAGAAATACACTTTGTTTACCTTCGTCTATAGGCTCAACAGTACAAATAAAAAAAGAAGATTTTAATAGTTCTATGAATCTGAATATTTTTAACCCAAATAATAATTTCAACAATACACCAAATACTTCTAATAGCAATAATTTTAAAGATAATAATGAAAAAGAAGATGACTCAAATAACAACCAGCTCAAGACTTTTCTGAAAACATATGATAGAGATACTGCTTTGAATTATATGTTAAATCTTTATCCTGGTTCTTATCAAAAGTATTTTGGCATGACACAAATTGATTTATGCGATCATTTAATTTTTTATTTAGAAGAAGCAAATAATTCATATAATCATTATAGAAAGGATGAATTTGAAAAATTCAATAATTCCAATTCATTAGCCAACAATTCTGCTAATAATACTAATATTCATTGTACTCGAGTTTCAGATAAGGAATTTAAAATTGAAGATAATAAACGTCAGCTTGATTTTTCTGAAGTTTTGGTAAGTGAATGCGAACAAAGTCAAACTGCTAAAGAATATAAAAAATCCAGTTCTAGGAAAAGAAAAAGAAGTAGATCATTTAGTAGAGGAAATATTACTAGAGAAAAAGAATATTATCGAGATAGGGAATATCGTGAAAGAGATTATAAAGATAGGGACTTCAAAGAGAAGGAATACAGAGACAAAGACAATAGAGATAAAGAGAATAAAGATAGAGATAATAAGGAAAAAGAAAATAAAGATAAAGAGAACAAAGAAAAAATTCATAAAGAAAAAGAATTAAAAGATAAATCTCAAATAAATTCGGATTTTGATGGTTATTTATGGAAAGCTGAAAGAAATATTATTTCCGATTCCTCTATTTTTTTTGAGAATAATAACATTAGATCCGATATACAAATATCTAAGTATGAATTAAAGGATGATAAACTGAGTATTATTCCCTCTGTTGCTTCTGATAATTTCAACATAACTAAAATTTATGTAAGTGATAATGACCCATTAAACACTAATATAAATAATGCTTCGATTAAGAAGAACTTAGATAAGCAAGGTGAAGAAATTAAATTTCCAACTGCTTGTTCAAAAGAAAATATCAATATAAATAATCAAGAACAAATTCAAGATATTGAAGTAAATCCTTTAATTGAACAAAACACATTAGATGATCTTACTTCAAATCTCAAGATAAATAGTAAGAGCTTCGAATTTAAAAATCTTAACATACTTCCTTTAAATATAAATTCTATTCCGAAAAGTAAATCATTTGTAATCAATAATATAAAAATGAATAACGAGGAAGAGAATATTGAAATTAAAAATTGTTACACTTCTAATAGCAATAATATAAATAATAACAATAATAAAATAGCTGGTGCTGAATTAAACATAGGCAATTTAAATACTATCGATATAAGTATGGAAGATGCTAATTTAAATGAAAATTTCATTAATAAAATTTCGGAAATTAATAATTCTACTTTAAAAGGTACAGGAAATATTAGTAACATGAATATTGGATCTCTTGCTAATATTAATTTTAAAAATTCTGACTCTTCTGAAATAAATAAATACAGCATAAATAATTTCAATAACGATAATAATAACAACAATCCTATGTATAGTGGTAACCCAAAAAATAATATTGCAAATTCTGGCTCTTCTGCTGAGAAAGATTCTATATCCAACGAAAACTTTATCAATCAAGCGTCTAATAATGGAACTTTTACAAACAATTTAGTTTCAGCAAATGCAACTGCAAATGACATGATGAATATTCTTTACAATTTTTCAAATATAAATCAAATGAATATCAATATAAATATTAATAGTAATTATAAAGAATTATTGCAAAAGACTGGAGCTGATGGAGAAAATTTACAGATTAATAAAGAATATGACTTTCTTAAAAATTTGGAAGGATATAATTTTATGAAAGTATTTAATACCGGTTTTGTCAATAATAATTCAATAAATAATAATAGCAATCTTCTTAATCATAATTTCATGAATAATAATGAATTAAATTTAAAATTGGAACCAATAGATAATGAAATAATGCTGTTAAAAAAGAAAATAAAATCTTCTGAAAATAACAACAATAGCAGCAAAATAGAAGGAAATCAGGCTTTTAATAATTGCGTAATAGATAAAAAGTTTGTCACTAATTCTAACAATAATCAAAATTCAGGAACAGTGAATATAGATTCGAATAATATAAGTTTTAGCGACAAAACAAAAATAAGACAATCAAATAGCAATTATAATTCTTTTGAAAATAGCAGCAAAATTCATGATAGTTTAATAAGCCAAAGGAAAACGGATTCGAATTATTTAAGTTTGCAAACATCAAGTCAAAATAAAATCCCTTCAAGTTCGAATATTTCTAATTATTCAAAATATGATAAGCATTCTGATAAATATTCGGAGAGAGTCTCTGAAAAATACCAAGAAAGTAGTAAATATTCAGGTGAGCGATGCCAGGATAAATATGATTATTATTACAACACAAAGTTACACGGAAATAACAATAATAAAAACACAATCAACAGCAACTATATCAGCAATAATAGTTATAATAATACCTACCCTATAAGCAATTATAATTTGAAATCAAAAAAGATTCTTAAAAGTATTTACGCTAGCAAAAGAAGACGAAGCAGTTCTTCTAGATCAAAAGAGTATGCAGAATCTAACTCACCAGATAAATACAAACAAAATATCAAACAAAAGTATTTAAGAAAGGCTTCTGTGACAAGTGACTCAGAATCAGATTTGAATAATGTTTCTTCAAAAAATAAAGACAATAACAGAGAAAATTCAATGGGAAATTATGTTTATAAGAGAATGAAAATCAAAATGAGAAAGAATGCGAAAAAAGAACGTAATAGTGATAAAATAGGATCTCTTTCTTCTTCCCCTAATATATCATTAAACGAAGACATTTCAAGATCAAATTCAAAGAAGTCAAATAAATCTTCCCTTAGACTTAATTATGGAAGCTATCAAAGAGCCAATTACAAGCATAACAATAAAAGCGGTAGATATTCAAAAGAAGAGAGCAATAAAAGCAGCGGAAATATTCAAAACAAACAAGAAAAAAATAACCTAAAAGGACAAAGCAAATTAGAAGAGTTTTTGTTTGACATAAAATCAAGTTCGAATAAAATAATTAACTCAAGTAAAGATGACAATCTTCAAAAAGCTTCTGGTAAATATTATTCTAAAAATGATAATAAGAAAAGAAAGCATTCCTTATCCAAATCTGCAAATTCTAAATCGAGATCAAAAAGTAAAAGCTTCTCTAATTCAAGCTCTAGATCATTAAGTAATCCAAAAAATATAGGTGATTATAATTTAAGCAATAAAAATTACCAAAGTAGTGGAAATTTCACATCGCAATCAAATAATAATTTAGGGAATATCAGTAGTTTTAATGTTTTTGAAAAAAGAAATAAAATGTTCGGAAATTCGAATAGCATTAATAACAATTCAAACGAAAACCAAAATTCAGCGGGCTTAAAATCGAGTATTTATGGTACATAATTTTATTCTTTTATTAAATAATTTTTTAAAAAAGTTTTTAAAATGAAAATTTTAACATTTTTAGGTAATACTAATAATTCCTATATAAGAAAAAATGAGAAAAATGAATACTTGAGTAAAAGTCATTATCTCCCATATAATAGCAGAAACATTAATATTCCCTATAGTAGAAGATATGAAATGTACGAAAAAGATGAAAAGAGTCAAAGGAAAAATTATCAAAATCCTAAATACGGGCATAATAAATTTAGAAGTCGATATGATTATAGTTATAGAAGAAGCCACAGGCGAATGAGAAGCTCAGATGATGATTCGGATAAATCATTGGGTAATACATCTGAGAATAATGAACTTTTAAACGAATTTTTGACTATAAAGAAATCTAAAGAAAAAAATTTAAAATTCATCAATCATAAAAACACAAATTTTGAAAATAATGCCATTTCAGAAGAAATATCTAAAGATGGAAATAATCTTTTTTATAATTTCAATGAAGATTGCCTCTCTGTAAATATTGAAAATATTTCAATGAACGTTGAACAGCCAGTGCAGATATTCTCATCTCTAAAAAAACCTAATTTTAATTGAAGCGAAAATTTTATTTTAAGATATATATTTATTTTTTTGAAAGACTTTATAATCTAAATTGCATTAAAAGAACCTATTAATAATAAATTACTTTTAATTTCGTAAAATTGGTGAAGTTTTTATTTAATCCAAATGAAATTTCGAATTTTGAAGATTTTGAAAAAGAAATAAGTCAAATCAATCACATGATTTATTTTCAATAGAGAAGCTTATTTTTGATTATGGGTTAGCTTGTGACAATTTAGAATTTTAAGAAATATATAATTATAGTTGTTAAATATTATCAGAATCAGATATATTTAATTAAAAGATTATTAATGTAAATTTGAATAAAGCTTATATAATTTACAAATTCTGTCAATATTTATAATTGTTCTCTTTGAATTTGTTGGAATTATGATAAGAAATTTAAATACATTTTACATTAACATTCATTATTTTTAGTTCAGGATAAGGATAAAGCTTTTTCTACTTAACTATCTTTTTTTCAATAAATTATACCAAAAAATTTTAACAAAATTCAGTATTTTTTATAATAATAAAAATAAATATTAAAGATAATAGGCTTATAACAATAATGAATTCCATTTTTCTCAAATATATGAGTAATTGTGACCTTAATCCTCTTCAAATTGAGTTAAATTTAAATAAAATTATTGTTTTTAATTTGATAAAATCAATAAAGAAATCTTCAAAGTTTTAATTACCAAAGTAAAAAATTTTTCATTTAGAATGATAATTAATAAAATTAAAATAACCTGCTTAAAAGTTAGAAAATAACATCAAATAAACACAGTTGTTTTTTCTCTCCAAAAATTAACTTTTATTATTCAATTTATAAATAAAATTGACAAATATTTAATATTTAGTTTTATAATTTTTTGATTTATTTTCAAACCTTAATATATCATAAATGAATATTAAAAACATTTATCGATAAATGAAAAATTAAATGGCAATTTTTATGTCCCTTAAAAGCATTTTTCTGCTTAGTAGCTTTTAAAAAATATACTTTATATTCACATCTTATATTAAAGATACTCGAATTTAAAATACAATACAGAAACTTTATGATCCTTGTAACAACATATTGTAAATAAAGAGATTAATTAAATTTGAAACGAAAATTATTGCTTAAAAATATATTCTGGTTCTTTAATTGCTAAAACTTTCTTGCAATTTCTGCATTTATAAATTTCTTTAGATAAATTTTTAATCAAATAAGGGATCCAACAGCAAAAAATTAGACCGAATAATCCCAGTAAAACACAAAGCTTTCTTTGTTTGGAAGAGCCTTCATATTCAATAATAATTTTATCGGAAGATTTGCAAAAAGGACAAACATGAAAATCTGATTTGGGCGCCAACATCTGTACTTCAGGAGTTTGAAAAATTGTGGCTTGATTACTTAAAAAGAAGGGCTTTTGATATTTCAAGGCAGGTATTTTTTCTGCATTTTTATTAGGAATTTCTACAAGTTGGATATTAATTTTTTTGTTATCAAGTTCAATTATAGGATTTATTATTTTCGAATCATCTTTTAGAAGATTAATGTTTGATCTGTTTGTTAGACCGCTGATTTGATTGTATTTATTATCGTTGTTTTTCATTTGATTTTTTATAATTTTTTATTTTCACATCAAAAAAGAATATAATTAAATTTTTCAATTATTATTTATTGAAAACAAAGAATTACTAATGATTATAAATCCAAACGATTGATAAGCAATATTAATATATGAAAATTCCTTTTAAAAAAACATATATTTAATAAAAAAAATAGAATTAAATAAAAAAATCTCAATTGAATTCTTTATCAAAATTAGTTTAATCGAAATTCGCATTTTAGAATATTTTTAAAAGTAAGAGTGTGTTTGTGATTAATTGTTATATATTATCAAAATTATCTTAATAAATAAAAATCTAATATGGGG
>Ga0194116_10007143_pt1 | contig 11642 bp, 11 predicted proteins | sample TA2MahsurfametaG_4_FD_148617 | JGI IMG/M metagenome (GOLD analysis project Ga0194116, IMG submission 148617) | Freshwater microbial communities from Lake Tanganyika, Tanzania - TA2015008 Mahale S9 surface | ecosystem: Environmental > Aquatic > Freshwater > Lake | place: Tanzania: Lake... | reverse complement strand
AAATTTTATATTAAGAATTATAGAGTATTATTCCTAAAAAATTTTTATCAATAAAATTTAACAACTTATTTTTTTAAAAGTTATAAAAATAAGATTATCATTTATATTGCTATTGTACAATTTTGCTGATAAATATTAAAATATTAAATATTTTAAAAATTATATCATATCATATATTTAAAATGGACGGAAAAATGATCTTTAAATTTTCAAAGATAAAAAACAATCGTCTTTTAAATAGAGTTCAAATGGTAAACTAATTATTATTAATAATATAAAAATTAATATAAAAAGGTTGTTGATGTTTTCCACCCAAATGTTCAAAAAGTTACAAAAGAAAACATTAGAGAATATATTAGAACACATTACAAAAAACCTCATGTAAGTCTATTTGGAGTTAAGAAATTTTACGGAGGAGGAAGAACCAAAGGATTTGTTGTTGTTTATGATAATGAAGAATCTATGAAAAAATATGAACCAACATATAGATTCAAAAGAGTATTATTTAAATAATAATAATATCATTTTAAATTACTATTCCATTTGACTTTTTATTATAAATAAATAAGGCATTTTTTTCGAAAAGTACCCAGAGAGTTTATCGGGATTTAATAAAGAAGAATAGATAATTCAAAATTTCGTAATATCCCAGAGTACTTTTTAGAAAAGAATGCCTCATCTTCGTTCATATTTAAAAAAATTATTGATATTCGCTTTGAATTTTTTATATGCTAGAAATTAAAATTTTTCATTAAATTAGATGGATATTGAAAAATTGGCTCCTGCTGATAGAAAGAAATCCTCTGGAAAGAAGGAAGGAAGAAAAGTCCTCAAAGTTAAAAAGCATCAAGCCCAAAAAAAAAGAGGTACTGTTAGAAAACAAGAAAAAAGACTTGCAAAAAAACAAGGAAAGAAAAAGAAATAAAAGTGATCTATACATTATTCTTTTGAACATTTCGTTTAAACTTCACAAAAATAATTATTTTAAATTAGTGATTCTTATTCATATAAATATTTATTAATAAAATTTTAAAATAATCATCTCAATTTTTAATAAAATTAAAGAAACAACATTCAAAAAGACATGTTTAGTTTTATTTTAATCAATTAATTTTTTTAAAATTATAAGAATCTTAAACGCCTGATTATAAAAATTTTAAATACCAATAAAAATATTAACTATTTGAAATAAAATAAAAATTTATAATTTTTTATTTTAAATTCAAAAATATTTTTATTATGATTAATGATGAAATTGACATTAGGTATGTGAAGCTTAAAGATAAATCAAAAAACAAAATATTCAGGCCTTCTTGTTTAACAAGAGTGATTCTGGGTACATTTTTCTCCACAAGCACGTGCTTAATTTACTCTTTAATATTTGCAAAATTAAAAAAATTGGATCATAATTTTGTGAGAAATTACATCAAAGGGTCTTTTCTATTATCGCTTGGATTTTTTAGTTTAAATGAAACAATATTTTCAACAAGTAAATTTTTCGGACTATATTCGAACTTTTTTATAAATTATTCAATTACAAGTTACATTATGAGTAAAATTTTCTACAGGCATTTAATCAGAAAAAACATGATGCAATGGGATAAAGCTATAAAATACTCTCAAAAATGCTTTTTAATTTTTTGTGTTTTGATATGTTCTTTTGAATTTATGATTTATTTGTATAGGGAAATCGAATTATATGATGGAGAAGATTTTTTGGATTATTTTCAGAAAAAATTAAAAGATAACAATGAAAATATTACTTTCAGAGATATTGAAAGCAATTTTATGAGCTCTTTTCATATTTTGAACAACCCTGAAAAGAGAAAACTTATAGATAAGTATATTTTAGAAAATAATGATGATGAAAATCGAAAAAATTATAAGACAGTAAATTTGTATAAATTTTTGAGAGACAATGATAAATATCTATGATTTTATCCAAAAAACATTTGATTTTTAGAATTTTGAAGAAATTTAAATTTCAGTTTTTTAAATACTTTAGTTTACATTTTTGATTAATTTTCCAAAATGAAATAATAAAATCAGCAAATGTTTAAATCAATTTAAAGATCAGAAAGTCTTAAAAAGTTTGAATTTCCAAAAAATAAGATATAAAAATTCAATGAACTTTAAATATCAATTATATCATTCAATAAATAATCAATTATATTTTTCTAATTGCAATTTCAAAAATACTAATATTTACAAATTATGCTTAAGAAAATATTTTATGTTTAAAATTCTTGATTTAAATAAATTATAAAATATTGAACATATATTAAAAACTTTTAATGTAAGATATAATTTAATTAAATATATAAATCATTTCTACAGAAATAATTTACAATATTCTTATTTTAAATAAATTTGAAATTATTTTTTACTTGATGTTTGAATTGATTTAAAATATGGCATTCTTATCTAAAGTAAGTTTAAAACAGACTTATAATATAGAAATTATATTTATTGATGAATTAAAATTTTTTAATGGAAACGAAAAATAACTTGAAAATTCACAATATTAACACAAGGCGCAGATCTTATAATGTTGTGGATTCAACAGATTTTATAATTGACTTACTAGAAAAAAAAGTTCATCCAAATCAACTATTAAATATGTGCTTTAATGGTACAATTCCTGAAAAAGCAAGGCCCTTGATTTGGATGATTTTATTAAATATAATCCCTTTTAATAATCCCGAAGAATGGCTCCTTTATTTTAAAAAATATTCACAAATCTATGAGAATAAATTAGACAAATTTTTAAAAATAAATAATTGTGAGGAAGAAAATGAATCTGATTATGAAGCCATTAGTCGAAATCTAATAAAAGTAAATAATGAGAATATTCAAAAATCAGATTTTTCGAATGTAAATAAGGTAGGGAATATTCGAGTAGGTTGTTTAACAAAATCAAGTGATAAAGTTGATGCAAATGAAAGTAAAAACTATAGTAATATTAAAAATAATACTTTATTCTTCAAAAACGAAAATTTGAATGAAAAACAAAGCGAGATTGAAAAAGAAGATAAAACACAAACTCGTAAAAAATTAGAAATCTTGAATATAGATAATCATTGTGAATCAAATTACATTTCTCATGAAAACAATAATTATTTAACGAATTCAAATATTAATTTAGATATTAATAAAAATACGAATATTCATAATTTACATTTTGTTAATTTCATTTCTGAGGCAAGCACCAAAGAAAACAATGAAAGTGACCAAATTTTTGAAATGATTCCAAACAAAATAAAAATTGATAAATTCTATTTATTTTATTCTGAAACAGATGATTTATCAATAGAAAAAGCATTCGCGAACAATGCTGAGATTTCAGAGGCTTCACATATTATAAAACTTGATGTTGAGAGAACATTTCAAGAAATTGATTTATATAAATCAACAGTAACTAAAGAGATTTTATGCTCAACACTTTTTGCCTGGTACTGTGATAACTCTGATATGGGATACAGACAAGGAATGAATGAAATACTTGCTACTATTTTTTATGCTACATTCAACATAAATGAACCAAAAATTTTTGATTTAATTGGTGACTCTATAGAGAAAGAAAAAAATCATGAAAATTTTTTTAAATTATGGGAAAGCGAGAAATTTTTTAACGTCATATTATATGTTATATTTGATCAAATCCTTGCTATGGGAATGAAATCAATATATAATTATCAAAATTGTGTGGATAATAAAGAGTTTTCTTATACTGAAGAAAAAAGCAACTTTGAATTTATTAAAGAAGAAATAGAGAATGATAAATCCGCAGAACAGTTAGAAAGCCAAAGTAAATTATCATCTGATATTTCAAGCAATAATACAATTCTTCAAAAGCATGATTTCAATGAGATAAATATTAAAGATAAAAAGAAAAAAAATAATTTCCTAAACTTAGACAAAATTTCGACTTTACTGCATAATAATGCGCAAAGCGTTAAAAATAATTTCAAAGCAATAAAACAATTTATAATGAAAACCCCTTGGGAATTAAAAAAATCAAAGAACGATAAATCAAAATATTATAGTAACGAAAATAATCAGAAAAAAATAGACTTCAAAATTTTTGAAAGTGAGAATATGGACAGATTGAATTTAGAGCAAATATTGCTTTTGGAACAATCTGATCTAAGAAGGAGAGTTAATTTAATTTTCTTTTATTATTTAAAATCTTTTGATGCAGAACTTTATAATCATTTATTAAATAAAATTGATCCTTATATAGTAATTTTTAGATGGATATTATGTATGTTCAATAGAGAAATTGGCTTGAAGTATGTTGTTTTTATTTGGGATTCTATATTTGCTGTTGAATACTTAGAAAAGAACTCGAGTTCTTTTGTAAAAAGTTTTAAGAATAAAAAATTCAAAAATCTCATTAATAATTTTAATTTTGTGAATTTTATTTGTGTATCAATTTTTGAAGATATGAAAAAAGAGCTTCTTCAAGAAGAAGAGGGTTGTTATGTTTTGCAGATGTTAATGCATTTTCCTAATGAAAAGAATGTTAAGAATATTATAAAGAGAGCATTGAAAATTAGAGATTTCATTTATGGAAAATTAAACATTAGTAATGATTTTGTTTTTAAGGATTGAGAGTTATTGCTTATTAATAAATCCAGAACTATAGTTTGAGATTTTTTAATGATTTTTTAAAATGTTTATAAGATTGATTGATTCATTATTTATTTAACTATGAAATAAAACAAATATAAAACTCTGATTTTATATGTATATGAAAAAGTCATTTGCTCTTAGTAAAATTGGAATTCCTAATAGAAAATCCAAACTCTTTAATTTACATAATCAAATAAAACAATTTTTAATTATTACAACAAACCTTTTTAATATTAAATCCAATTTAATTTAAAACTAATAAATTTAAAAAATCCCTTTAATAAATTTATTAAAATTTACTTTAAATTACAATTTTTACCGATGAATCTTATGTTTATTATCAAACCAAAATTAATAAATAAAAAACCTTAAATAAAATTCAAAATTTTATTAATATATTTCTAATTCTATACATATAATAGATAATGAAATAAAAATTAAATAATTTATTTTTATTTATTTTATCTCTTCAAATTTTTACCAATTTTCGTTTCTATTTGAAATAGCCCCATTTTCTTTTGTATCTACATAATACTGATCATTTTCCATGTCATTTACAGCCACACAATGGAATTGAGGACTTGAATATTTATTGAAAACAGAAAACAAATTAATATTTTTGCATTTAAAAGGAAAATCGTAGATTTCCCCAGCACATTCCTTTACAAGCCTTTGCCCTTCTACTGAATCGATTAATTTATACAAATCACGATAATTTTCGTATTTTTTTATTTTTAAAATTACCAGTACAACCGCAAGTGCAATGACTGAAGGCAAATATTTACTGCTGCTGGGACTTATTAAAAAATACTCTAGCAAATAACACCCATAAAAAAACTCCACTTCAGAAAAATTATAATTCAAACTGATAATTTCAAAAAATCTATATGCTGATGGATAAGTTAAATCAAACTCTAACTGCTGGAAAATTTCATCCTCCATTTTTAAAACTTCTTCTTTATTATAAGCATCGTCAGTAACTTTTATAAACTCTTCTATGCAAGGAAAAATTATTTCTTCATATTTGGAAGATATATATAGAGCAGTGGTACCAAGTAATTGAAGTTTTCCTCTTTGCACCTGCTTTTTCGACAAGAATCTGTCTATTATAGATATACAGATATAGAGTGTTTCTGGGAACATTTTGTAGTTTTTATGTACATCAATTATCCAGTCGATTAAAATTGCCCTCATGTCGAAATTGATATCCTCTTGTTGCAAAATTAATTGAAATTTCGGCATGCAAGCAAGGCTATTCTCAGAGCTTTTAAGACTATGCCAAATATCTGGAATGTAATCAAGAGGAATACAATTTTGATATTTTTGGAGAATTGGGATAAATTTTTGAAAATGGCTAGGATTTTTAACGATTTGTTTGTTTTGATTCGATTTTAAATTTTTATTCGTAATTGAGGCTCGATTTCTGTTCGTCTCTTCATTTGCAAGATTTGCATTACTAGGTCTTCTTTTTTGTAATACTCTACAATTTGAGTTAATTGGATTCAAAGGGGCTTTTGTACTTATCGGATTGTTTTTGGGAATATTTTTGTTGATCACATAATTACGATTTGAATCTGGTTCTAAACTCATATTTTCCTGAGAGTTATTGCTTTGAAATGCTTGTAATTTTAAATCGTTTTGATTCAGGCCGTTTGCTCTAATATTAGTTAGCGATGACTCAATATTATCGGATGTTTTATGAATAGTATTCACAAAAGGATTAACTTCAATTTCTGTATTGTATTTATTTTTCTCTGACAAATAATCATTAGGAAAACAATTATTTGAATCTTCGGGATTTGAATGATGAATATTATTTTTATTATTAATTGCAGTGCTGTTAAATTCAACAATTTTGTTTGAATTATTATGAATTTCAATGTCCATTTTATTTTCATCTTCACAAATTTCGAAATCTAATTGTGTTTGACTTTCTATTGGAGAACAATTATTAGGCGCCTTTACCATGTTATGCAATGGAGAATTAATTTTTGAATTTTTTTGAAAATTTGAATTATAATTATTTGATAAAAAATTGAAATTAGTATTCAAATTTGAATTTAAATTTTCACAGTCAGAAGAAACAATAGAAATTCCATTTAAGCAAGCAATATTGGAATTAATATTATCAGTGGGTGTTTGCGATTCATTTTCATTAATTAATTTTCCATTTGATAAATTTGGATAAATTTCGTCATTTTTATTATTCATTTTATTTCCGTTTTCTTTTAAAGGAATTTTTGATTTTATGTTTTCATTAGTATTATTCGAAAGTGTGATTTCACAGACTTTCATATAGCAGTCAAAATCATTTAATAAATTCAATTCACTCTGTTTTACTCTAGACTGTAAGTTAGAATCATTTTTTACATTGTTTAATCTAAGATTTTTGCTGAAGTTTTCATGTTGTAATTCTTTTTTATTTGAATTTATTTTCATCAGGTTTTCCTTGTTTATTACACCATCTTTATTAATTTCAGCTTCATTTTTGAATTTTATCCCACTGTTCATTTTTTGTAAGTTGAGATAAACTAAATTTCTCTTTGCATCATTCTTTTATAAAATTTTAGAAAAATTGAATTATATAACAAAGAAAGCTTTTAAAAAAGAGATTGAATAATCAATTTTCTTTATATATTTAGATTTCATTAATTGTTTCTTTAAAGAATTTGAATTTTTCTTTTAAATTTTGGTTTCTGAATAATAATAAAAATTTTAAATTAATATTAGAAACAGTTTATGCTTCAACTATGTAAATTATTGTATTGAGTTACATTCAATGGAAAAATTAAAAATATTTGAATAAAAAATAATAATTTAATTTTATGAAAATAATTAATTAAATTAAAAATTTAAAATTTTTTGTTTAAATTTATCGACTAAATGATAATTAAACATTTCAATAACTAAGAAGAATTAATAAAATAATAAAAATTTTATAAAAAGCATTAAAAATAAGAATCAGCATAATTCAACTAATAAGTTTTTATTTTCAAATTTTCTTAAAGGCTTAATAAATTTATGAATTGTTCTAAAAGTAGTTTATAAAATTAAGAATTTAAAAAAAAGAAAATAAAGCAATTTTTTTTTATAAAAATAAAAACTTACAACATCAAAATTTGCGATATTATCTGGTAGATTAATTGCATTTTTGCATTTTGGCTTCTTCGGAAAATCTTGATTTACAAAAGGATTTTTAATTTCATGATTATTCGATTGTTTCTCATAAGTAACAAAATCCTGGCCAATTTTTAAATTTTTTTGTGTATCTCTATATCTTGTAGAATATACTTTTTTTGGAAATATATTACAAATATCAAAATTTTCTTTATTTTCAAAATTTAGGTCCTATAAACAAATTAAGAAATAAAAATTACTTTTTCTTCGTTATACTTAATGTTTCGTGTATGTTGGGGATTTTTTGTTCTATTCATTTAAATTATATTTTTTCATAAATTTTGAATTTATATATTATCACATATGAAAAGTTATAAAATTTAAGAAATTTTCAATGTTAAAATAATTCAACTTTTCATAAGTTTTTAGTTGAATTTTAATAAAAAAAATTGTTGAAAGATGTAAAATGCTTCAATTTTAAGGGATCCAATAATTTTAATTTTTGATATTGAAATTTTATTTTTTAAATTTTGACTATGATTTTAATACACATAAATAATTTTTATTTATTTTTATTATAAATTAAAACTGTAATTTTATGAAAGATAAACTTGACATAATAGTGAATTTTACACAAAAAAAAATTATTTGAAAAGGAAAAATAATTTTTTTATAATTGTAGGAAACCTTTTTAATTAAAAAGTATTAAAACAATAACAATGAGAGATAAAATTGTTCCAATTATTCACTTGATTCTGATATAAATTTTTAGAAAACTTTTTTTATCAATAATTCCTATAAAATCATTGATTTTATTCTTTATTTTCTTATCTTTTTCGTCAAAAATTCTGACTATAAACATTTTATAATCTTACCTAAATTTAAATTTAAATTTTTTCATTCCCTTAAATTTTCGAAATTATTCATCTTTTTTTTGAAAAAAAATGAAGAGTACAAAATTTATTTGAAATAACTCAAATATTTATTATTACTCTGTGTTTACTTTATTAACCTTTAAAAATGCAATTAAAGCTTGTGAAATAAACTAATGAATTTGCTATTCAAAATATTTCAATTTCAAATAAAATTTTAAAAAATTAGAATTAATTATAATAAAATTAATAAAAATGTTTAAGACAAAAACATCAAATTTTAAAAATATAAATAAATATTTATCAATTAAATATTTGAATAATATTATATATTAAACAGTATTATGATTTTAAGTTATTCATATTATTAATTATTTATTAAAAAGCAAAGAAAAAACTAAAAATAATTATTTGAAAAAGCAAAAATATATTATCATATTAATAATCAGATGTGAAAAATTAATTTAATTAATCAATTTTTATAGATATTTTTTATTTATTCGCATAGTAATTCTCTTATATTTAGAACTCTCAGCAAAGAGAATGCCTTTATTCATACAATCATTATTCATTTAATTTTTATCTTTCTCCCCTTTTTTAAGAAAAGAATTAGCTTTTTCTTCAATTTCGTTATTCTTTTGTTTGAAATTGATTCCTCCAGGTAGATTTTTTAATAAAGATGGTTGAATTGGTCCATTAAAATTATTATTCAATAATTTATCATCTAAATCTAAACTATTAAATAAATTATTTCCAATTAATAAACTATTGTTATTAATATTTTGATTGCTAAGACCGATTGTTGTTGGTTGCTGTCTAATATTGAAATTTTCAATTACTCTTGTATTTAAATTAGAATGATCTATTATCTCATCAGGAGAAACTCCTGGTTCAGGATTTGATTTAACAAAGCCTAAATATTTAATAAATAAAAAATTTTTTAAAAATTCTATTTTCATATTTAATAAGGAATTATCAACCATTATTATATATTAGAACTTAGCAAAATTCAAGTTTAATACTTTAATAATTTTATTTTACCGATTGCTTCAGATTCTCTATCAAATACTGTATAATAAGCTCTTAAGAAAACTTGGCCTAAAGTCCATCCTGAGTCTTCACTGTCACTTCCGATACCAATAACGCAATCATTTTTTCCATTAACTTCGAATTCTAAAACGTAATCATCAGGAGTTAATATTAATTCAAAAGCTTCATCTTTTCCGTTCTTTGAATAGCCTTTGAAAATAAATCCAAGGTTTGGTAAAGAATATTTATCTTCACATTTATTCAAAGTCATATCAGCTAGGAAAGTCTATTAGTATAAAAATTTAATTTAAATAAAAAAAATATAATTTTTTTGCAAAAAATATTTAAGATGAAAAGATCAAATTTAAATTTGTCATGTTAAATAAAAGAATAAGCAATAAATATTACTTGTAATTGATCACTTGGTCCATAAATCAAATATGTACCTGTGTCTACAATTGATTTACAACCCTCAGGGCATAATACATTTCCAACCATTTCATCATCGGAAGCTTTCTAAAAAAATTATAATCTATCAAAATAATTTAATATTTCTTTATATATTGAGTAATCTTAAAAATAAATTTTCAAACAATATTCAAATAAACTTCACAATTTTTAAAAAATATCAAATAAATTAAATTTTTAAACTAAAAAATTTTGAAGATAATATGAATTAATTAACAACTTTCTCTATAAAGAATAGATTTCTTTTAAATTATAATACCTGTTGTGGCTTATATTTCTTAATATCTAAAAGAGTTATTGTCCAATAGTTTTTTTCACTTATAGGAGCCCATTTGAACTCTTCGTCCATATTCTTCTTAAATCTCATATCAGCTCCTCCGAAAGTAAAGGCACCTTTATCCCAGCCAAGATAATATGCAAATTGATTTTTTTCTCCTCTTTTCTTTAAAAGATTTTGATTTATAATATTATCAAATAATGGAGAAATTCCCTTATTTCTTAAATTTTTATTTGGATATGCAAGACCTAGAATTCCATCCCAAATAACTTCATCAAGCAAAGGAATTTCAACTTCTCTTGCGATTCCAATAACTTGATTAGGAACTATTAAATCTCCCAATCCAATAGTTTCTAAGCACATATCTCCTTCAACTTTGCCGCTCAAATATTGAATTGCCATTTTTGCATTATTATAGTTTTTAAAAGTGGAAGATTTCGTGTATCGAGAATGAGTTACACATCTTTTGGTATGACATTGAGTAGAAGGAATCCAGAATTCACAAGAGCCAGTATCAAATAACATTTTAAATGTTTGTGTTTTTTTAGAATCTCCATCACGTCCATATCCAACATTTAATTCTCCGTAATAAGTAGCTAGACGCTTTTGTGCAAGGCTATAATTTAACTTTTTAAAATTGAAATTTTAATGCTAAGAATTCTGTTTATTAATAATAAAAGCATATAAATACTTCAATATTCCTTTAGAATCATAAAATAAATTTATTGGAAAATTTAAAATTTTATGTTAAACATAGAATTTGAATATTTTTAAATAAATATATAAAAACTCGAAAAATATTTCTATCAAAAAAAATTCTAGATAAAATACATTTTATTATTTTTTTGAAAAAGACTAAATTTCACGTCTTACTTATGACTAAGAAAAATAATATTATATTACACTTGCTGATGTAAGCTTATATCTTTTTCTTCTAAAAATGAACTAAATTTGTCTAAACGATTTATTTGCATGAATTTCAAAGCTTTTAAATATTCATGATGATATTTAGCTGTAGATTTTTTCAATTCAATATGAATAAAACATGAAGCTTGCCCTAATAACAATAGTAAAGAATAAGTGCAAATTAACAATATTTTCAGATTATTTATATACTTCATTTATTTAATTATCATAAATTTTTTAATAAATTTTTCCGAAATAAATGATAAAAATTTAGATAAGGTTACTTGAAAAATATTAAAAGCATTTAGTAAATCAAAAATAATTAAAAAATGGAGATT
>Ga0194116_10007139_pt1 | contig 11646 bp, 15 predicted proteins | sample TA2MahsurfametaG_4_FD_148617 | JGI IMG/M metagenome (GOLD analysis project Ga0194116, IMG submission 148617) | Freshwater microbial communities from Lake Tanganyika, Tanzania - TA2015008 Mahale S9 surface | ecosystem: Environmental > Aquatic > Freshwater > Lake | place: Tanzania: Lake... | reverse complement strand
CAATCCCCAATCCCCAAAATTTAAATAAATAATAGCTATTTTATATTTTAGATTAAAAATCTAAAACAATATGGATTTTGAGAAATTCTAAAATAATTCCAATTTATGAATATAATTGTTATAATATTAGTTTATTAAAAACTTAAAAAGTAAAATTAAAATTACCAAAGAAATATGGAACAATTATCAACAAATAGCATTAAAACTGCAAGTTTAAGCAGGAAAAAAAGCTCTAGATTTGTGAAAAATAGGTTCACTGATTTAACTTTAAAAATAAATAAAAAAAAGGAAGGTGAATCTGTTTTAATCCCGAAAGCTAATATAATTCATGATGAAAAATTAAAGAAAGTAAATTTGGATAAAACAAAAGCATTGATTGATAAAGATTTAGATAATGATAAATTATTAATAAAAATAATAGATAATCACACAATATATAACTATTTAGATGATTTTTTCTATAGGAGTGGAGAATTTGATATAGAAAAAGATGAAGCTGTTGAAGAATCTGGAACTGAAAACGTTAAAAATATTTCTGAAACCTCTCAAGAATTTTTTAAAAAATTTAGAAAATTTAATGATCATACTAGAAAAGGATTACTTAAACAAATGACTCCTTCTAACGGTTTTATCAAAGCAAGTCAAGAGGGTATGATTGTGCCAAATCCAATAGCATTCATTAATAAGACTGGAGAATATGGATCTATAAATCTAAAGTAATTATAATCATCTGATTTAAAAAATTTATATTTATTCTTTTATTTAGGATTATTATAATTAAAATACAAAATATATTTTATTAGAAATCTTGAAATTCCAAACATATATATATGGAATTACTTTAATATTTAAATCAAAATAAATTTATCTATATTTTAATAAAAACTAATTTAGAGATCAAAATATTGGCGATGATTATATAAAATGTTTAAGTAAAGGGTTAGAGTATGCGGGAGGAATAAACAGACTTGAACTTTCTCAAAATAGACTAACATTTAATGGAGTAAATCCTCTTATTAAATCTATTGAAGGCAATCAATTCCTGAAAAAAGATTTAAAACATTTAGATTTAAGTTTTAATAAAATTGGAGAATTGGGAATAAATAAAATAACAACATATATAAATTCAAGCGAATGTAATTTAGAGGATTTAAATCTTGAAGGTAATAGTCTTGGAGACGACAATATAAATAAACTTTGTGACGCAATTAACAATTCTTTATCACATAAAATTAATTCCCTTAATATTTCAAGAAATTTAATAACAGATGAAGCTTGTTTTAATATTGCAAATTTACTCCAGCGTTGTCCCCAATTAAAAATATTGATGATAAGTTGGAATCATATTAAAAATTTTGGTGCAAGTTTAATTATAAACAAATTAAAAAAAAATCTTGAAATGAAAGTTTTTGATATCTCCTGGAATTCTATTGGAACTAATCTCAATAATGAACCTCAAATAGAAGACATTCTTATTAAAGGTGCTCCCCCAAAAGTAGATTATTTAAATTTCGAAATAAATGAATTTCGTTCAACTAATATGATGAATTTTCGAAAAGAGCTTATTCCTCCAAAAGACACCGGTAAAAAGGATGCTCCACCAAGTAAAGCGAAAGAAAATTTAAAAGGTGCAAATAACTCAAATCCCATTCCTAGTGTAGTTACCTATAAAGCCATCACACCATTCGCTAAAGAATTGGGAGAATATTTTAAAGAAATTAATGCTGAATTAGTACATTTAGATATATCTCATAATAATATAAATTATGAAGATGCAGAATATTTATCTAAAGAGTGTAGATCTAATCATAAAATATTGGGAATACATGTTGATGGAAATGAAATGAATATAGACGAGTTAGGATTTATACATCCAATGAAAAAAGTGAGTAAAGTACCAAATTATTTTGCAAATTCACAAATTTATTACAATATCAATCGTGATCAAAATAAAGTTAAAACTAATAATGACAAAATAAGAAAAATTCGAGCTAAAAATAATTGTTGGATTTGTGAAGGATGGAGAGAAATTACATTTACTTATCGAGCCGAAAAAATGAAAGAACCAGAGAAGCAATTTGTGAAAATTCATTTTAGTTTTGAAAATTGGAAACCTTATGATACAATTTATTTTGACAAAACTTTTAAAGTTGTTCGTATGTGTCCTCCTGGAGATATTTTATATTTCTTTACTGTAAATAAAAAACCAGTTGATGATTATGGGGGAAATACATATCATTTAAGAGATCCAATAGTTTATGCATTTAATGATGAATATTTGAAGGAGTTTAATGAAAATGAACTAAAGAACAATTATTTTAAGCAAACTGATGTAAATAAAAAGGATGAAATTCAAGGTAATAATTATTTATATAATGGAAGAAATGAATAAACTTGAAGAGGAAGAATATGAAAATAAGAAGAATGATATCATGAATATGTCCTATGATAGTAATATAACTCAAGTTATGGGAGATGATATTATGGAGGTATAAAATTTTTTATTTTTAGGAAAATATCGATATTTTATGCGGTGATAAAATTAGAATAAAAACATTTGGAAGAGTCCGTGTTGATATAAACTATAATGTTATAAATGATCAATATCTAAAACAACTTAAATATTGTGAAGCAAGACCTTTAAGGCAACTTGACAAATTTGTTAAACCTAGAACTCCTTGGAGTTATCCTATTTCAATATGGGCGACTTATTATGATATGGCGTATGAAGGTGAAAAAGAAGATCTTATTAATGAAGCGTTTGAACATGATTTTGAGAGATGTCAAATGAATGCTTTTATTAAAAATGATGAAGCTACTAAAGAAATCAAAGATATTCTTAAAAAATATTATAGAAGAATGTAATTAAATTTTTGGAACTAAAGTTTTTTTTAGAAAAAATTTTAGTTCATAGCTAAAGATAAAAAATTTTATTCTTTCAAAATATTATTATGGAGATATTTGATTTTAAACAATAATTTAATAATTAGCTTGGATTGTTACAAAAATCTTGCAGCTTTACTAGGTTCTGCCATCTGGCAAATATCTGAAAATACATTAAAAGATTTTTTCAGTAGTTGTTCAGGTTTGATAGATTTAAAAGTTTATAATATTAATGGGGTTTTATTACAAGCCAGAAGTGTTAGAGCCTGTCAAATTGATATGACAGAGAGAGTTAAAAATAAAAATAAAAATATCCCTGATAATATTATTCGTCATCAATTTATGAGTTTGTTAGTTAGAGTTTCAAAAGATAAATATATAACTCAATGTAAAAAAATTTTATTTTAAAATTATCAGTATTTAAGATAAATGAGATTTAAAAACGAATTATTATTTTTTAGTACAAACAATGACAAATATTGTTGATGCAGTAAATTTTTGTTTTGACAATCATTATTTAAAAGAAATGAAAGATTTTGGAATTCAGTCATGGAGACAAGAGAGATTCTTCAATGAATATGTGGACAATTATTTAAAAGCTCATTTACCATTTTTAGACGCCTTATATAAATCATGGGCTCCTAGAAAAGATCCTGGAAAAAGAGAGTAAATAATGGTTATATGTTTATTTTTAATGAAATATTTTTCTTCTTTTTTGGATAATAAAATTAAATTAATATAATAAAAAAGTACCTGGATGATTTTGGATGAATTCACTAATTTGATGAATCTTTTTATTGAAAACGATTTTCCAGTTAGAGAAATTCCAATATTATATATTTTCTCAATGAGGATTCAAGTGAGTGAAATTAATTCTGATAAACATTACAATATGTCTTTCCCAGAATTTCTCGAAGCGTTTTGCAGAGTAATTGACAAATCATGTCCAATTCCATTAACAGAAAAATATGTATTTAAAAAATTTTTCTTCTAATAATTTTAGGATTTGAAATCTAAATATTGAGTAAATCCTTATATTTTTAATGCTTAAAATTTTTTAAATTTTTTAGGAGGATTGGCCTCTTTCAAGAAGACAAGAACAAACATTAGCACAAAAACTTCAAAATATAACACATTTAATTCCTAAAAATATTAATAATCCTGAATTTAAACTTGTTAAAGAAAAACTTCCTTTGCCAAGTAAGGAATCAGATACTGGGTTATTTACTTGGGATACAACATCACCTTTTTATACTAACTTAATTCCAAATTTTAGAAATACCTTCCGTAAATAAACATGAAAAAAATAATTTTTACAGTATTATTTTTTAGAATGCTTTCTCTCTAAAAATTATTTAAAATTGTGATTTCAATTCATAAATATTCTCAATGTTGTGGAAAAAAAATTATTTAAGTTTAGATACATATATAAATTGCAAAAATTGGCAATTATTTTTTTACTTATAGTTAATTAAATAATATTTTAATTTTCGATTTTTTAAATATTATTCATATTATTCATATCTACAATTATAAAATAATTTCTAATATTACTGTCATGATATTAATGAAAATTTAAAAATATAAAAAACTTTATTTATTAATAAAAATAAATCATAAATTACATAAATTTGGTTCTCTCATAAATTTAATGAATATTTTAGTTATAACATAAAATTAAAAGATGATAAACTCTTCATTTTTGAAGAAATATTAAATTAGTTTGAAAGTTTACGAAAAAGATTTTTTAATGAAGATTTTTTTATTAACAGAAAAATTTATAAATTTAATGAAAATGAAAATAGCATAAATATTATAATAAAAAGCTTAAATTTTAAATTAAATTACAAAATTTTATAAATAATTACAAAACAATTTAACAACTATATTGAATTAAAAAAAATACTAATAAATGGTTGATAATATTCAAATAGATAACGATAATACAAGAATTATCCAATCTTTTTTTGCAGTTGGATTAAATGCAGCTAAAATAACTAAATATTGTGATGAAGAAAATCACTTGGATTTTTTACAAAAAATTGATATATATAAATCACAAGTCCTTATAAAAACCCCAATTTTTAGGCCTAAAACCAATGAAAAATGGCAAGCAATAAACAAAAATACTTGGTTAAGATTGGAATATAATAATTCTTATGAAAAACCTATCACAGGGCTAAAAATAATAGATTGCGAAATTTTATCTGATGATTTTTTAGTATATTTCTTCGCTTTTTATAAATAATAATTTTGAAATTTTCGTAAAAACCAAAGTTATATAAATTTTAATAATTTAAAAAATAAATTTTTCTAGCTAATAAGTAAGAAAGAAATAGATTATGGTTATAAGCCTATGAATATTTTATATCCGAATCAGGATCAGAAAGAAAATCCTGAAATAAGCTGGGTAATTTAATTCATTTGCTTTTACATCATGATATTTAATAAAAATTTTTAATTAAAATGTATTTAAGAAAATTTCAAATTATGTTAAATTAAATTCAATTAATTTTTTCTATAGGAAAATGATCTATTGGAAAAATATGATGATCATCATTTCAAGATTCCAGGCCATTTCAATATAAAACATTTTTTAAATATAAATAACAAAGCAAGTGCTGCAATTTTAGGAATAAAGAGAAAATTCAATGCTTTGGCATTGAAGGATGCAACTATTATTACTGATAAATCTGGAATTAATAAAATAGGAGTGTATAGTAATAAGGATCCAAGTGAATTTAAATATTTACCAGAATTAATTGATGTTTATCCTTTAAATTCAGGAATTGAACCAAGCATTGGAATGGTATTTTAATTTAATACCAATATCGTTTTTTTTAAAATTCATACTTATAAATTTATATTTTAGCTTTGCTTTCCAGAAGGAGTTAGCATAAAAAAAAAGCCTAATAACCCTAGATGGTTCAGTTTTATTCAAACTAATACACAATATAAAAAATATTTTTGTAGTGTATTAACTTTTATGGAAGAATTGACATATGACTATTTTAATTCAGTATGGTTTTATATAATTTTGCCTATAATTATTTTTTTATAATGAATTCAAATCTTTCTTTTAAATATAGTTTTATTATTTAATTTTTTATTTTAGTTTATACCTGTTTATTACACAAAAGAAAAGTTGTTTGTAGAAAAAGCAATATGTATTATGGGAAATTATCCTTTTTTTCACAATTATAAAATGTTTCTACGAGAACTTTATAGATTACAAACTTCAAATTATTTGCAAATTCCTCTTGAAGTAAGAATATAAATAATTTTTATATAATTTAATATATATTTTTACAAAAAAGAAAACGTTATATTTCTCAATATTTAAATTTATAATAATAATTAAATTTTCAAGCGTATAATCTGCCATTTCGCAGATAGTTTATTTCTCCAACCAGAAAAATGTCTTACTTATAAAATTGGGACTGAAGAACTAAAATTTTATAATCAACCAATATATGCTCAAGAATGGGATCTAAATGATGATTGCATAGAAATCCTATTCACTGTATTATCCATTGAAAATATTATTAACCTCTGGCAATCAATGTTACTAGAACGAAAAATATTCTTGCTTTCAAAATCTAAAACAATCCTTAATCAAATTTGTCTTGCTCTAACTACTTTGCTTTTTCCTTTTAAATGGAATCATGTTTTTATTCCTGTTCTTCCTTTAAAATGTAAAGGTTGTGCTGATGCATTTGTCCCTTTAATAATGGGAATTTCATTTAATATTGATTTGAATGATTTACCAGAAGATGCTCTGGTTGTAAATATTGAAACTAATCAGCTTGTTAAAAATAATGAGAAAATTCCGAAATTACCATTAAAATTAGCAGAAAAATTAATGAAAAAACTTGAAAAGTATAAATATAAATATAACAATCCTGTGGATGTTTTGAAAATCCAATATTGTGATGAAGTTTTTAATTACTGTGATACGACAGAAGGAAGAGATAAATTTAATACTCAAGAAATTAGAAATTCATTTTTTGAATTTTTTATTTCTATGTTCTGGATGTTTGAAAAATATTTTAAAATATCGAAAAAAACTAATATAGAAGGAGAAATTGAACCTGCAATATTTAATAGAGAAATCTTTTTGAAAGAACATAATTCGCAAGATGTAATTTTTTATTTTTAAAAATTAAAATAATTTTATAAAAAGATCTAAATTATTATATTAATTAATATTTAAATAAATAGCAAAATTCTTTTTTATTCAGATTCACTGAAACAAATATATTTGCAGCTCTTGTTGATGGATTCAGCGAAAGAGAGCCTAATTTCCAATTACAATTTTTCACAGAGTAATTTATAAAATAATTCATTTATTTTTATAAAGAATTCAAAAACAAAATTATTTTAAAATTTTATTGAAATTATTTTAGTATTATAAAAAATAAGAAAAAAGACAAACAACATCTAAATTATATTGTTCCAATTATAAATTCCCATGTTGAAGAGATAAGCTTAAAAGATATTGAAAAAAAAGTTTACGTTTATAATAACTTTCCAAAAATGAATCCAGAACTATATATCAAAATCGAAAAGCCAGAATTTAAATATCAATCACGTTTTGAAATTGCTAAAGACGAAGTAATTTATTTAAATTTTTAAAGAAGTTTAATTCACAATATCTTAGTGACTCTATGATTTTATTTTGTTTTAAATTGAAATATTGTTTGTTTTAAATATTTCTAAATAAATTTTATAGACTTTATGTATTTATTTTTCTAAATTTTTAAATCTGATTTAAAATAATTTTAGTGGTGCTATAATAAGAAAAATCTTAGCAACTACGATTGGGCAAAATACATAGTTTATTCTATTCATGAAATTTGGTTCTTTTTCCTTTCAACTTTGCTTCCAACAATAAATGATGCAATCGCTCCGAGACTAATGGAATATGCATTATTTTTAATCGATGAATTAAAGTCAGAAAAAATTACTCCAACGAGATCTCTTTATACAAAAATAATTCGCTCATGTTGTAGATCAACTCTTGAAAGCTATGTAAATACCATTTTTTCAATGATGCCACAAAACTATAAAATAAATAATCCTTTATATTATAGTGAATTTATGAATGGACTATATGATGATTTTTCTCAAATGAGAAAAAAAACGAATAGTAGTACTAATTTGATTGATATCTCTATTGATTTAAATGAAAAAATGAATGGATTATTAAGAAGGAAAAATAATGTTGGAGGAATCAGTAATGAAATTATGAACAATAATTTGAAAAAAAATGTAAATTTTTTAATAAAATCATCTATATTTGTACCATACGAATTTTGTGTTGGATGCTTTAAAATTGGTTCCAAAAGCCCAAAAAAGCTAAGTTTTATAGATATTATTGCAGGATTTAAAAGAAATCTGGAAGCTGAATATACAATTTGCAACATTTGCTTTACTAAAGTTTTTCCTAAACTTTATATTATTTTCGAAAATCAAACGAATTTAGAGAATATAGAAATTACTAATTTAATTTCACCAGTTAAATTACTTAGCGAAATGGATTTAATTATTCAAAAATATGGGGATAAATATTTCTTTTTAAATGACTATTATAATCAACCTGGGCAAAGAGAAGTTTTTTGGAATATTCTTTTTTACTTTCAATTATTTAACTTACCAACAGTTGTAATGACTTTACAGTCTGATATTATCAAGCTTAGAGCTGCTATCGATGAAATGAACACTAATATGGAAGTTGTAAAAAAGCAGATGAGTATGTTTGTAACATCAACTCAGCAAAGCTTTGGAGCTATGAAAACAATAACAGATTATGATTCAAATAATAGTGATAATGACTCTTCCCATCTAACTTCACCAACAGCTAATTTTAATAATAATGAGAAGGTTTTACAGAATAAAATGTAAAAAAATGATTTAAAAGCTCAAATTCAATTGTTTAATTAATCATTCGTTTAATATTAAAAAAAATTCCTTTTTCAAAAATTTTTTTTGAAGTTCTTTTAATTAATCGAAAATATTTGTAAAAATTATATACTTTAGAATGGAAATATTTGAGAAAAATTTTATTAATATTGAAAAAGAAAAATCAAGTGATGATAGGAAAGATCTACTTAATCAGAATTTCCATCTAAAACAAGTATGATTCTATATTATTGATTCTTAATCAATATAAATATATATATATTTTTTATTTTTATGATTTTAAATTTAGGTAATTGGAAAATTTGTTGAAGAATTCGACAGAAGACAAAAGATTAAATTTGATAGTTTATATCGTGGATGGGAAATAAGTGATGAATTAGAAACTGCAATGCAAATGGTATAAAGTTAAGATTTTTTAAAAAATGAAATTTAAATGTTTTTATTTGATTTTAATACTTATTGACTCAATACAGAATCCAATAAAAATAAATAATCATTAAATTACGTTTAATAAAATCTTTAATTTCTTTTGTGTTAAATGTGAATTTTTAATGAGAAATGAATTTCAAATAATATATTATTTAAAAACAAATACTGATAATATTACATATTGAGTTCTTTAATGAGAATTTCTGAATTGATAATTTAACAATTTCAATTATTTTATAATTTTTAGAGAGATTTATTTGACAATCCAAATATTATTTTAAGAGAATCAAGAGTAACAAATAAATCTAGAAGCTTCACGTTGAATGATGATGTAGTAAAGGAAAAGCTTAATATCAATAAAGAACCAATCAATAGATCTATAAATGTAAATTTGGATAAAAAATAAATATACTTTGTATTTAGTTATTTAGGAGTAAATGTTTTTTTCAAATTCATAAATAAAAAATTATTTTATTTATTCAATTAAGAGTTTTGAAATTTATTTATTTCTATTTTATAGACATATTTTTTAGTCACACCGGCTATTCTTCTTTAGCCTAAAATCGCTGGTTTTATTAATTTTAACATCTTCCTTCTAAAAAATCAAAATATTTTTTTCATTTTTATAAAATTTTTGTGCTTTTTATTTACAAAATATAACACATTTAAAAATTTTATAGATATTTATATATAAAATAATCCAAACAAACAACATTATCAATAATTTTTATTATTCATACGTCATTTTATAAATTCCTTTAATAAAAAATCTTCAAATAAATGATGTCATACTTGGAGTCATATTTATAGGCATTATCATAAAAAAATAAATGGAAGTCTCATCAGAAAAAAAATTCGTTAAAGTGAAAGCTTGCTGGAAATCATTTAATTTTGAAATTAAATCTTTTATAAAACCATCCTTTTTAATGTTATTTTTCGCCATTTTTATAACATTATAATCATAATAATTTTGATCAGTGGGATCATCCTCATATATAAAGTATAAAGTTGTATCTTTAATTTTTTTTATATTTTCACAATTTAAAAATTATTATAAATAAAATTTTAAATAAAAAACAGTAGTAAAAAATAAGAGAAATTTCTTAAATTTTTATTACATTCTTTATTGTTAAAATCTTTAAAATTTTTGGATTCAACACTTGTTGGTGTAGTTCTGCTTGAATCTAATAGATCTAATTCATAATTTTTTTCAACAAGTATTGATTTCAACATGCTTCTTTTGTTTGATCTATTATTCAAAAATTCTTCAATTGCTTCTTCATTAAACTCTTCATCATATACATCAATAATATACTCTACATTTGTTTTATTAGTTAAGCTTTCTTTGTAAAGCATTTTATAATTTTTATTTGTTGTATCTGAATCTGTGACTAATCCCATGAAAATTTGATTTTTTTTAATTTTATTACTGAAATATAAATAATGAATTAAATAAAGATATTTATATTGATATTATTTAAAAAATGAATTTAAAAACCTACAAAAAATTACTTTAAATCTATGCCAAGTTTTACTATATTTTTATCTTTATCATTTGAAAACAAAACTAAATCTTCAACAGAATATTTATTTAAATTCTCATTTGTCATTTTTCTCTTGAATTTATTATCTTTTATTGCATCTAAATATAGTACTTAAAGTAATTTTTTAAATTTAAATTTGATAAAAGTAAGATTCTCCAAAATTCACATACATTCATTAAAAATGTGAAGATATTCTTTTTATATTTTGTATAAAATTATAAAAATATTATATTACTTGATGACTTTCTTCCTACTTGTGAATATTGTAAAATTATTGATGTTATTTCTTTATTTCCCATATAATTTGATATGAACACTTTATCATAATATTCATTTCCCTATAAATTTTTTAAGATTTAAACATCTTTTTTTATAAAATAAACTTTTCTAACAGATTTATTTACCTCTCTTTTATTTGTTAATTTTAAAACAGCTTTACAGTTAAAAAATTTTTCAAGATTTGAGGTTTTTATTAAAAATAATTTTGTATATCCATAGCTATAATTATAAATTATGTCTTCTTCAGCAAACCTTGATTTTATATTAACAGTTTGATTTTCTGCAATAGGTTGTGGGACATTTTCTGATTCTATTGTTTTTCCTGCACATGGACAAGAAAGTTCAGACCCCATTCAATTTATATTAATTAAAAGATAATTTATATAAACTAATTTAAAAAATCATAAAAAAATGTAAAGAATTAATTGAATAAATATTAATTATTTAAGAATAAATCAAAATATTGTTGAAATAACATAATAATTTAATGAATTCTGTGTTTTGTTTAATGAATTTTTTAATAAAAAATAAAATATTATATTTTTAATAATAATTTGGCTCCACAATTTAATGATTACAATGGAGTAAG
>Ga0194116_10007138_pt1 | contig 11646 bp, 9 predicted proteins | sample TA2MahsurfametaG_4_FD_148617 | JGI IMG/M metagenome (GOLD analysis project Ga0194116, IMG submission 148617) | Freshwater microbial communities from Lake Tanganyika, Tanzania - TA2015008 Mahale S9 surface | ecosystem: Environmental > Aquatic > Freshwater > Lake | place: Tanzania: Lake Tanganyika... | reverse complement strand
TGGCCGAGGGGGATGAGGTGAACGGCTTCACCGCCAGCTGGGTCACCCAGGGGTCCTTCGAGCCGCCCCTGGTGGTGATGGCCGTGCGCGCCGACAGCACCAGCAACGGCATGATCCAGCGCACGGGCCGCTTCTCGCTGAACGTGCTCGCGGCTGATCAGAAAGATCTCGCCGCTGTGTTCTTCAAGCCCCAGAAGGGCATCGGTGGTCGTTTTGATGCGGCTCCTTACCAACTGGGTGAGCTGGGCCTGCCGCTCCTGAACGATGCCCTGGGCGCCGTGGAGTGTGAGCTGGTGGGTCAGGTGGCCCATGGTGATCACACCGTGTTTGTGGGTGAGGTGAAGAGCGCCGTGCTGCACCGCGATGGTGCCGCCCTGGAGTTGAGCAGCACTGGCTGGCAGTACGGCGGCTGAGCTGCGCCTCTTGAGCACCACTCAGCCTCTTCTCCAGGACAAAGAACGGCTGCGGGCACGCCTGAAGGAGGTGCCCGCTGAACCGGGGTGTTACCTGATGCGCGATGGCGAGGACCGCATCCTCTACATCGGCAAGGCCAAGGTGCTGCGCAACCGCGTGCGCAGCTATTTCCAGAGCGGCAGCGGCCACGGCCACTCCCCCCGCATCGCCCTGATGGTGCGTCAGGTGTGCGAGATCGAGTTCATCGTCACCGACAGCGAAGCCGAAGCGCTGGCGCTGGAATCGAACCTGATCAAGAACCACCAGCCGCACTTCAATGTGCTGCTCAAGGACGACAAGAAATATCCGTATCTCTGCATCACCTGGAGTGAGGCCTACCCGCGCATCTTCATCACGCGGCGGCGACGCTTTCGTTCCCCCCTGGATCGGTTCTACGGGCCTTATGTGGATGTGGGCCTGCTGCGCCGCACCCTCGGTTTGGTGAAGCGGGTGTTCCCGCTGCGTCAGCGGCCTCAGCCGCTGCATAAGGACCGTACCTGCCTCAATTACGACATCGGCCGCTGCCCGGGCGTCTGCCAGGAAAAGATCAGCTCAGACGACTACCACCGCACCCTGCGCCAGGTGGCGATGGTGTTTCAGGGCCGCAATGACGAACTGCTGCAGCTGCTGCATGAGCAGATGGAGCGCTATGCCGAGCGCCTTGATTTTGAAAGTGCAGCCCGGGTGCGCGATCAGCTGCAGGGGATCGACACGCTCACGGCTGATCAGAAGATGAGCTTGGGCGATAGCTCCGTGAGCCGCGACGTGCTGGCCCTGGCGGCGGATGAACGGGTGGCAGCGGTGCAGTTGTTTCAGATGCGCGCCGGCAAGTTGGTGGGTCGGCTCGGCTTCACCGCCGATGCCATTGGCATGCCGGCTCAGGAGGAAGGGGCCGGCGGCGATCTGCCCCCATCCCCGGAACGCGCAGAGGCCCTCGGCCGCATCCTGCAGACGGTGATCGAGGAGCACTACAGCCAGGTGGAGCCGGTGGAGATTCCGCCGGAGCTGCTGCTGCAGGTGCCATTGCCCCAGCAACAGCTGATTGAAGAGTGGTTGAGCGAGTTGCGGGGCCGCAAGGTGAAACTCGCCGTGCCGCAGCGTTCCCAGAAGGCGGATCTGATCGAGCTGGTGACGCGCAATGCCAGCTATGAGCTGGAGCGGGCGCGCCGGGCTAGTGAGCAGAACCTGCTGGCTACAGAGGATCTGGCCCAGTTGCTGGAGCTGCCCACGCCGCCGCGGCGGATCGAGGGGTACGACATCAGCCACATCCAGGGCAGCGATGCGGTGGCCTCCCAGGTGGTGTTCATCGATGGCTTGCCGGCCAAGCAGCACTACCGCAAATACAAGATCCAGAGCAGCTCGATCCGCGCCGGTCACTCCGACGACTTCATGGCAATGGCGGAGATCATGCGCCGTCGGTTTCGGCGCTGGTCGCAGGCCAAAGCGGAAGGGGCGGACCTGCGCGAACTGCGCCGTTCCGCCGGCAGTGCACTCCACATCGGCGAGCTCAACGACTGGCCCGATGTGGTGATGATCGACGGGGGTAAGGGCCAGCTCTCCGCCGTGATGGAGGCCCTGCGCGAGCTCAATCTCGATGAGGAGCTAGTGGTGTGCTCCCTCGCTAAGCAGCGCGAGGAGGTGTTTGTGCCCGGTGCCAAGCAACCGCTGGAGAGCGAACCGGAGCAGTTGGGGGTGCAATTGCTGAGGCGCCTGCGGGATGAGGCCCACCGCTTTGCAGTGAGCTTCCACCGCCAGCAGCGCGGTGAGCGGATGAAGCGCTCCAGGCTTTCCGATATCGCCGGTTTGGGGCCAAAGCGGATCAAGGAGTTGCTGGCCCATTTCCGCTCGATCGATGCGATCCAACTGGCCAGCGTGGAGAGCCTGGCGGCCGCTCCAGGCATGGGGCCGGCCCTCGCCCAGGCGGTGTGGGACTACTTCCACCCCGATGCCAGCGCCGAAGCACCGGAGCTGGAGGCTGCGCTGGAGAATGAAGCTCCGCTGGAGCTGGCCGGTTGAAGAGGATCCGCTCCGGACTGCCAGGGCTGTTGCTGGTTCTGTGCATGGCGCTGGGGATGGCAGCACCGGTGTTCGCTGCACCGGGCCTGTGCGTGGGGCCGATTTGCGGTGACGAGATCACCCGCAGCGCCAAGCACCACTTCCAGCTGCGCATGCGGGTGAGCGATCAACTCGGTCACCGCGAACGTCTCACCGTTGACTGCCGCACCGGTTCCCTCAGCCCGGCCGCCGGCCTGGTGGAGCGGGGCTATGCCGCAGCCCTGGCCCGCAAGGCCTGCCGGCTGGCGGGCGAAGCGGCGGCATGACACGGCGACCGCGATGACGATTGGCATTTGGGTCCTGGGCGATCAGCTCAACGGCGAACAAGCGGCCCTCGCTGGAGTGTCACCTGAGCAGGCGCGGGTGTTGCTGGTGGAGAGCAGCTCTGTTCTGCAGCAGAGGGCCTACCACCGCCAGAAGCTGGTCCTGGTGTGGAGCGCGATGCGCCACTTCGCCGCCGAGCTCAAGGAGCAGGGCTGGACGGTGGATCACCTCGAAACCGAGCGCTTTTCCGAGGCCGTGCGCACTTGGATCGAGGCGAACGGCATTCGCGAACTGCGGGTGATGGAGCCGGCCGACCGCGGTTTCCGCGCGGCGATCGAGCGGTTGCAACTGCCTGTGCCGCTGGTGTGGGTGCCAAGCAACGCCTTCCTCTGGAGCCGCAGCGACTTCGCCGCCTGGGCCGCGGGATACAAGCAACTGCGCCTGGAGCTGTTTTACCGCGAGAGTCGCCGCCGCTTCGGCGTGTTGATGGAGGGCTCGGGCAAGGCCGCACAGCCCCTCGGTGGACAGTGGAATTTCGATGCAGACAACCGCAAACCGCCGCCGAAGGGCCTCAAAGGTCCGCAGCCGTTGTGGTTTGCACCGGATGCGATCACCCAGGCGGTGATCGACAAGGTGCGCCAGCTGGATGCGCAGCGCGAGACCGAAGGGCAAGCAGCCTTGCCGGGGGACCTTGAGCCCTTCTGCTGGGCCGTCACCCGGGCGCAGGCGTTGGAGGTGCTGGAGCACTTCATCGCCACGCGTCTGGCCGGTTTCGGGCCGTACCAGGACGCGATGGTGACGGGGGAGCCCACGCTCTGGCATGCATTGCTTTCGCCCTACCTCAACCTGGGATTACTGCATCCGCTCGAGGTGGTCCGCCGCTTAGAGCAGGCCGGGTTGGAGCAACAGGTGCCGCTGGCTGGGCTGGAGGGGGTGATTCGCCAGATCCTTGGCTGGCGGGAGTACACCCATGGCCTCTACCAGTGGTTTGGCCCCGACTATCCGGCCCTGAATCACTTCGAGGCCGATCAACCCCTGCCGGCGAGCTTTCAGCAGTTGGGCGGCAGTGGGCTGCGTTGCCTCGACACGGTGTTCGCCGAGTTGCGCAGCAGCGGCTACGCCCACCACATCCAACGGTTGATGGTGCTGGCCAATTACGGCTTGATCGCCGGCCTGAACCCCCAGGCCCTCACCGCCTGGTTCCACCGCATGTTCATCGACGGCCACGACTGGGTGATGCAAACCAACGTGATCGGCATGGGCGTGTTCGCCGACGGCGGCCGGCTAGCCAGTAAGCCCTACGCCGCCAGTGGCAACTACATCAAGCGGATGAGCAGCTACTGCCAGGGTTGCCGCTACGACGTGAAACAGCGCCACGGCGAGCGAGCCTGCCCGTTCAACAGCCTCTACTGGGATTTCCTGGCGCGGCATCAGGAGAGCCTGCGCCGCAATCCCCGCATGGGCCTGGTGATGAAGCAGCTGGAGAAGCTGCCCGCTGAGGAATTGGAGCTGATCCGCGCCGCCGCGGAGCGCCATCGTCGCGAGATGGTTGCAACGGTTGCTTGACAGCGGCATCCCTGCGGCGGATCCTTTGGCAGCCACCACATCTGGATCAATGAACCAGGACGCCACCACCACTAGTGCAGCCAAGGCTGAGGTGCGCGCCCTGGACGTAGAGCTGCCGGTCGATCTGGCCATGGCTGTGGAGGGCTATGTGGCTCAGCGGCCCCACCTGGATCCCGGCCGTCTGCTTCAGACCGCCCTGGCTCAGTTCCTGGTGCAACAGGGCGGTGCACGCCCTGAAGTGCGTGAGCTTTACCTTGATGGCCTGTTTGGCACTGGACTGTGATCGCCCTGGCAGCACTGCCCCCTGAGGCCTACCTCTGGTTCAAAACGCTCCACATCGTGGGCGTGGTGGTGTGGTTTGCCGGGCTCTTCTATTTGGTGCGCCTGTTCATCTATCACCGCGAAGCCGAAGAGCTTGAGCCGGCACTGCGGGAGCCATTTCAGGCCCAGTACTGCCTAATGGAGAAACGCTTGGCCAACATCATCACCACCCCGGGCATGGTGGTGGCGGTGACCATGGCCGTGGGCCTGTTGGTGAGCAACCCGGCCTGGCTGCAGCAGGGCTGGATGCACGCCAAGCTCGGCTTTGTGGCGGCGCTGCTGGCCTATCACTTCTTTTGTTACCGCCTGATGGGGCAGCTCCAGGCGGGAACCTGCGGCTGGAGCCCCAAGCAGCTGCGGGCCCTGAATGAGCTACCCACGCTCCTGCTCGTGATCGTGGTGATGCTGGTGGTGTTCAAGAATCAGTTCCCCACGGGCGCCGCCACCTGGTTCATCGTGGCCCTGGTGGTGTTCATGGCCGCTTCGATTCAGTTCTATGCCCGCTGGCGCCGGCTCCGGGCTGAACGGGAAGCTGCCGCAGGCGCGGCTTAAGGATCGCCATGGCTCACCCGCTGCGGGCGGTGCTCGAGCAGGTGCAGCCCGAGAGCTGCCCGGCCACCCTCAACTTCCACTGCCACACCATCCACAGCGATGGCAGCCTGCGGCCGCAGCAGCTGGGCGAGCAGGCGTTGAGCATCGGTCTGCAGCACCTCGCCGTGACCGACCACCACTCAACCCAGGCGTTTGAGCCTCTGCAGCGTTGGTTTACTGATCAGGCAGATGCCGGCGCAGTGGTTCCCACCCTGTGGAGCGGCGTGGAGATCAGCTGCCTCCTGGAGAGCTGCCTTGTGCACGTGTTGGCCCTGGGCTTCGAGCCCGGCCACAGCGCCCTGGATCCCTATCGCCAGGGGCAGGCTCCCGTGGGCGAGCCCCTCCAGGCCCGCGAGGTGGTGCGCCGCATCCACGACGCGGGCGGCCTGGCGGTGCTGGCCCATCCGGGCCGCTACCGGCTCAGCTTTCAGCGGCTGATTCCGGCTGCCGCCGCCCTGGGCTTTGACGGTGCGGAGGCCTATTACGACTACGACCTGCAACCCCGCTGGCAGCCCACCCCAGTGGTGTGTGATGCGATTGCCCGACTGCTCGACAACCACGCACTTCTGCGAAGTTGCGGAACCGATACCCATGGTCTGCAGCTCTGTGGCCGCTAGGGTTCCCCCAGCATTCATCCCTGCCGATGGGCCTGTTCGATCGTCTGCTCGGTGGCAACAACAACTCGGTGACCGGCACCGCTGAAGCCAAGAAGCCAGCCAAGAAGGAAGAAGCGTTCTTCTTGGATGCGGACTCCTCCAGCAGCATGGGCAACGTGGAGTTCATGCGCCGCTCCAACACGATCCGCCACACCTTCCCGGGCACGGCCAGCAGCCCCGGTGATAAGGAGCTCATTGAAGAGGTGGCCTCCATGGAGATGCGGCGTGAGAAGGCCACTCCTGGTCTCGGTGGTGCAGTGGAGCAAGAAGCTGAGATCAACCTCACCGGCGGTATCCCCAAGCCCGTGAAGAAGACCTTCGCCGAGCAAATGAGCAAGGCGGAGCTGGACCAGCGCAAGAAGGGCTCGGCCGTGGCCACCAACGCGCCCGGTGTGGCTCCCCGCAAGGCTGCCAGCAGCGAAGCCCAGCCTCAGATCACCAGCCAACAGCCCAGCAAGCCTGGCGACATCGACGCCTTCAAAGGCTGGGTGAAGGACCTCTGATTCAGCTGAGGGGTTATCCCTCCACAAGCTGTTCCGCTTCAAGTACCAGCTGGCGCAACTGCTCCAGCTGGTTGCTTTGTGCTCCGCTCCAGAGGCCGCGGTTGTGGGCCTCCAGAAGCCGCTCAGCCATGTCACGCAGGGCCCAGGGGTTGGCCTGCTTGAGGAAGGCGAGCACCTGTTCATCCCCAAGCCACTGTTCGGTGATGGCGCCGTAGCTCCAGTCGGGCACGCGGCCGGTGCTGGCGTCGTAGGCGAACAGGTAGTCGAGGCTGGCGGCCATCTCGAAGCCGCCCTTGTAGCCGTGTTGCTGCATCCCCTCGATCCAGCGGGGATTGAGCACGCGGGAGCGCAGCACCTTGTCGAACTCCCGCTCGAGCCGGTGCATCCGGGGGCGCTGATGGCGGGAGTGGTCGCCAAACCACAGTTGTGGTGCCCGGCCCGACATCGACTCCACGGCAGCAGAGAGGCCGCCCTGGAACTGGTAGTAGTCGTCGGAATCGAACAGGTCGTGTTCGCGGTTGTCCTGGTTGTGGAGCACCACCTGCACCGCCGCCAGCCGTTGCTCAAACCCCTGGCGATCGGCCTGGATTTCGAGGCGGGAACTGCTGCCATCGGCGCCGCCAAGGCCTTCGTAGCGCCAGCTGCTCCAGTTGAGGTAGGCGGCCGCTAGGTCGGCGCGGGTTTCCCATTCGCCGCTGTCGATCAGGCCCTGCAGGCCGGCCCCGTAGGCTCCGGGCGCCGAGCCATACACGCGCCAGGCGTGCCCATCGCGCTGGGCTGCCGCCGCCAGAGGGTTCTCCGCCTCGGGTTCGTCGGCAGCCGCCACCAGCGCCGTGGCGCGATTGAGCCAGGCCACGAGCTGCGGAAAGGCATCGCGGAACAGCCCCGAGATCCGCACCGTCACATCCACGCGCGGGCGGCCCAGCTGCATCAGCGGGATGAGCTCCAGGTCCACCAGGCGGCGGCTGGGGCCATCCCAGAGGGGGCGTACCCCCAGTAGAGCCAGAGCCTGGGCGATGTCTTCGCCGCCGTTGCGCATGGTGCTGGTGCCCCAGACCGAGAGGGCGAGATGGCGCAGGGGCTCGCCCTCCTGCATCAGGTGTTGATCGAGGAGCACGTCAGCGCTGCGGCGCCCCAAATCCCAGGCCGCTTCGCTGGGCAGGGCCCGCAGATCGACGCTGTAGAAGTTGCGCCCCGTGGGCAGCAGATCGGGCCGGCCGCGGGTGGGTGCCCCAGACGGTCCGGCGGCGATGCGGCCTCCAGCCACGGCTGTGAGGAAGGCCTGCTGCTCGGCTGTGCCGCAGCGGAGCAGGTTGGGGAGCAGGCCGGTTTGGAGTCGATCCAGAGCGCGTTCCGTTTCAGCTCCCGCTGTTTTGGTGGGGCGACGGCCGGCGATCAGCTCGCTGCAGAGGTCGGCTGCCTGCGCTTCCAGCCACTCCACCGCGTCGCCGGCGTGGCGCGGGAACGCCACACCGAGAGCCTGGAGTCGCTGGGTGTCGGCTTCACTGATCGGCGCTTCCTCTGGTTCAGCCCAGGGATCTAGCTCGAGCGCGAGATCGCGGGCGATGGCCTGGGTGAGACCGAGCCCCTGATCTTGAGGTGGACGCGCCAGGCAGCTGAGAAGCTCCGCCAGCGCCGCCGCCGCCGGCAGCGATCCGAAGCGGTGCAGGCCCGTGCGGACCTGCGCTTCTTTCAGCTCACACAGGTAGCCATCGGCTGCATCGAGGGGGTCGCCGCCCTCCGCGCCCGTCAAGAGATCCGGTAGTTGCAATGCCGCCAGTCGCTGCAGCACCTGCCCCCGCAGTTGCTCGCTGCGGGCACTGCCGAGGTGCATCGCCTCCCAGTACTCGTCGATCAGGGCTTCTAGCTCGCGCATATCGCCATGCAGCCCGGCGCGACCCAGGGGCGGGGTGAGGTGATCGAGGATCACCGCCTGGGATCGGCGCTTGGCCTGGGATCCTTCGCCGGGATCGTTGACGATGAAGGGATAGACGTGGGGCATGGGCCCCAGGGCCCACTCCGGATAGCAGCTGCTCGAGAGGCCGAGTCCCTTGCCCGGCAGCCACTCGAGATTGCCGTGTTTGCCCACATGGCAGATCAGCTGCACGCCGGCCACCTGCCGCAGCCAGAGGTACTGGGCGAGGTAGGCGTGGGGTGGTGGCAGATCGGGCGAGTGGTAGCTGAGGCTGGGGTCGCGGTCGTAGCCACGCTCCGGCTGGATCAGCACGATCACCTGGCCGAAGCGCAGGGCCTGGATCGGAAATCCCGCCGCTTCCAGTTGCGTATCAGCGCCTGGAGGTCCCCAGCGCGCTTCCAGGCGTTCACGCCCTGCCAGGGGCAGTTCTGAGTACCAGGCCTCGTAGTCCGCCAGGGGTAGGTGGGCCAGGGCGGGCCGATGCAGGCTTTCGGGATCGTTGCTGCGGCCTGCCAGGAGCAACTGGATCAGCGCATCGCCATCGGTGGGTAGTACGCCATCGCCAAGGCTGTAGCCGGCGTCCGCCAGCCAGTGCAACATCGCTGCCGCACTGGCCGGGGTGTCGAGCCCGACGCCATTGGCGAGGCGGCTATTGCGGGTGGGGTAGTTGGCGAGCACCAGGGCCAGGCGCCGTTGCGGCGCTGGCGTGACCCGCAGCTCGCACCAACGGGCGATCAGCTGGCACACCCAGGCCAGGCGCTCCTGGTCCGGCTCGTAGCTGAGCAGCGCCGTGGAGAGCCGCGCATCGGCCCGTTGGGCCTCCTTGAAGGCGCCGACCCGGGTGGTGATCCGTCCATCCAGCTCCGGCAGCGCGATCTGCAGCGTGAGATCCAGGGGCGCCAGGCCCACGCTGCTCTCCCTCCAGCTCTCGCGGCTCTGGGTGCTGCAGAGCAGTTGCAGCACGGGCACCCCAAGCTGCTCCCACAGCGGTGCGCCGAGTCCGGCTTCGCTGAATTGCACCGAGGCGAAGGAGGTGGTGCAGAGCACCGCCTGCACCTGCTCCCGCTCAAACAGATCCGCAACCCCCTGCTGCACGGCCGGATCGCGCAGGCTGCTGATCCACAGGGCACGCGGTGCCAGGCCCGCCTGGCGCATGGCGGCCAGTAAGGCGTCCGCAAGACGGAGATCCCCCGCCTGGAGCAGGGCCCGGTAGAGCACCACGCCAACGCGCGGCCCGGCTTCCTCCCGCCAGTCGTGCGTCTGTGGATCCGCGAGGGCCTGCGGCTCAGGCAGTTCCAGTGGCTCTCGATTGAGGTGAGCCTTGAGGCTCTGCAGCACGGCCTGCCAGTTCGCGGTGCCGCCCTCGCGGAGGCAGCGGCTGCAGGCCAGGGCCAGGGCAGGGGGAACGGTGCCCAGCTCCACCAGGCTGGCTTCTTCCTCGGCGGTGCCCGAGAGCACCATCAACTGGCGCTCGGGTTGTGCCTCAGCCCAGCCCCTCAGTTGCTCCAGCCCATAGCTGAAGTGGCCGCGTCCCCCCAACAGCCGCACGATCACCAGCTCGCTCACCGCCAGGCTGGTGCGGAGGTAATGGTCGAGCACCGCCGGGTGTTGGAGGGCCGCCAGGTTCAGGCCGCCGAGGCTTCGGCCGGGGCCCAGGGGAGATGGGTCACGATCGAGCTGCCCCGCCAGCGCCGTGAGATCGGTGTCCGCACTGGTGAGCAGCACCGCGGCGGCGGCGGTTTGTTCGATAAACAGAACCCCGTCGCCAGGGCTGCTGCTGCCTGGAACGGCGGCGAGGCGATGCATCGCCCCATCCTGCCGGGGCCGCTGGGCTCACAGTCAGGACCCGGCCGGTGAGAAGATCACTTGCAGCAGCGGCCGCGCAGCCCCACCGACCCAATGCATCAGTTTCTGCCCTACGCCTGGTTCGGTGGCAAATGCGTGCCCTTCGCCGAAGCCACGCTGTCGGTGGCAACCCATGCGCTGCACTACGGCACCGGTGCCTTCGGCGGCATGCGCGCCCTGCCCAACCCGGCCGATGCCAACGAGATTCTGCTGTTCCGGGCTGATCGCCACGCCCGCCGCCTGAGCCAGAGCGCCCGGCTGCTGCTCACGGAGCTGAGCGAAGACACGATCCACAGCGCCATTCACCAGTTCCTGCAGGCAAACAAGCCGACCTGCCCGGTGTATTTGCGCCCCTTCGTTTATACGAGCGATCTGGGCATCGCCCCGCGGCTGCACAACATCGAGACCGATTTCCTGATCTACGGCCTCGAGCTGGGCGATTACCTCTCGCCGGAGGGCGTGAGCTGCCGCATCAGCTCCTGGACCCGCCAGGAAGATCGCTCCCTGCCCCTGCGCGGCAAGATCAGCGGCGCCTACATCACCAGCTCCCTGGCCAAAACCGAGGCGGTGAAGAGCGGCTTCGATGAGGCCCTGCTGCTTAACAGCCGCGGCAAGGTGAGCGAGGCCAGCGGCATGAACTTGTTCCTGGTGCGCGATGGCGTGTTGATCACCCCTGGGGTGGATCAGGACATCCTCGAGGGCATCACCCGCGCCAGCGTGCTCGAACTGGCTAAGACCATGGGCATTCCCACCCTGGAACGCCCGGTGGACAAGAGCGAGCTGTTCATCGCCGATGAGGTGTTCCTCAGCGGCACCGCCGCCAAGGTCACGCCGGTGCGCCGCGTGGAGAACACCGACCTGAGTGCTAACCGCCCGGTGATGGATGCCATCCGCGATCGCCTCACCGCGATTACTGAAGGCCGCGATCCGGCCTTCGATCACTGGGTCACCCGTGTGCGTCTGAACGGTTGATGCTGGCCACCCAACGGATCGGTTTCCTCGAGCGTCTGCACAGCCCGGAGCATCCGGTGCTGGTGTTCGACGGTGCCACGGGCACCTCGCTGCAGCAGATGGATCTGGGCCCCGAAGATTTCGGTGGAGCCGCCCTGGAGGGCTGCAACGAAAACCTGGTGTTCACCCGGCCCGATGCCGTGCAGGCAGTGCACCGGCAGTTCCTCGAGGCCGGCTGCGATGTGATCGAGACCGACACCTTCGGTGCGGCCTCCACCGTGCTCGCGGAATACGACCTGCAGGACCAGGCCTTCGCGATCAACAAGCGCGCCGCCGAGCTGGCGCGGGAGATGGCGGATGCCTACAGCACCCCAGAGAAGCCGCGCTTTGTGGCGGGGTCGATGGGTCCCACCACCAAGCTGCCCACGCTCGGGCACATCGGCTTCGATGAACTGCGCGATGCCTTCGCCGAGCAGGCCGAGGGGCTGATCGCCGGCGATGTGGATCTGTTCATCGTCGAAACCTG
>Ga0194116_10007133_pt1 | contig 11652 bp, 2 predicted proteins | sample TA2MahsurfametaG_4_FD_148617 | JGI IMG/M metagenome (GOLD analysis project Ga0194116, IMG submission 148617) | Freshwater microbial communities from Lake Tanganyika, Tanzania - TA2015008 Mahale S9 surface | ecosystem: Environmental > Aquatic > Freshwater > Lake | place: Tanzania: Lake Tanganyika... | reverse complement strand
GGGGATTGGGGATTGGGGATTGGGCCCAATCCCCAATCCCCAATCCCCAATCCCCAATCCCCAATCCCCAATCCCCAATCCCCAAAATTTAAATTAAAAAATAAACATGAATTTAAAAAAATTTTTGAAATTTTAAAAACTTAAAGAAAATTAATTTTCTAATAATCTTTTTTAAAAACAACATTTATTTGTTTCAAATTTAATTAATATTTAATAAATAAATTTAATTTCAAATAATGATTAAAAATATAAAGATGTCAAAATTGAAAATAAAATTGCTTATTTCTTTGCTTGTCTTATTTTTATTGATTGTAAATCCTATAAGTTGTCAATCGTGTAGAATGCAAGGAATGCAGTGTAAGCTCTATTTATGAAATTGAAGAAAAATTTTAAAGTTTTTTTCGATTTCTTTAAATTTAAATATGGAAAAATTTAAGTTTTAATTTTTGATTAATGGAAAATATATTATTTCAAAAATTTATTATTAAATGATTATTATATTTTAGATTTTTCTTTTCTGAAGATATTTTCAGATTTCACGGGAAAAGGTACTTCAAAATTGCAATATCCAATAATGTCAATTTCTTGGGCAGAAGGTCCAGGAGCACTTTGGTATAATAATCCGATTGTTATCCATCCAAGATTCGAGCTTCGTTTAAAAGTAATAATAAATAAAAAAGGTTGCAAAGATGGTCTTTCTTGGGCAATGGATGGGTTCACAATCATATTAACTAAATCTAAAGATCAATATTTAGGCGGAGGAGGTGAAAATCTTGGTTATGATGGAATTTATAATGCTTTAGTTACTGAAATTGATCTTTTCCAAAATCAAGGAGACATAGGCTCAAATTCCGTCTCAATTCATAGATGCTATAATAATTATTGTAGATCCACTGAAGGTTCAAATACTTCGCAAGCAAATTTACCTTTTAATTATGATAAATGTAGAGAAATGGTCTATGATGTTTATATTCAATATAAAAATAAAGTTTTTTCGGTATTTGTAAACGATTCGCCAGTAATTTCTTCTTCTGAAAGTTTATTGGACAATTTTGATGGATGGGCATATATGGGATTTTCAGGATTTTTTAGAGGCTATGTAAGAGAACTTTTTATTGATCAAAGTAGTTTTTTCTGTCTTGATACAATTCAGGATATATATTTTGATACAATTGTAAATGGCATTACTTATCCAAATAATAGCATTCCACAAAATATCCCTGCCGGAGCTCCAATACAAGTTATAGCAAAATTTAGTGATTTTGATAAATTATTCGTACCACATTTATATGGAGATAATGTTACTAATTGGCAATTAACAATTTCTTATGATTGTGGATTAACGACTTTTAATTGGAAAAGCTTTATTTATGTTGATAAAACCAATATTCAGAATTTGGTAATTTCTTTGAATTTTAAAAAAATTTTTATTTTATATAATTATGATGATATTTATAAACTTTTTCAAAATTTTTTTTATAATAGTTCTTTAATTGCTTTGATGGTAATACATAAAACAATTAATTCTAATAATTAATTAAATAATTAAAGTTTCTTTTAAAATTAAATAAAAAGGGTTTTTTGCTCTGATTATTTAAAAAATTTAAAAAATGATTTAAAAAAAATAAGTACGAAACATTAGAAGCCTTTTATAATTAAAAATTTAAGAATTTTTAAAAAATTAAATAGTTTTATGATTGCACAAAAGCAAATGATTTCAAACTAAGTTTTCAAATTGACCAAGGGCAAGTTAAATCATATTTAGGAAAAATAATTTCTAGAGGATATGAAAAACTTAAGGTAATCGGGTATAACAATATTTTACTAAATCAAGCTGCAATCTCTAGAGATGTAAATGGTTTGAATTTTTTAAATTGGGGTCCTGCTGGAGGTGATTTCTTAACTGATAATCCTAATACTATATTTACAATTAACTTTGTTTCTTCTGATATTTACGATAATTATTTTAATATTGGTGAGAATTCAGATAATTTAGTTACAAAATCCTTAATAAAGGTTTCTAAAAATGGTGTTGGTGTACCCTTCACGATGAAAAAAAATTCAGATTTATCTTACCAATTTTCAATGAATGTAAGTCGTCCAGGTGATTATAAAATTGATAACATATTTTTTCCATCATCCAAACCTTATTATGTTAGAGTTTATCCTGGTAGTATTAATATTATAAATTCTAGTTGCAAAATAGCAAATGATTTAAGTACAGGAGCGATTGATAATAAAATTCAAGTTACTTTTACTTGCACATTAAATGATCAATGGGGTAATACTGTTGATATTCCAACTTTGGAAAAATGGGGACAATTAAATAAATACTGCACAGTTATGAGAGGAAAAGATCAAAATAGCTATGTTAAAATTCTTGATGTAAATTCCTCAAATACATCCTCTTCTAATATTTTTAATTGTTTTTTTACAACTGACGGAAATGGATTTTATAAAATACAGGCATTTTATAAAATGGGGAACACGGCTTTTCCAAATCAACAATCATATATAGAAATATTATCAAATTTAAATGTATTTAAAGTTATCTCTACTCCAATAAATTTTACTGGTAGTAAAATATATGATTTTTCTTTAGGAAAATTTATCAACAATCAATCTGAATTATTGAATAATATTAGTTTCACTTCTGATAATAATGTTCCAATAACTCTTATATCTCTGGCTGATGAATCAGGTTCAGAATCAGCAGATATAGGCTATGGTCCAAATTTCTCTTTAGCAGATTTTTCAGGAACTTTTACAAATTCTCATGCAACAAATGTAAGACCAATTTCGACTTTAAAATTTGAGCAGTATATTCTTCCAAGTAATGGAAAAATTTATATTGCAGTTTCTTTCAATAATCAAAAAGACGTTATAATTAGGAATAGTTTTTATTATTTATTATCTTTAAAATATAAGAACTCCTCTATGAATATTAGAGTGAATTATCCAACTCTTTATAACAACGGTCAAACAGTTTGCCTACATGATTTGAAAATTGAAAATACTTCATGGATTAAAACGGATATTCCAACAAATGTCTTTAATAATAATGATTATGTTTATATTGGAAATATTGTACTTCGCACAACAGATAATAATTTATTTAACAATTTCATTGCAAGCTCAAGATTAACTTATAATTTAACTCCGAATATTGATTCAACTAGAGTAGTTATAACACAAGATCCTGCAGTTGCTGGATATTATAAAGTTTATGTTCAAGGAACAATTCAATCAGATTACTCTTTAAATTTACTTATAGATTCTTTTACCTTTACAACAAAATATACTTTTAGTATTTTACCACAAACAATGATTTATAACATTTTTACAAGTATTAATAATAAGTACAAAACTTCAGTCACTGATTCGAGTCCTTTAATATTAATAGATACAACTGCTGATGATACACCAATAATACAATTTACTGGTTCAGATTCATATAAGAATAGCATAAAATATGCTCCCAATTCAGGAAATAATTTTTTAGGAATCGGTTTGGATATTTCTGTTGGAGAAAATAGGATCGTCGAAAGAATCAACTCATCTTCAGTAAATTTTTCTTGGAATGGGAATAATTATCAATTAGAAGATAACAATAAAGTTGCTGGTAATTATATAGTTAAAATTTCTTCTGTAAATGGATTATTAACTTACAAATATTACAAAAAACCTGGACTTCCCAGTAATATTTCTTCTTTTGCAGTTTTGAATAATTCAAATGTAATAAGGCTTTCAGAGCAAGTGATTGTAGCTTTAAATTTAAGAGATAAATTTAATAACCTTATTAGTCTGGATTCTGATCTATTTAATAGCGAATTAAAGAAAATTAATGTTTATGCATTATATCAAGATAATGTTACAAAAGTAAATTTTACTTTAGGTCAAAACATAGCTATAAACCCTATTTATACAGGAACTATTACTGAAAAAGCAGGTAAATATACAATTAAAGTTGAATATTCCACACAAAATGGAATTGTAAACTTTAATTGCAATAGCTGCATTTTCGAAGCAACTTATGAAAAATTTGATCTTAACAAATGTAAATTATTTATAGTTACTTCTAAACCTGATTTATTAACTCAAGATGCTATTACTAATATAAATAATGTGAATGATGTTCCTTTATTTAATTTTAAATTTTTTGATACGAATGAAAAAGAACTTTTCTATGTTGATAATAAATCAAATTTAAAAGCATTCATAACAGGAGCTAATAATTTCCGATTAGATTTAAATACAGAATGGTTGAAATCTTATCAGATTTTCTGGACAATGCCTGATGTAAATGTAAGCGAAGACAAAAAATTCAAAAATTTGAAAGGAGATAATTATATATTGAATATTTCCTTCAATGATTTAGTTGCTTTAAAATATACTTTGAAACTTTTAGGAGATGGAAATGATCAAGATGCTGGTAACGGACAACCAGATTTGACAAAAACATATTTTAATGAGCCCAATATTAATGCTGTTGCAGGATATTCTTATAGTACAACAATAGAATTCAGAACAGAACTAAACCTAAGAGTTAATTTTTATGAAGATATTTTAAATTTCAGTTTTAAAAACAGTGCCAATTTAGATAATAAAAAATTTAATATAATTACTCAAAAAGGACCTAAAAGAGGAACTTATATTCTTGCAATCTACTCTGAAGTTGCGTTTTTACCAAGTAATCCATTAATGTTGACAATTTTATTTAAAAATGTTGAAATTCAACAAAAAATAAGAATTTCAGTAAAGCATAATGAACTTTCATCAATAGAATTATTGCCTACAAGTATTAAAAATGCAAATGATTTTACTCTTATAGATTGTAGCGTTGAAAATGAAAATCTATTTTATTTACAAGCCTATGATAAATTCAAAAACATATTTTTAGATCTCTATGATATCGATATTTATTCAATAAATAGAATTAAAAGTTTGTTTAACATTCAACATAGTGATAATTTCCAAATTTTGATAAATTCAGGAGTCTCAGCTAATAAAGATAAATTTTTTATTTCTATTATATCAAGAAACAAAGGAATTATTACTTTTACTTCAACCTTCCTCAATAATCAGATTTGGAAAATTAATTTTTCTCCAGGAGCCTTTGATACTACAGTTAGTTATGGAATAGTTACTCCTTTGAAACTTTTAGCGGGAGAATTAATTCGAATTGATATTTATTTAAGGGATAAATATAACAATGAAATAAGAACAGAAAATGCATTGTCTGTTTTTAACAATACTGAAATAACTTTCATCAGACAAGCTGATATTTTGAAATTAGATAAATCAATGGATGTTCAAAAAAATACATTTTACTCTATTTTTAATTCAGACAAGAAAGGTGCTTATAATTTCCGTCCAACTTATTCTGGTATTCAAATTAAATGTGATAATTGCCAAGCTATTGTATTTAATTCAAATTATGTATTCAAAAAATCGAATTTGGTTTATATTTCTTCTAGCTCAACAGATAATTCTGTGCAGACTGTAACTAATCCTTTTGAATTAAGTAAAACCAATCTTCCTACATTTGGTTTATCTTTATATGATACAAAAGATAATATTTATGATCAAATTCCCGAAGATTTTGTTGTTTCTGCTCAGCTTCTTCAAAGTGATAGCCAAGTTGCATTGCCTTTATGTAGTGAAAAAAACAATAATATTTTGAATATTTTTATTTGTAGAGACACTAAAAGTAGAAACACTTGGAAATTTTTGTTAAACGGAAAATATATAATTAAAATAGAAGATAAAAGCCCAAATGCCAATGTAAATGATAAATTTTTAACTTACAATATGAATGTTGTTAATGGAGCTCTTGATCCAAATGCTAGTAATGGAGATGTTGATCCTCTAAAGACAGTATTTTCGGTTCAAGAATTAAATACAGTTGCAGGTGAATATGGACAATTCAATGTAGAAATTCGAACAACAGATAATAAAAGAAAATATGCTTGGGAAGATGATCCTAAAAGTTATATTGTAGTCAGCTTTTCTAAAAATATTGAAAATAATTATTTTGTAGATGTTAATTTAGGGGAAATTCCTGGAGTATATGTTGTCAAAATTTCTTCTAAAAAAAGCTTTACTATTTCAGATAATAATTTTATATCTTTCAAAATTAATAATGTGGATTTATTCAATAAAGTAAAACTAATAACAGTACCAAATAATATTTCATACTCAAATTTTGTTGATGATAAAGGCCAAAAATTAAGTGCTTTACCTAGCGGTTCTGCTGATGATACTTATAAATTACTTCTTAAAATATATGATAAATTTGATAATTTAATTACTCCAAAAACTTCTAGTATAAATTTTAACGTCATTCCTCCTAGTGCAAAATCCAATTTCTCCATCATAAGTAGCTTCATTTTAAACCAAGATTCCACAGTCCAAATAAATATTAATGCTATTTTTAGTGGTACATATACAATAAAGAGTTCATTATTTTCTAATATAAATTTCGATATTTTCCCTGGTATTCCTTCAAGCAATAATTCATTAGCAATTGCCGATTCCGAGATAATAGCAGGTGGTAATGCAAAGTTATATATAATACCTTTTGATAAGAATAATAACTTAATTGATGCTGAAAATACAAAAACAAAGGAAACCTATAAAGCCTCATATAAATATAAAATAAAAGACGACTATGTTTCTTATCTGATAATTTCTGATCCGACCATGGAACAAATTGAGTTTCCTAAAAATTCTAAATCTTTAATTAAAGCATTTGTTTTTACAACTCAATTGAAATACAAAGGTCAAAATTTTTTCAGAGTTATAATATTTAATAATGAAATCAAATGTGTAAATTGCATAACAAATGTTATACCAGCTGAACCAGATTTTAAATATTTCTTATTCACTTATTTTGATCCAACAAAAGCCTCTTTTACAGAATTAATTGAGAATACTTATTTTGACAATAGAAAAACTGAACCGATAATTCGTGTTTATCCTAGAGATCGTTATCTAAATTTGATTAGCCTTATATCTGGATTTGGAAAATACAGCTTAACATTCACTGATAATAAAAATATAAAAAATATCTACAAATTTAAAGTTTCTAATAATGATGATAATAAGCAAGAATATATACAATTTATTCAAAATGATATATTTGAAGTAAATAAAGATTTATTTTTCAATACATTAACTAAAGGAGATTATACTCTTACGATAACAGAAAATTCCCTTTTTAGAAATAATAAAGTATTTTTACTTGGAACTGATTCTGATAGTGATGCATCAAATGATGAGCTAGATATAACAAAAACTGTTATAACAGATAGTGTATTGGAATTCACTGCTGGCTTAGATGGAAGATTGATAATAGAATTAAGAACAATAACAAATTTAAGAAAAAACAACTGGTTTTATAAAGTCGATGTTCAACCATTAATTGAAGATAAAACCTTTTCAAAAAAAATTAATAATGCTACAAAATTAGGACAATATTTGATAAGTTTTGGTTCTCAGAAAGCAAACACTTTTCCAACATATTTTGAATATGGACTTAAAATTACAATTAATGGGCAAGAAGTCCTTGGATTGAAACCGCTTATTAAAATAAATCCAGATGTTATGGCAAAAAGTTTTATAGTGGATTCTTATTTAAAAACAGCATCTGGAAAAGAAATAAATGATGGAACATCTGACAAAAATGTAGAATTTAGTATTCAAGCCAAAGATCAATACGATAACATTACTAAAGTAAATACCGAATTATTAAAACTTTCTATTTACAGTCCAGACAATATACGAGTAACATATACATCTGATGGACAATATTCAGCTTCACTTGGATTTTCTGCTGATACTCGAAAAGCAGGAAAATATTCATTCAATGGTAATACACTTCCTAATTATACTTATCAGAGCAATCCAGGAAAATTGAATTTTGATAATTCAATAGTTTATAATCAAAATATCAAAGTTATAGCAGGACAATCAGCATCTGTTGTTATTGTTCCAAAAGATAAAAATTTAAATGAAATTGATTCTATTCAAGTCCTCTCATCAATGAAAGTTACCATTAAAACTCCCAAAAAAAATTTAGATTTAATTAGTAATGGAAAAGATGATGGAAAAAGAATTATTTACTCTTTACCTCTTGAAGAGAGAGGAATAAATAGATGGACTATTTTAATTGACAATAAACTTAAAAGTTGTGAAAGTTGCCTTGTAGAGGTGGTTCCAGATAAAGCTTCTGCAGAAAAATCTTTAATTTATTTACTTGATGAGGTAAACAATAATAAAATAATTATCAATAATAATTCTGAAATTCAAGTTTCAAATAAATTCCCACTAAATATATTCATCTCCCTACGTGATAAATTTGAAAATTTAATAGATTTATTGACTGATAATATAAATATTATAAATCCTGTTTTTACTGGATTAGATATTGAAAATATCAATTTGATAATTTCAAGAACTGCTGATAATTCTCAATTTTGGTTAAAAATTCCTCAAGAAAAAACAAGAATATTTAATCACTTAATATCTGGAAGAAACTATTTATTAAAGTTTTCAGTTAGGGATGAGTTAAATCTAAAAGACTTTAATTATCCAATTAACATTTTATCTGATAGAGACGATAGCGAAGCCGGAAATGGTAATTATTTAGTAGAAAACACTTATATTTCAGACACTTTAATAAATTTATATGCTGATAATAGAAAATCTTTTGTAATGAGATTAAAAACTGCAAAAAAATTACTTTTTAATGATGATATTGATATAGATAATGATATCAAATATAGAGTTGAACCAGCAGATGATACTTTTGAATTGAAAATTTCTAGAGATTTTACTAAATATAATTATTATACAATTACAGTTTTATCAAAGAAATCTTTAATTGATTCAAGCTTAAGTCTAACTTTATTAATAAAAAACCCAATTAAAAATGATTCTTTTATTGAAGTTCCACAAAAAATTAATCTAACGATAAAACCTAAAATGCCACCTTTTGCTCCAAAAACAAAAATAATTACGATGCCCCCAGAAAAAGAATCTTTAAAACCTAAGCAACAAATAACAATTACCTTTAATTTATTTGATGAATATGGAAATATGTACAATAAAAATACAGATATTTTGAAATATTTACAAATAATCAATAATAATAAAGAAACCGATAAAAATTTGGAACAAGTTATATTCCAACTCAGAAATGATGGAATTACATATGAAGCCTCTTTTATACCAATATATCCTCCAAAAACAGTTGATTTTTATGTAAATTATTTTGATCAAGAAAATAAAATCATGTTAAATATATTGAATAGATTTATCAACAGAAATATTGTATCTACTCCTGATTATAAATTTACAAAAATTACAGGAGATAATCTTTACGTTATGAAAGCTGGTGAAAAAATTAATTTATTTGTAAATTTTTATGATTCTTATAATGCTTGTGTTGATATTGAGAATGAAATTCCCATTTTAGCAAAAATTAGAGGACCGTTGAATATTTCAGATTTGTCTTTACAAAATGTTTTCAATTATAATTTTAAAAAGAATATAATATCAAATGAAAATACAGAATGTAAAAGCAATTATATAATGGATGTTCCTAATGATAAAATTCATACTTTTGTTGGAGATTATGAAATCACTGTATACGTCGGCTCACAACAAGAAAAATTAAATCCTATAATTCAAAAATTAATTCCTGGAGAATTAGATATTTCTAAAACCTTATCTAAATATAGTGAAGATTCTTCTTTAAAAAATAATAAATTCAAAGCTGGGGAAAAATTCAATTTTTCTATTATAGGATATGATAAATATCAAAATCCAATAAATTCATCGTTAAAGAATTTATTCAATATTGTATTAAAAAATAAATTTTCAAATATTGAATTAAAATCTGAGACAAATTATAATATAAATATACAAGAAGAAAAAATAGGACAATTAAATTCGAATCTTATAATAAAAAAGCCTGCAGGAAAATATACACTAGATTACATCTACAAAGGTGAAACTGTTAATCTTGGAATTTTGAATGGTCCAAAGGAATTTGAAATTTTACCTAATATCTGTTCATTTAAAAAACCTTTAGTTGATAAAAATAAATTTGATAAAGCTATATCTGGTGAACCAACATACCTTACTATTATTTGTCAAGATGAATTTGAAAACCGTATAAGCACAGGAGGTGAAATTTTTTCTTCAAAAATTCAAGCCACTCTTGAAGGAGATAAAACAACTGAAGTAAGTAGTAAGATTACAGATAATAAAGATGGAACATATAAAATCGAATTTACTCCTCCTTTAAAAGGAAATTATCAAATTAAAATTTTACTAAATAAAGATGAATATTACACAATTTCAAATAAACAAATAGGAGACTTAACTTGTGAAGATAAAACTATGTTTAGATGTACTAATAATATTGAAAAATGCGTTAAAGATTTAAAAGATTGTTTATCACCAAATCCAGAAATTAATTGCCAAACTGATAAAGAAAAACCAATAGGTTGTCGAGTAAACGGCAATAATGTTTGCGTAAAATCAAAAAATGAATGTGATTGCCCTGAAAATTTAAGTGATAGAAATAATCCTTATATTAAATGTCCAAGTACTAATGTATGCATTCTTAAAAATAGATATGAATCTATGTGCTTTGATCCTCTTCCCATTGATTGTTTTAAGAAATACCCAACTTTTAAAATTTTTAACAATGACGGAATATGTAGAAGTTCAGATGAAAGCCCAAATCAAAGAGTTTGTCCATTAGGATATGTAATTTGCCCTGATTTAACTTGTAGGCAAAATATGGCTCAATGTCAAGATTATGACGATTGTAAAGATAATGAAATTAGATGTTCAGATATGTCTTGCTCAAAAGATCAGAAAGATTGCCCATCAACAATTACCTGCCCAAAAGTAAATCAATTTGTTTGTCCAGATGGTATATGTGTAAATTCAGAACTCGAATGTAAAAGATTACCAGTCTGCAATGAACCATTCCCTTATTTGTGTTCACAAAATGTTTGCTCAAAAGATTATAAATCTTGTCCAAAATCAATATCTTGTGGAACAGGAAAAGCACTTTGTAGTGATATGATTTGTAGAGCTTCATGTAGAAATCAATTGAAGTTATTAGTTGGTTAGATTTATAAGTGGATAAAATTTTATTATTATATTATTTTCTAATTATTTTATTTTGGAATAGATAAATTGAAATTAAAATTATTTTGAATTTATAAAACTTATTATTATTTTAAAAATTAAAACAATAAATAAAATAAAAATTTTAATAAAAAAAAATTTATGATACTTTAGAAACTAAAGGAATATAAAAGTTAAAATTTCCATAAGTTTTGAAATTTGAAACTTAAAACAAGAATAAAGGTTTTAAATATTCAAATTAATATTAAAAATTTTAAATAGAAAACCGTAGATTCTCATAAATTAAGATGAAGCAAAAAACAAATTTATAGAAAATTTTTCTCTTAATTAAAATATTTTTAACATAATTAGTGAATTTTTAAAAAAAATATTTTAATATAAGGATTCAATAAATAAAGACTCGTTACTCAGGAATATAGATTAATTTACAAAAAAATTGGGGATTGGGGATTGGGGATTGGGGATTGGGGATTGGGGATTGGG
>Ga0194116_10007131_pt1 | contig 11654 bp, 8 predicted proteins | sample TA2MahsurfametaG_4_FD_148617 | JGI IMG/M metagenome (GOLD analysis project Ga0194116, IMG submission 148617) | Freshwater microbial communities from Lake Tanganyika, Tanzania - TA2015008 Mahale S9 surface | ecosystem: Environmental > Aquatic > Freshwater > Lake | place: Tanzania: Lake Tanganyika... | reverse complement strand
GGTCGCTGAGGTGAGCAAAATCGGCAAGAAGCGAATTTCGCCGGCGCGTTCGATCGCCTCGTCGAGTGGTACGCCTTCTTCGCGTAATTGGTTGGTGAAGTCGACCAGCAGGATCGAGTTTTTGATCTCGATACCGATGAGTGCGATGAAGCCGATGCTGGCCGTGAACGAGATCTCGTTGTTGCTGAGCAGCAGCATCAGCATGCCACCAAAAATTCCGAGCGGTACTACGGTCAGCACGATCAGCGTCGAGCGATAACTGCCGAACTCGAGCACCAGGATCGCGAAGATGCCGAAGATGGCGACGATAATGGCGGTGCCGATACCGCCGAACGCATCGGCTCCCGCCTCCGCGTCACCGCCGAGCACATAACGATACCCACGCGGCCAGTCCATTTTATCGAGCTGATTGACGACGGCGGCCGTGACTTTGCCGGTATTTGCCCCGCGCTCGATTCCCGAGTTGATGGCCACGGCACGCTGCCGGTCATAGCGCGAGATTAAAACCGGTGCGGGCTCGAACTCGATGGTTGCGACTTGCGACAGCGGCAATGACTCGCCGGTGACGCTGATGACCCGCGCCGCCTTGACCGCCTCGAGTGCGGCCCGACCCTCAAGCGGCGTGCGTACGACGATCGGGTACTGCTCGCCGTCGATATCTTTGAATGTCCCGGCCGGCAAACCGGAAACTGCAAGCCGCATCGCTCGATCGATCTCGACCGCGGGCACACCGAGCAACGCCGCCTTAGCGGTATCCGCTTCGATCTTCAGATTAGTCCGCGGAAACTTGAGCGGATTGCGGACATCGCGGGTCCCGGGCGTGGCTTCGATCAGCTTTTCGACTTTGCTCGCCAGTTTATCGAGCACTTCGATATCGGGACCAACCAGACGCACGGCGACTGGCGCCGTGACCGGCGGACCGTTCACGAACTCGCGTACTGAGATTCGCGCACCGGGATACCCATCGAGGCGAGTGCGCAAGGCATCGAGCATCTTCGGCGTGCCCCGGGTGTCGTACTTGTCGAGCACCACGAAGATCTCGGCATAGCTCGCGGTTTCGCTGCGCTGGATGTGGTTGTAGTAAACCTGCGGATTGCCGCGACCGAGATTGGTAAATACCGAACGCACGCCGGGCAGTTGTTGGATCTCGCCCTCGACGAATTGTGCGGCCTTGTCGGTGGCGGCGAAGCTCGTACCCGTCGGTGTTTCGACCTGCACCAAAAAAATCGGTGTGTCGGCTTTCGGGAAGAGGCTCGAGCCCAGTACCGGGACCAGCAGCGCCGACAGCAACAGCGATCCACCGATTGCGGCGATCACGGTCGCGCGGGGTCGTGCCAAACAGTAGTGCAGTGCCGGTCGATAGTAGCGATGAATGCCATCCATGATGCGCTGCAGCAGTCGATTCGAATGACCGCTGTCTTCGGTAGGCAGCATGCGACTGGCGAGGAAGGGAATGATGAAGAGCGCGATCAACAACGAACCGACGATCGTCGCGACCACCGTGGTCGGCAGTACGCGGATGAATTTGCCGGAGTTGCCGGGCAAGGCCATCAGCGGCAGGAAGGCGAATACCAGCGTTGCCGTGCAACCCAGAATCGCGATGAAAATTTGCCGTGTACCGGCAACGGCGGCACGCACGCGGCCGTAACCCATGCGCAGATGGCGCGAGATATTTTCGACGGCGACGATGGAATCGTCGACCAACAGACCGAGCGCCACCACGAATCCGGCGATCGACAACTGGTTGAGCGAGTAGCCGAGGAAATACAGCACGGTCAGACCGAAGGCCAGCGACAATGGGATCGAGATCATCACGATGGTGGCTGCGCGCAGGCCAAGCGGCAGCAGTGTCAGCAGCACCAGCCCGATGGCGATCATGAAGTCGATGTAAAGACGGCTCAGGCGCTTCTCGACATTGATCGACTGATCGAAGCCGAGTTCTAGCGTGACCCGTTTCGGCAAGCCCGACTGATAGCGCTCGACCACCGTATCGATATTGCGGCGCACATCGAGAATATTTTGACCTTCCTTCATGTTGGCGGTCACGAACACGGCACGACGGCCGTTGTAGCGACCGAGATGACCCCACTGGCCCTCGTCCCAGCGCACTTCGGCGACATCACGTAGCCGCACCGTGCGGCCTTCGACTGCACTGATTACCGTGTCACGAATCTGTTCGAGATTTTCGTAGGTACCGGTGGTCTTCACCGAGAAGCTGCGCGGTCCGATGTCGACCACGCCCGCCGGAATATTTGCATTCTCGCTCTCGATGGCCTGAATGAGTCGAGTTGGTGCAATGCGCAAATCGGCGAGTCGCCGGCTATCAACCTCGATCCGCAATTCCCGCGGCGGATAAGCCCAGCTCTCCGAAGTGCGGATCCCGGGCACACCTTTGAGGGCGTCTTTGAGGGCGCGCGCATGATTTTGCAGTTCGCGATGCGGTGCGTCGTCTGACACCAAGGCGTATTGCACGATGTTGACGAGGCCCGGGCTGAATTTGCGGATGCGGATCTCGCGCACTTCGGCGGGGAAGCCCGGTCGCAACGAATTGAGCTCGCGGACGATTTCTTCGTACTTGCGATCAGGGTCGGTATACGCCTGAAACTCGATGATGGTGAACGCCACGCCATCAGCAACGATGCTCTCGAGCTGCTTGACGTCATCGAGCTCGGCAAGACGATCCTCGAGTGGTTTCGAGATCAGTCGTTCGAGATCTTTGGGATCGCCGCCGGGCATGATCGAGGTGATCTCGAAGCCCGAGATTTTGAACGACGGGTCTTCTTCGCGAGGCACCGAGACGAAGCTGTAGAGACCGAGGGCCACCAGGCAGAAGAACACCACCAAGGTGAACTGGTAGCGTCGAATCGGAAACTCGAGAATCGGCGTGGCCATCGGGGTTATTCCTGCGGCAGGGCGCGATCAGCGCGCCGCTGCGGTGGTCGCCGAACTGTCCAGCGCTCGAATCTTTTCGCCATCGACCAAATAAAGTGCACCTTCGGTGACGACCCGCTCGCCGGGGTTGATGCCGCTCTCCAGCGCCGCGTGTTCGTCATCGAGAAAACGCAGTTGTACGGCCCGCTTGCGGGCGACATCGCCATCGACCACGAACACGCTGGCGGTTCGCCCGTCGCCTTCGACGATTGCTGCGATGGGTACATAGGTGAGCGAGGCCTCGCCGTTGTGCGAGGGCATGATGCGCACGCGCGCCACGAGGCCACTGGCAAGCCGCACACCGGCTACGCTGTCCAGGCGAATCTGCGCAGGAAACAAACCGTTTCGTGGATCGGCTGCGGAGGATACCTCACTGACCACACCGCGCAATTCGCGGTTGGGATAGGCATCGAGCGCAATCGTCGCCGCGTCGCCCGTTGCAAGCTTGACCACATCGCGATCCGCAAGCGCCAGACGCACGACATAGCCGCGATCGGCACTGCCGAGAATGATCACCGGCTGACCGGGTGGCACGAGCTCGCGTTCTTCGACGAGCTTGCGTAACACGACGCCATCGCGCGGCGCCGTGATGCGGGAGTAGCCAAGATTGAAGCGCGCCGCATCACGTGCAGCACGCGCGATCGCGGCCTGAGTGCGCAGGTTCTGCAAAACTTCGAGGCTGATGACCTGATCTGCTGCCAAGCGCTCGCCACGCTCGAGGTCGCGTTCCGCCTTTTGTGCAAGTTGTATCGCTTGCTCGGCTTGCGCCGCGATCTCCGTGAGCTCAAGTTCGGCGAGCAGCGCGCCTTTGCGAACGGCTTCACCTTCCTGCACCGCAATCCGCCGCACGATACCGCCGGTTTTGAACGACAAACGCATTTCATCGCGCGAGCCGACGAGGCCGTTGGTTTCGATGACGGCGAGTGGCGGGCCGCTGCTTGCAACGGCAACCTTGACTGGCGTACTCGCTTTCGCCGATGCGTTGCCCGCGTCTTGGCTGCAACCGGCAAGTACGCCAAGCACGAATAAAAATGCGCTGGGCATGAGCGGCGCCTTCATCGATACGAACGAATGGACTGGACGTTTCACGGCAGCGTGGCTCCGGTGGCGTAATCGAGTTCAGCCTGGCGCGCGAGAACTTCGAAGCGCACGGCATTGAGATTGAGTTCGGCAGCGGTCAACGCCGTACGGGCGTCAAGAAATTCGACCTGACTGATCACGCCTTCGTCACGTTTGCGTCCGGCGATCCGAAATACCGCACGCGCGGCCGCGGCGCGCGCCTCGGCGGTGCGCAGCGACGCTTCGCTGGTCTGCAATCGATCGAGCGTCTGCTGCACTTCGAGTTGAATTTGTTGGCCCACTTGTTCGCGCTGCAGTTCGGCTTGTTGTTGCGCCACGCGCGCCTGCCGTACTTCGGCTCGCCGCGTCCCGCCGTCGAACAGCGTCCAATTGAGCAGCACCGAAACCGTCGCAAAATTGCGGCCACGCCCGAAGCCGTAGTCCTCGCCCTGCGCACCGCCGTCGATACCCAGAGCCAAGGTCGGCTTGCGCGCGGCGCGAGTCGCATCGACCCGCGCACCCGCAGCGCGTACTGCGCGATCCACCTGGCCAAGTTCCGGGCGCTTGTTTGCCGCCGCCGCGCGCAGTGCCGCTAAATCGGCGACGGTGCGTGATACCTCGGCGTTGATCTCGGCGGCTTCGAGTGGCGTGTCGAGCGGACGGTTGAGCAGAAAATTGACGTAGCTCTGGACCTGTTCGCGAACATTGCCGGCTTCGGTGAGTTGCTGCTCGACCGCCAGCAGCTCGGCCTGCGCCCGCAGTACCTGGTCCTGCGTCACTTTGCCATTGCTGAACAGCGATTCATTGATGCGCAGGTTTTCGGCGAGCAACGCCCGGCTGGCGTCGATCAGCCGGGCACCACGGCTGGCGCGTAACCAGTCGAGATAACCGACGGTGATATCGCGACGCAGTCGGTTGCTGATCGCGAGACGCGCGAATTCATTGGCTTCGAGCAAAGAGCGCTGAGCGCGAACCGCAGCGGGAATCGCCGGGGCATAGAGCGGCTGTCGTACCGAAATTCTCGTATCCTGCTCGCGCTCACGTTGCAGCAAAAAGCGCGGATCCTCGATGAGACCGAATCGCGGGGGTTTACCGCTGTTCGCCAGCAATTCATTGAGGGTCAGATAGATCGGATTCAGTGCGGATCCCAGCGGCAATGAGATTTCGCGTCCGCCCTCGGCTCGCGTATAGCGTGCACCAAGCGTCGCTTCCGGAAAGAAACGACCGCGCGCGGCGTCGAGCGCTGCCTCGCTGCGCTCCACGTCGAGGGTGGCCGACTGCAAGGCGAGATTCGAACTCAGGCCGAGCTTCACATAGTCTTCGATCACCGCGGCGGCTTCGCGAGTCAAATCCGTCTGTGCGAAGGCGGTAGTCGCGAGCAGTGACAGGGCAATCAGCCCGAGCAGAAATCCGCGGATGGGGCGCATGCTCAAGGACCGCTGCGCAAATCGGCCGATGGCTGTCCCGCCGATCGCGAGTCCGGTGACATGGCATCGATGGCGAAGCGGAAAGCCTGCTCGATGAGCTGTTCGGCGCTGATGCCAGCGCGTTGCAGGCCGCCGATCTTGCGCACCGTGAGCTGAATGACGCCGTGCATCAAACCCCACAACGTGAAGCCGAGCAGCACGGGATCACCGATTTCTTTGCGTATCGATCCATCACGCATGCCGGTGATGATGGCGGCGGTCAGCATGCTTTGCGACCGCTCGCCGGTGCTCAAGAATTGCTCGTTGGCAGGGTCGAGTTCGCCACTCGGCGAGTGGGCTTCGAAATGTGCGAGCACGTCGAAACGCACCGGGAATTCTTTGGCGAAGGTCACATAGGCGCGACCGCAAGCCTCGGCCTGCGCCCGGCCGGAGATCGGCTCGGCAATGACGGCGGAGAAGCGCTCCGCCAATTGCTCGAGCGCGCGCATGGAAATCGCAATCAGCAGGTCGGATTTATCGTGGAAATACACGTAGACCAAGGCGCGCGACAGTCGCGCTTTGCGGGCGACCTGATCCATGGTCATCGCCTCGATGCCGACCACGGCGGCAACCGCCTCGGCCGCGTCGAGGATCTCGAGGCGGCGGCGCTCCTTCTCTTCAAGGCGACGTTCGGCAACGTAACTCATGACGAGTACTCTGCCGGGTTCATTGACATGGTGTCAACGAGTAGATGGTTGTTATTAAATTGGACGGGTGTTCAGACCGTGGCGGTGGGTCTCAGCCACCATGAACGGCTCGAATCAACCAAAAAACCGCCATCCCACCGCTAATGGACGCAATAATACTGCGATTTGCTGCGAAAATCACCGCAGAAACAATTCCAGCCAGCCAGCGGGGGTTATCGAGGCGCAAATCCAGCTGTCCGCCGGCAAAAACGAGATCCGGCACCAGAATTGCGGCGAGCGCACAGGCCGGGGCATAGCGCAGGGCCGATTCGAGGGTGGGGGGGACCTGCAGTCGGTTACCAAGCAAATGCAGGCTGGAGCGACTGAGGAAGGTCGCGAAGGTGATACCGAGAATCGCCCACCACACATACGGTTCGATCATGGCGCGCTCCGCGCCCGTTCCACCGCGAACGCGGCGGCCACGCCGAGGGCGATGGCGAGCAGCAGGCCGAGGCGCATCGGTACGTCATGTGCGAGCACCGAGACCACGGCAGCGACCACGACCCCTGCGAGCACCGGCCGACTGGCACACAGCGGCACGAGCAACGCGACCAAGGTCAGTGTCCCTGCGAGCTCGAGGCCCCAAGAGGTCGGAATCGTAGTCGCCGTGAAAATGCCGATGATCGAAGAAATCTGCCACAGCACCCAGTTGGCGATGGCACCCCCAAAATAATAGTGCACCCGATGTAGATAGTGGGGTTCGCGTTCGATCATCGCCGTGAAGCGTACGAACATGATGTCGCCGACGAGATAACCCAACCACACACGCCGCTGGGCACCGAGATGGGCGAAGTGTCGGCGAGTCAGCACGCTATAGACGACGAAGCGCAGATTCACGGTTGCGGCGGTGAGTGTCACCAGCCAAATCGGTGCGAACGCCGCCATCAGCGGCAATGCAGCCAGTTGCGCGCTGCCTGCATAGGCCAAGAGGCTAAGCACGGTCGCTGCGGTAACGCTCAGACCAGACTTGACCATGGCGACGCCGGTGACGAGTCCCCAAGCAAAGATTCCTGGCCACGCCGGCATCAACTCGCGCGCGCCGCGCAGGAATGCACTGCGGGGCGTCACCGCCCCGGCGTCGTTGGTGATCGGCTCAGACAAGATCGATGGCGTGACTTTTGAGATCGGCCATTGCGCAGACTTCGAGTGCGCGCCGATGGGTTGCCTTGAGATGCACCTTGGGTGCGCGACCAGCGACGAAAGCTTCTTGCCAGCGTGCGGCGCAAAGACACCAGCGATCGCCGGCTTTCAGCCCGGGAAATCCGTATTCCGGATGCGGCGTCGACAAATCGTTGCCACGCGAGCGCGAGAACACCAGAAACTCATCGGTCATGACGGCGCAGACGGTGTGCGAACCATGATCGGCTGCGTCGGTCTCGCAGCAGCCGCTACGGAACCAGCCTGTTTTGGGTGAGTGACTGCAGTCGGCGAGTGGTTCGCCGAATACGTTCACTTGTGGGTTGTCGCCGCTGCCGCTGCCGTCCATGGTGACGCAAGAGTACCCGATCAGAAGCGATATTCGAAACCTGCTTGCAGCTGTCGTGACGGCCCAGGAACGATGCCGCGACTGCGATCGGCGATGTACAGCCGATTGGCGACATTCTTTGCTCCTGCGAACCACTCGAGCCGTTCGCTCGCGCGGTAATTGACCGCGACGTTCCAGATGGCGTGACCTGCGAGTCGGCCCCGTTGTCCGTCGCTGCTCACCGCGACCGTATTGAGGTCATCGGCATACATCGAGCCGACATAATGACTCTCGACCTGTGCCGAGAATCCATTCGCCCACTCGCCACCGACGGTCAGCGTCACGAGCTGCCGAGCGGCATACGGCAAGCGGTTGCCGCTGATCGGCAGCAGTGAGCCGTCATTTGCTGCTGCGAGGCGATCACCGACAAATTTCGCGTCGCGCAGCCAGTTGGCAGCTACGCGAACTCGGGGGCGTAGACTTGCCAGCGGTTCAATGAAATCGTGAGCTCGCCACTCGCCCAGCAATTCGACGCCGCGATGTCGGGTACGGCCACCGTTGGTGAGCGTCGCGTTGCCACCGCCTGCGAGGCTGGCGGGGATCACCTGATTGGCAAAATCCATGTCGAAGAACGAGACTTCGAGCTGCGCTTCGGCATCGATTCGCCAGCGCATCCCGAGTTCGGTATTCCAGGAGTATTCGCCGTCGAGCTCGACGGCCGTACCATCGTTGGCAATCGCGTCTTCCACACGAGGCGGGGCGAAACCTTTGTGTACGCCGGCAAACAGAATGATTTCTTTGGGCAGCTGCTGAGTGACCGCAAACCCCGGCACCCATACATTCAAGGCGGTGGTGCCCGCGGTACCGCGCAAGCGGTCCGCGCGGACATAGCGGATATCTTCGTAGCGCAAGCCCGCGGTAACCGCTGTCGATCGATAAGTCAGCGTGGTTTCGACGAACCCCGAATTCGCCACGACGCGTCGGCGATTGTCTTCGCGCACGCCGCCGTTGATACCGCTTCCGACGCTGCGCGCCCGGGGCGTGTCGCCGTTGAGCTGCAAGCGCTCTTGCCATTCCCGGTGATGACGCACGCCGGCCAGCGCACGCCAGTTGACGCCGTCGATCTGCAACCGCGGTTCGATGCCGAGCGTGCGATAGCCGCGCGCGCGGCCCTCATTTCCGCAGCTGCTCAAAAGATTGCGCATGTCACCGCAGGCGGGATCCGTCGCATCGTTTGGGCGCTGCCGCGAAGTGCTCGACTGCCGCCACCAATCACGTTGCAGACGTGTGTGATACAGCGCCGTCCGTAAGGTGACGGTCTCACTCGCCTGCAGACCATGGATCATCGCCATCGCCTGTCTGTCGATTGCAAAGAAATCGTTGACGAACGGGTTGCCGCGCGGATCCTCGCGATACTCGGCGAGCGTCAGCCCCGAGTAGGGCACCTGCGAGCGCTCGCGATAGCCGTTGAGACGCAGGGTGAGCGATTGCGACGCGGTCAGCGCCTGCTCGATCTTCAAGCCGACGTCACCCGCATCGAGCTCGATGTTGCGCCGCGAGCCGCGCGAGTGCTTGTGCGTGGCATCAAGACGCCAGCCGCTAGCTTGTTCCGCGAAACGATCGCCCAGCTCGAGATCCAGCGCGCGCAGGCCGTGATTGCCGCCGCGCGCGGCAATACGACCCCGCGCGCTGTCGGGTGTCGGTGCCGAGACGTAGTTGATGATGCCGCCGATGGTCTGCGGGCCGAAGGCGATCTGGCCCGCGTTCTTGAGCAACTCGATCCGCTCGAAGCGCTCGAGCGCCGGATGGAAGTAGCTCGCATTGTCGCCATAGGGCGCGAAAGCGAGCGGTAGCCCGTCCTCGAGCAACAGCACTTTGGCGGACCGGGTTGGGTTGAGCCCGCGGATGCCAATGTTGGGTCGTAGGCCAAGCCCTTCTTCATCACGGGCGAGCACACCGGGCAGTTTGCGCAGCGCCTCGTTCACGGTCAGCACCTTCGATTCGGCGAGTTCGGCTGCGCCCACTTGCTGAACGGGCGAGCGCAGGGTCACCGGGCGGTCGCGGCTGGCGAGAATGGTGATTTCGGTGAGTTCCTCGGCGTCGACAGCTTTGATGAAACACAAAAATATCAATATCGACAATGAGTTGCGAAGTTTCACGGTGCTGTTCGTCCCTATCAGCCTAGATGAGAATAGTTCTTATTTAACCCTAAATGAGAATGATCCGCAATTGCATCGGGGCAACCGCTATCGGATACTTACGGTCTTATTCCATGCAGGATGACCCACAGCAGGACGCTGCTGCCGTGAGCGATCGAGCACAGCCATCACGCCCCCTGTCGCGGCTTCGTGTCGGCGAGTCGGCCGTGGTTGACCGCATCGATGCCGAAGAGTCACTCGCGCGCAGGCTATTGGAGATCGGGTTCTTTCCGGGTGCAGCGGTGAAGATCGTCGCGGCGATGTGGCCCGACGACGATCCGCTTGCGGTGCATATCGGCGGCGCAACTTTCGCTCTGCGACGTCATGAGGCCGAGGGCGTGACAGTTACTCCTGGCGTGAGCGCGACATGAATGCAGCGGACCTGCGCATCGCGCTGATCGGTTTGCCCAATTGCGGCAAGACGGCGCTCTTCAATCGACTCACGGGTAGCCGTCAGAAAGTCGCGAACTACCCAGGCGTGACGGTCGAGCGCAAGGAAGGTCAGTTCAAGTCGGTCTCGGGTCGGCGTTATCGACTGCTCGATCTGCCCGGCATCTACAGTCTCAAGCCGACCACGCTCGATGAAGCCATCACGCGCGATGTGGCGCTCGGACGTATTGCGGCCGAACCGCGCCCCGAGACCATTGTGCTCGTGGCCGATGCCACGCATCTGCCCTTGTCGCTGCGTCTGGCACTCGAAGTGCGCCGCCTCGGCTTGCCGATGATCGTGGTGCTCAATATGAGCGACCTCGCGCGCCGGCGCGGCTTTGCGCTCGATCGCGCGCGACTTGCGCAGGAACTCGGTGCACCGGTGGTCGAAACCGTGGCCGTCAGCCGACGCGGTGCCGATGCGCTGATCGAAGAGCTTGACCGACTCGCCGTCGCAGCCTCGACGGCAAAGATTGCATGGACTGAGCCGACCACCAATGACGTCACAGCGACGCATGCCGAGGCGGCGCGAATTTTGGCTGCTGCGGGCTATCGCGAACCCGACCGCAGTCAATGGGGCGCGCGTATGGATCGCGTGCTGCTGCATCCGCTCTACGGCATGCTCGCGCTCGGCATACTGCTTTTCTTTGTCTTCCAGGCCGTGTTCAGCTGGGCTGCTTGGCCCATGGATCTGCTCGATGCAGGCGTTGTCGCGCTCGCCGAGGCGGTACGCGGCGTCGTTCCCGCGGGCCCGCTGCAGAGTCTGCTCGCCGACGGCATCATCGCCGGCGTCGGCAGCGTACTGGTTTTTTTGCCGCAGATTTTGATTTTGTTTGCGTTCATCCTCGCACTCGAGGACAGCGGCTATCTGCCGCGCGCAGCCTATTTGCTCGATCGTGTGATGGGCTCGGTAGGCTTGTCGGGTCGTGCGTTCATTCCCTTGCTGTCATCTTTTGCCTGCGCGATTCCGGGAATCATGGCGACGCGCACCATCCCCAATCTGCGCGATCGGCTGGCGACCATCATGGTGGCTCCGCTCATGACCTGCTCTGCGCGCCTGCCGGTCTACGCACTTTTGATTGCCGCCTTCATACCCGATCGCCAGCTCGGCGTTTTCAATTTGCAGGGTGTCGTGCTGTTCGCGCTTTACTTTGCCGGCGTGTGCAGTGCGTTGCTCGTGGCTTGGGTGCTCAAGCGCCTGCGCGGCGGCCACGACACTCATATGCTGATGCTCGAGTTGCCCGATTATCAGTTGCCGAATCTCGTCAACGTTTTGTTGGGCTTGTGGGAGCGTGCACGACTCTTTTTGCGCCGCGCGGGCGGCATCATTCTCGCGCTGATGGTGTTGCTGTGGTTTCTGTCCACCTATCCGGCGCCGCCGTCGGGCGCACCGGGTGCCGTGATCGAATACAGCTACGCG
>Ga0194116_10007123_pt1 | contig 11660 bp, 9 predicted proteins | sample TA2MahsurfametaG_4_FD_148617 | JGI IMG/M metagenome (GOLD analysis project Ga0194116, IMG submission 148617) | Freshwater microbial communities from Lake Tanganyika, Tanzania - TA2015008 Mahale S9 surface | ecosystem: Environmental > Aquatic > Freshwater > Lake | place: Tanzania: Lake Tanganyika... | reverse complement strand
ACATATTAAACATTATTAATAATTAATTACAAACTGTTTAATTAAATTTCAAACTCTCTATTAAATAAAGCGAAAAATGAAATTAATTACGGTAAATGGCAATCTTAGAATTCCATATTAAATCATAAATATGAGAATACGAGTTTTTAAAATAATTCAAACAAATTATTTTTATTCATAAAGAAATCATAAAAAATAAAAGGGAAAAGATTTTTAAGAAACAAATTTTTTAACAAAAAATCAAAAAATTAATAATTTTAATAATAGCAAAAACTTACCCTGAATAAAAATAAAAAAACATCAGATTTTTTAATGAAGAGGGCATTGAAATTTATTTTTTAATGGTTATTTAAAAAAAGCTGCATGGGCATTTTTTAAATCATCCAAATAAAGAAAATCAAATTTTTTTGATATTTCTTATTATTTAATCTTATTTAACTCTTATTGATGAATAAGAACTTTTGAGGGATTCAAAAAAAAGATTTTAAGGTGAATAAATTTAAGTATTATATAAGCTATTGATATAAGCTCTTAAATAAAATTTTTTATTGTAATTTGATTATACATTACAAATTTGTATTTTTAAGTCTAATTTAATATCCTATAATTTATGATTGAAATATTTACTTTAGAATCACAAATTAAATGAAGCTTAAAACACTCTTTTAAGTCCTGTTTAAATTAATGTCATTAACATTTCTGTATCATTAATATATTGACTTTTAAATAATTAAAAACTTTTATTTTTAAAGATAAAAGAAAAATATGAATAATATTTTTGAGATTTTCAAACATTTTTAAATTTAAAAAAACAAATTAAATATTTCAAAAATATTATTAACGTTCGACAGTTGTTTTATAAATATTAGACCGTAAAAAATGAATTCATCTGTAGAATTAGATAATTATTTCCAAATAAAATCAATTGAAAATGAAGATTTATCAATAACTCAGGAATCAGTTAAAGATAAACCAATATCTTTCGAAAATTACATTTGCATTATTTGCGATAATGTTGTTTACATACCAAAAAATTGTAAGGAATGTGAAATTCTTCTTTGCGCAAAATGCTTTTCAAAAACAATCAAATTTGACAAACGCTGTCCTAATTGTAGAAAGGAGCTCATAGAAGGAAATTTGCCAAGAATTGTGAAAAATACCTTAAATGAAATAAGAATTAGATGTCCATTTTTATGTGATGAAATAATAAAAATTTGTAATTTGAAAAATCACTTTGACAACACCTGCTCAAAGATGAAAAAAGTTGCTGAGTGTTTAGTATGCAAAAAAGAATTTCAATATAATAAATCTGATTTATCTAATTTATTAAAACATATATCAATTTGTTCTGAAAGAAAGGTAAAATGCGAATTTTGCGATGTAGTTATTTTAACCAAAAACGTTAATGAACATTTGATTAATTGCGAAGAGAGAATAATTGAATGTCCGAGTTGCCTAATTTTATTAAAAAATATTAATAAATTTCCACACGATACTTTCGTTTGTCAGCAAATAAAAACTCTAAGAGCTCATAGCCAAAATGATAAAAAAGATTGTGAAATTGATAAAACAAAAAACTTTCATGAAAATAAAGAAGAAATTAAAAAAATTATGAATAAATATACTGAATTTAATAAACAAATTCCCAACACTGATATAGAAATTGAACATAAAAAAGATGAAAAATTTCAAGTAACTCAAGAATTACTTGATAAAAAAATTGATAATACAAAGGCATCATTTAACATAATAGATGATTTAAAATCGAAAATCGAGCCTTATATCAACGGAGACTATAAACTGAATAAAAATTCTATTATAAATAATTGTGTCAACAATTTTTCTAAATATTTTGATAAAATAAGAAGTACAGTCTTAAGTTATTCGAATGATTCAATTAATACATCTAAGGAATCAGATAATATTATTCCTGTACAAAACATAAAACAATCTTCGAGTTTTATTCCTTCAGAATTTAAGGAATTATTTATCAAACAAGGACATAAAAGTGAAGTTAATTCAATAATTTTTATAAATGATGATGTAAACAATAAACTTTATCTAGCTTCTGCTGGAGATGATTTTTTTATTAAAATATGGGATCTTGAGACATATTTATATACTTTTATCATAGTCGAGGATCTATCCGTTTATGCCTTATTAAACTTCAAATCAAATATCATAAATTTACCATATTATAAAAATTTGTTAATCTCTGCTGGAAGTGAAAAGGATATTAAAATATTCGATTTTTCTACGAAAAAGCTTTTATATAAATTAAATGGACATTCAGATTCTATTATTTGCTTGGAAAAATTAAACAATAAAAAAAATGAATTTTTAATCGCTAGTGGGGGCTTAGATGCAATAGTTATAATATGGGATATATATATAAAAGATATAATTTATAAACTAAAAAGCCATCAGGATAGTGTAAACTCAATAGTTTTTTTAAATTGGGAAATAGATGATTTTACTATTGCTTCTGCCGGTAGTGATAAGACAATAAATATATGGAATATTCAAACTGGAGTTTTAATAAAGTCACTTACAGGGCATCAAAAATCTATAAATGATCTTAGTTTCATGAAAATTAACGCCGATAATTTCAGAATTAATAAAGATGAAAACATTTCAATTGAATCAAATGAAATTAGAAACCAGAAAACCTTAAATTTGATTATTAGTTGCAGTTGGGATCAGACTATAAGATTTTGGGATTGTTCAAATTTTACACAGATTAAACTTTTAAAAGCACATAATATTTCGGTTATGTGTAGCTTGAATTTAAAAATTTCTGAATCAGAAGTTATATTAATTTCTGCAGGCTTTGATAAAACAATAAAATTTTGGAATATCAAAACTGAAGAATGTATAGGCACTTTATATGGACACATGGAAAAAATTAAAAAAATTAATAAAACTTTAATTAAAAAAGAAAATAAAATATTGATTGTAAGTGGAGGAATCGGAGATGATTACGGAAGCATAAAAGGATGGATAAATTAACTATTAAACATAATTAAAATATATTTATATTAATTAAATCATTCTGAATAAAATTTTTCTTTTATTTCCGAATTATGTCTGTATTAGCTCAGACGTATTTTGTTATAATTTTCTCTATTTAATACACTTAAATCATTATTCAATATATAAAAATTAAAGCTTATAAAATTTCAAATTTCTAAAAATATTTGATTTTTTATCTCAATTATTAATTTTAATAATTATGAAAGCAAGCAATAATTCAGAGTTCCAAAAGAATAATTTCACACCTAAATATGACATAGACATTATCAAAATGAGTGAATTTTTAAACGATCATTTAATAGATTTAAAAAGTGAATTAGATGATAATAATTTTGGAAAAAAAGAAGAAACAGAAGATTATGATTACCTCGAGATCGTGAAAGATTATAAAAAAGAAAAAATTTTAGAAAATACATTATTTTTTTATATGGGTAAAGAATTTCAGAAAAATCCTTCAGAAATTATCAAAGGAACAAAAAATAAATTAAAGAAAAATTATTTGAATGAAAAATATAAAATTTCTTATAGAATAAATCCAATAACTCAATGTCATATAAATTTTTCAGATGATGAAGTGTCAAATAATCATTCTGATATTGATATATATTTAGAAAATTAAATTTTTAACAATAATAATAAATTTATGAGTGAATGTTTTACTTATTAATTTTTATAAAGAATTTACAACCATAAAAAGTTTATATATATATAATTATTAAAATAAATATTGAGATCTATTTTTATAATACAAATTATTCCTATTGATGAAATCTAAAATTTAAATGAACAAGCTAATATCTTATTTTTTAATTGTTCTTTATTTGTTATATGATTATTTCTGATATTATTATTAATATTTTTCTTATGAAATTCTTTATTCGTATTTGATACATCTTTTCTTGAAGTGGGATTTGAATAAAAGTTATTGAAAGCTTCTTTTAAGTTTATTTGCTTTTTAACAATATTTCTCGGATTTAAATCTATTTTCTCTTGTTTAAGCTCAATCGATTTATTTATTGATCTAATTTCTGAATCTGAAAAATTAATTATATGATTCTTATTTGAATCGTCACTTTTCCTTTTGAAAATCTCTTCAGTTTTATTATTTAAATGTATTTGTGAAAAAGGATTTTTAATTAAAGTTTCTATCGATATTTTATTTCCATTATTTACTTTATTTTCTTTTAAATTCAATCTTTCTCTTTTATTTAATTTTATCTGTTCTTTTTCTAAGTAAATATTTCCTTTTGAATGGATGTTTGTAATATTGTCTAAGTTAACATTTTCAGAAAATTCTAATGAAGTATCATATCTATTATCTGAATTCTTTAAAGTTTTTCCATCCGAGATATTTTTATTAAATGAATTTTCACCCAAAGATAATAGAAATGGATTTTCATGTATTGATCTTTTTGATATTTTAGTGATTATTTCATTTTCGTTTTTCGTCAAAGTCAGAATATCTATATTTTCTGGATCATCGTTAGTTTTCATTAAATCTTTTTTAATTTTTAAATTATCATTTTTTTCATGCTCATTTGATTTTTCTTTTTGACCTTGATTTGAGACATCATCTGAAATAAAATTATGACATTTAGTTGAACTTAGTCCATTTTTGGATTTTCTTTTCATCTCTTCAACATTTTTATCTTCAATAAAATTGTTGATTTGACTTTTCAATGTTGAATATTTTGATAATAAATTATTCAATTTTTCATTGAAGAGATTTATATCATTCTCTTTTTTATATGTACTTTCATTAGCATTAAGAGCGTGTTCTTCTTCTTTGAGAAGCTTTGTTGAATTTTTATTTAAATGTTTATCTTTTAATAAATTTTCTTGCTTAATTTGTTCATTTATGAAATCTTCATCATATTTTACTTCTCTGATTAAATCATTATTACAATTATTATTATCGGAATATTTGTTTTCTTTCGGCCTATTTATTGTAGATTTTAATAACTGCAATTTTTCGCCTAAAAGTGGTACTTTATTATCAAGAAAATTTTTTATAAAAATGAAGCAAGCATTTTCATTAATAATTTCTTTGTTGATTTCATTTGCTAAATTTTTTTCCTTTTCTAGCATTTTTGAAAATCCATTGATTTTAAGGTTCATTTCCTCAAAGAATTTTTTATGATTAATCATCTCATTTGGAAGGTTAATACAGTTGATATTAGTCATATTACCTTCATTTAATTTACTACTGTCTTCTATAAAAAAGTCAACTTTCCTTTCCAAATTTTTTTGTATGATAGCAATGTTCTCGTTTGCTAGGGCTAAATTTTTCATAGGAGTTGAATTTTCATTCAAAAATTTTGTTTCAATTTTTAATAAAAATTTTTCTTGTAATTTTTCTACTAAATTTTTTATTTCCTCCAATTCATAATTTTGTTGAGTAAATTCCTTTCTAAACTTTTCATAGATAAAATCCGAACATTCTTCTGCTAGCTTGGGTAGAAGAACATCCAAGGAAGATAAAAGCCTTGTGTTTATTTCATCTTTCATAACTTTTCTTGTTAAGTTATTTACAGTTTTGGCGTTTGAAAAATAAGTGGAACCTGAAATTCCTGATATTACAGAAGCACTGTCACTGTAATTATGAGTAATATTATTGTAATTTTTGTTGCTTAAAAATGGTTGGCTTTTCAAATTATTATAATTTGCAATATTTCTGTTGTCTTTTAAAAAATGGTTATTGTTACTTGAAGAAAAAACTGAGTAGCTATCGTAATTCAAATTTTTAAAGTTTGGTTTTTGACTTGAATAAAGATGATTTACATTTGGCCCTTGAGTTAGATTAACATTATCAGAACCACGGAAATTAAGGTTATTTATAATATTATTATTATTTTGTATTTGATTTTCTGAAACTAAATTAGAATTGAATAAATAATCGTCGGGAAAATTTGAATTTGTTTGAAATTCTTTTTGTGAATAATTATTTAAATTTTGAATGTTTTGAGTCATATAAGGTTGGCTCTGCATATGGGAAGGTATTTGATTTTGATTGAAATTTGAAAAAACTTTTTGTGGAGGGAAATTTAAAACTTGGTAGTTTTGTAAATTTGCATTTTCTGTGAAATGACTCGATTGGGAATGTTGAAATCTTTGACAATTGTTTGAAATATTTATTGAATCAGAATGCTCAGTATTTTGCATGTTATATTAATTTTTTACTTTGTTAAATTTATATATATATATTAAACCCACGCTATATATTTATTTGATTTTTTGATAAAATGTTAATAATAATTATATTATTAAATTTCAGTGAAAGTAAATATTTAATAATTTAAAGTAAATTTTAATCATTCTTATTTTAATTTATAAAAATCACAAATTAATGTAAAAAATAAAATTTAGAGATAAGCTTTCAAATTAATAATTTATTGGAAATTAAATTTATTAATATTTAAACTCTGTTTATAATTTTAATACATCGGTTGTTTTATTAAAATTTATAATTTATCTTTCAAAAAGTTTTTAATTTGATTATTTTTTTCTTGTTTTACTCCTACCTACATTTATAGTAGATAATTCGATATCATAATTTTTTTCTATATAATTCAGGAATTCCTCTATAATTTTACTTATTTGATCGTATTGTTTGTGTGCATAAACCAGAGTATCTAGAAAAACTAATAATTCTTTGGATTCTGAATTAAAATTATTTTCCAAAAAATGCTTAAGATTTCTTCTGAATTTATAGCGATTATTCTCAAACATATCTTTTAAACCAATAATATGATTTTTCAGATTATGATTATCTTTTTCATCATTTTTCAAAACATTGAAATTATCAAAAGATTCTTTAGGATCTTGCCAGAAAGTTAAATAAAATCTTTTTAAATCTAAGTAAAATATCCCTAAATCTTCATCGTTTTCTTTTAATTTATTAATAGTCAATTCATAAATTGCTAAGTATTCATTTTCTGATTGAATAAAATAATTGAAATTTCTGTGATTAATATTACAAGGAAATTCTATAAATTTATTGTTGTTATTATTAATATATTTTGAATCAATTAATTTGATTAATTTGTTTTTAGTTGAAAGTGAATAAAATTCATTAACCATCATTTCAATTTCAGAAAACTTTATTTTATTGGCTTCTTTTAGTCTGTTTATATTAATAGGATCAAATTTTTGACCTACAAAACTGTTGCTTGAATTCATTTCATTAAAAAAATAATTGGATATCTCTAGCTTATAAAAGCTCTTATAAATTATGAATTTATAAAATTTAAAATAATTAAAACAAATAATTTTTAAAATTAATATACTATTTTATATTGTTTTTATTCTATTCAAATTCAATTAAAACTATGAATTTTTAATAAACATTTTCTATTGACATCAATTGATAAAAAGAGCCATAAATAAATATAGTTAATAGCTTAAAAAAATTAAAGATATGATATGATATCTTTTTCTTATTATATTAAAAGTAAATAGAAATGAAAAAATACCTCATTTGCAAAAAAAGCGGTGTTCTTCATATAAACTATATTAAGAAAATTCGGATTATTGTTATCAAAAAACAAATTTTTAACTTCTTCGTAGTTTTTGAATAAAATTTTTTTATAAAATTTGACTCTAGAATTGAATAAATAACTTGATAGATAATCAGAAAATATAGATACTTGAGACTTTTGCTTTTCCAAATCTAATTCTCCCCTTTGATTTTTCAAATTATTAATTTCAAGTATAACAAATTCATTTCTATCAATTTTAATTGTTTTATTTTTCTGCAAAATGTGTAAATTTTCTATTACTTTTATTCACAAATATATACTTTCGTTGTATTCTATATCTACTATATCAGAATGGAATTTTGTTATGTCCATTGTAATACCTTTATTTTTTTTAACGAAAAATATATCTGCCAATTTTTTTAAATTATTCATTTCATATTTTTGTCCTCCACAAACAAAATGTGAACTATGAATTCTTAATTTTGATTTATTCATTTAAATAATTTATATTGTAATTAATAATTTTAAGTTCGTATCCAATCCAATTTAAATTCATTAAAAGCGATGAAAGTATAAAAAAGAGAGAAAAATTTTTAAAAAATAATAAATTTTGAAATTTTTAATCTTTAGGTTTTTTATAATCAAATTTACCTCTTAATAAGAAATAAAGATAAGCTTTAATTTAGTCCACTAATTTTCATATTTGAGATAATTGACTAATAAGTCCGATTGATTAAACATAAACAAATTTTTGAACTTTATTATATTTTTTATGATATAGATTAAAATCGTTTCTTTTTCTGAATAAATAATAAAATTTTAATTTGTTATAATTTTCAATTAAACCAAATTTAATTAAATTGATTTAATTTGAAGAACCTGATTAATAATTTATTTTTTCATCATTCGATATATAAATAAGGAATATAGAGTATTCTTATTTAAAAATGAATATTCAAAATCTAAAGGTCTTGTAAAAAAGAAAGTTTCAACTTTACTTTCTATCAAGAAAAAAGGTATTTATTAAATTTTTACTTTTATTTTTCTAAAAATTTTCATAAAATAAAATTTTTAAATATTTAAAGATCAGAGATAAGTTGTCGCGTAACAAGAGCGTGAGGAAACTTTTACACTAATTAGTGAAGCCCTACTCATCATTGGGTTAAAACCTTAACAAAGAAGGATCGTATTTTTGTTGTTTTTTTGCCTTTAACATGATCAAAAATTTTTAATTATGGTCAAATAAATAATTTTATAAAATTTTATTATAAGATTTTGATATTTTTTAAATTTTTCAAAAAAATGGAAATTTCTTCAACCCCAAAGGAAAATGATCAAAATGAAATCGAAATCTTAATAAAGTCTGGAAACAAAAATAAATCTATAAATTACTATGTTAAGAGAATTAGCAAAAAAATTTTAGAAAAATATCTAATAATACAGCTAAATGCTTATGGTATAGATTATCTTTTAAAAAGGATTATAATATCAACAAATTGATTACTATTATCGAAATTATCAAAAGAAATATTCCTGAATTAAATTATGAATATGAGATATATTGGCATCTCAAAACAAGCGATTCTAAATTAAATACCAGTGGAATAAAAAAGGAAAAAAATACAATCAAAAGTAATTCAATTTTATTTATTTGATATTTTAAAATTAGTAAAAAATAAACCGGACTCATTTATCAATTCTGAGAATTCTATTAAAATACCTGCAATCAAAGCTAAATTAAATTTAAGAGATGATATAGAAAAAACCTATCGTAAGGAACTCTTAGGTAAAATTTTATTGAAGTGATATTTTGATAGGTTAAATTTATACTAAAATTTAAATCCTATAGTTTAAGTGATTTCTCAATTTTTTTTAGAAATGATAAATTATAATAATGAGAGCGAAGAACTTGAAGAAATTAGCAATATGAACGAATTTGAAGAAAACAAAATTAATAAAAAACCCACTTTTAAATTAATCAAGAAAAAAAATAAGAATAAAGAAAAAATTCAAGGAGATATAGACCAGGAATGCTTAAATAATATAAATGAATTATTATACTAAATATCTTTTTATTATTAATTTATATAAAACATTTAAAATACTTTTTCTTTGAAAATAATTATTAATGATGTTTAATAAAATTTAGTTTTCGTTTAAATTTATAAAAAAACAGTTTTCATTTAAATATATATTTGAATCATAATCGAATCCTTCTTCGATTTTATTTAAAATCTTTTTTTTATTTTCTTTTTCGATCATTTTCTTTAATCTTTTATCCATATAAGAAAAATTGTAATTTTCATCTGTTTCGTTTTTCTCACATTCTTCTTTTATTATATCGTCATTTCTTTTTTTTAAATCTTCAGAGCTAATCTTCTCTAGTTGCCTGAAAATTAAAGATCCAGGAGGACAAAGTGATAAATTTTCATTTATAGAATTTCCTTCATTTTCTCTTTGTTTTTTTTTCCTTAGAAAGCTGTTAGGCATAGTTTGAAGAGTATTTTCATTGAATAATGAATTAAGAGTCTGAGATTTACTTACACTTTCACAAAAGTCTTTAAAATTGCAAGTAAACATATCAAAGATTTCTCGAATTTCTACTGAAAAATCTTGAGAAAATTTAAGCAAATCATATATGTAGTTTAATAGAAAAGGAAATTGTTGTTTCTTTACTTCTTTATTTTCAAGTATTATCTTTGCATTTTGTTTATCTTTGCTTTTGTTTTTATTTTTGATTTCTTCATCTTCAGTTTTTTCAAAAGCATATATATTACTGCTTCCGTTCTGAAGTTGGTTTTTTTTATGAATGAATTTTTGGATGTAAAAAATCAGAAAAGTGAATTTTTTTAAAATATGTCTGGTTTTATCAATAGTTTTACTTATACTAATCTTCAAGTTATATTCCTCCTTTTTTAGCTCTTCAAAAATTTTCATCACTACTTCAAAAAAAGCAAATTCACTTATATATTTATAAATTAAAATAATTAGTAGTTCATCTTCAATCTTAAATAAATAATCTAATAAAGCTCCGAATTCTTTGATTTTCTCATTGAGAACCTTACCTTGACTAGAAAAGGCACAACATTTACAAAATTTTTCCAGCAAAGAATTAATAATATCGATTATATTGTTTATTTCAAATTTAAATTTTATTGTTTTATCTTTCACTACATTATCTATTGACTCTAATTTCTCTTTAATTTTATTGAATAAATGATTGGGGTTTTTATTACTTGCATTATCATATTTATCAATTTCATTCAAAATTTCAAAAAGTTTTTCTTTACTTTTGGTTTCCTTCATGAATATTTCAAATTGTTTATCCCATATATTTGATTTTAGCCAGAAATATAAGTATTTTATTGTAAAAATTAAAGTATTTAAATCCGGCAGATTTTTGTGAGTACAAATATGCCTTATTTCTATAATAAATTCTGGTAAATTTATTTCCTTCGCAACTAAAAACATATTAGACGCAATTTTTCTGTTCTTCTTTTTCAAATCATCTATTATTAAATTGGTTACTCTTATTATTTTTTGAGATAAAATGTGTTTTTTATCGTTGATATTAAAATACAAATAAGAATTGTTTAGAAATTTTATTATTTCCTCTAATAACAACAAGGTTGCAAGAATGTATGTATTACTATCAGTTCGAGAATTCCATATATTTAAAATATTAAAAGCTTTTTGTAAATTCGAGTAATCTAAACTATCAATAAAGAAATCAATTGTGTCATTTATTTTTTCTATTTTTTTTCCTGATATTCCATATGCATTTGAAAAAAGATTATCATAACAATTTTTCCATTCCTGAAAATCAGACCAAGGAATTCTAGATATATACATCGCGTTTTTATTAGTTTTATTTTTATTTTTCGAACAAGAATCCATATTTTTGGAATGAAATTAATTTAATCAAAGATTAATTGGAGCAACTCTTGCTTAATTTATATATATATAATAAATTCTTTTATTATAGATTTTATTGATAAAATTTTCAAAACTTTTAATTAATTAAAAAATTAGATATTAAAATCTATTTATAAAATTTCTCATGAATAATGGGGATTGGGGATTGGGGATTGGGGATTGGGGATTGGGGATTGGGCCCAATCCCCAATCCCCAATCCCCAAACCCCAATC
>Ga0194116_10007121_pt1 | contig 11660 bp, 15 predicted proteins | sample TA2MahsurfametaG_4_FD_148617 | JGI IMG/M metagenome (GOLD analysis project Ga0194116, IMG submission 148617) | Freshwater microbial communities from Lake Tanganyika, Tanzania - TA2015008 Mahale S9 surface | ecosystem: Environmental > Aquatic > Freshwater > Lake | place: Tanzania: Lake... | reverse complement strand
ACAAAAAGGTTCGTCGTTACTATGAAAACGAGGGTGTAGTATTTTCTGGTGATCCTCTGGATGATTATGAAATGCTCATGGAATATGTCGCTAGTGATATTGAGGCAGTCGAAGCATGATGAATGTAATAAGGAAACCAACTGTTATTATGGAGCGGTTTCCATATCGTTATGTGCAAGTGGGAACACTAGAAATTAACGGCAAACCTGATTGTCGTATTCAAAAAGTAGATTCCTATACTGGTCGCTATCGTGACATGTATCACTGCGATAACGAGATGCAACTTATGACTGCAATGGAGGACTTTGAGTATACTAAATGGTTAGATCCAGATCGTGTCCCATGCTATGTAAAAGATGATGAAGAACCTAATGTATTTTGATGACATGGAACTGATGCAACTTCAGTTCTGTATGGAACAAACAAAAAAACAAATGTCGATGGGTGGAGAAATCCGTCGCCATGCTTCTATCACTCAAAAGATTGAGGAGGAAATGGAGCGTCGTAAACAAGAAACTGGTGCTTATACCAGAGAGGGACTATTGAGTCAACTGGAAAAAGAACTAGAGCGTCTAGAGAGGGAGGTTTGATAGTCACGGATGGACTTAAACAGCACTGGTGGAGTCAATACGACCCCTTAAGAGTTTCCAATCTCTCTTAAAGGATTGGTGGTGCGGATGGGGTTACCCCGCCTGGTTTCCAATTTCCAGATAAAAAATTGGTGGCGAGCCTGCATATTCAAAACCAAGAGGAGTTGCATAAACTCCTCTTCTTTAGTATAATTATATAAAATATTCTTTTCATATGGCAGTTGCATTAATCACCGGTATTACAGGACAAGATGGATCTTATCTTGCTGAATTTCTTTTAACTAGAGGTTATGAAGTTCATGGAATTATAAGGAGATCTTCTTCTATTAATACTCATAGAATTGATCACATATTTGAAAATATTAAATTACATTATGGAGATTTAACAGATTCAACTAACATAGTCAAAGTTATTCAATTAGTTCAACCAGATGAAATTTATAATCTTGGTGCTCAAAGTCATGTCAAAGTATCCTTTGAGATGCCTGAATACACTGCTGATGTGGATGGTGTGGGAACTCTTCGTATTCTTGAGGCAGTGCGCCTACTGGGTATGGAAAATCGTGTCCGCATCTATCAAGCCTCTACAAGCGAGCTCTACGGTCTTGTTCAAGAAACTCCTCAAAGCGAAAATACTCCTTTTTATCCCCGCTCTCCATATGGTGCAGCTAAAATTTATGGTTACTGGATTACTAAAAATTATCGTGAATCGTATGGAATGTATGCTTGCACGGGGATTCTTTTTAATCATGAATCTCCTCGCCGTGGTGAGACATTTGTTACCAGAAAAATTGTTCGTGGACTCTCAAGAATCTCAGTAGGGCAGCAAAGTGTTTTGGAACTGGGGAATTTAAATGCGAAGCGTGACTGGGGTCATGCAAAAGATTTTGTGGAAGCTATGTGGTTAATGCTTCAGCAAGATGAACCTGATGATTTTGTTATCGCTACAGGTGTTCAGTATTCTGTGCGTGATTTTGTTGAGGAAGCAGCGCCATATTTTGGAATGTCAATTGATTGGCAGGGGCAAGGTCTTGATGAAGTTGGTATTGACAAAGCAACTGGAAAAACGGTCATTAGAGTCAATCCTAAATATTTTAGACCTGCTGAAGTAGAGACCTTATTAGGTGATGCCTCTAAGGCAAAGGAGAAACTGGGTTGGGAACCAAAGACTTCATTTAAACAATTAGTTGAGGATATGTGCATTTATGGACAGTGATGCTAAAAAACAAATAATTAAAGCAATTATAGACATTGCATATAAAAAAAGAGAGGGGCACATAGCAAGCTCTTTGTCGATATTAGATATTTTGTATGTTCTATACAAAAATTACATAGATGAAAATAATAAATTTGTTCTTTCCAAAGGACATGCTTCATTGGGATTATATTCTATATTAAATTATTTTAATTTATTGGAGTACGATATTAAAAGTTTTGGTGATTTTAGTTCTAGTCTTGGCGGACATCCTTCAAATAGAATTAATCATGTAGAGTGCGCCACTGGGTCTTTGGGTCATGGTTTTCCTTTTGCTCTTGGGATGGCCATGAGTAAAAAAATAAAAAAAGAATCGGGAAAAGTGTTTGTGCTTATAGGTGATGGTGAATCAAATGAAGGAACGATTTGGGAAACCGCATTATTGGCATCACATCATAAATTAGATAATCTCTGTTGCATATTAGATCACAATCATTCTACGGATAGAGCCTTGGATATGGGTGATTTATTATCTAAGTTTGAATCTTTTGGTTGGCATATAAATGAAGTTGACGGGCATGACCAAGAAGATTTAAATTTAAAATTTTCCGAACAAACTAATAAACCACATTTTATACTTGCTAATACTATTAAAGGTAAAGGTGTTAAAATGATGGAGAATAATCCAGAATGGCATCATAAATTTCCAAACGAAGATGAATATAAAATGATCTTTAATAATTGGTAGGGGTAATGCAATGAATAAAATTAAACATGATAAAGAATAATTTTTTTGAAGAAAAAAGAATCTGGCAAAGTGTATTTTATTAGAAAATAAAAAAATGAGAAAACAATTTGTACAAACATTAAAGGATATTTTATATCAAGATGAGCGATCAATTTTAATGCTTGGCGATATTGGTGTTTATGGATTCAGAGATGAATTAAAAAATATTCCAAATCGAGCATATAATATTGGGATCTTGGAGCAAAGCACTTTAAGTATGGCAGCAGGAATGTCTCATTCCGGATTAATTCCATTTGTTCATACTATTGCACCTTTTATGGTTGAAAGAGCTTTTGAGCAAATTAAAGATGATTTTGCATATCAAAATCTAACCGGCAATTTCGTTAGTATTGGTAACTCATATGATTATTCATCTTTAGGATGCACTCACCATTGTCCAGCGGATGTTCACTTATTGCTTGGAATTCCAAATGTAAATATTTTCTTGCCTGGGACAAGTAAAGAATTGGATGATCTAATCAAATCAAATTACACTACTGGCGTCAATTATTATAGATTGAGTGAATATGAGAATCAAACCTCTAATAAAAATGCAACTATAGTTAAAGAAGGTGAAGATGCTACAGTTATTTGTTTTGGTAATAAATTAACAGAAGTAATTGAAGTTACCAAAAATTTAAATGTAACTGTTTTGTACTTCAATACTATCAATCCACTCGATGAAAATTTGCTTCATTCGTGCTATAATAAAAATATTATAGTTATTGAACCTTTTTATGAGGGTACTGTTAATCATCTTATTACAAACTCTTTAAATTATAGACCATGTTCAATTCATAATATTGGCGTTCCTAGAAAATTCTTGACAAATTATGGAACTAAAAATGAGATGGATTCATTTCTTGAACTTGATGTTTCTGGAATTTCTAAAAAAATAAATTTAATTTTGGAGAATGTCAATGATTGAATTAGTTTCAAATAATTTTTGTAATAATTTTGAAAAAATAGATTTTTCAAAATTAAAAAATAAAAGAGTTTTGCTAACTGGATGTACAGGTTTAATTGGAATTCATTTGTTAGCTACTTTACAATCAATAAGAGAATCGCATAATATTGAAATATATTGTTTAGTGTCAAAAAAACCAGAACAAAGCGATCCAATTAAATCTCTTTTTGAAAACTGTTTTATTGTTGAGGGCGATTTAACAAAAGATGCCAGCATTAATTATTTGTTGAGTATTTTTTCTGAAAACCAGTATGGAATTGATTTTATTATTCACGCTGCAGGATATGGTCAACCAAAAAAATTCATGAATAATAAAATTGATACTATACTTTTAAATACAAATACAATAATTAATTTATTTAAACTTCTTGAGCCAGGAGGCACATTTTTATATTGTAGCACCAGTGAAATATACAGTGGGATTGAAGAAGAAAACATAACGGAAGAAAGGATAGGAACTACATCTCCAAATCATCCACGATCTTGTTATATTGAATCGAAAAGATGTGGAGAAGCAATTCTTCAAGCATTTTCTGAAAATGGATATAATGTTAAAATTGCAAGAATAAGTCTTTCGTATGGCCCAGGAACTAAAAAAAATGATGATAGGGTTTTAAATAACTTTGTTCAAAAAGCCATACAAAATAATAGTATTGACATGTTGGATTCGGGAAAGTCTATTAGAACATATTGTTATGTTAGCGATACTGTGGAAATGTTGTTTAATATATTGCTTTTTGGAGAAAATGTAGTGTATAATGTTTCTGGAGAATCAAAAGTTTTTATCTATGAACTTGCCAATTTAATTGGAGATAAAATAAATTGCCCAGTAAATATTCCAAGAGATAATGCAAACGAAATGCTTGGAAACCCAAAGTTGGTCAATCTTTCACTCAATAAATACTTCCAAGAGTTTGGCAAAAAAGAATTTATATCCTTAGATGAAGGATTAAATAATGTCATTGAATGGCAAAAACAATTATATAAAAATTGAAATCGTAAACAAAATGAACATAACAAGCGATCATATTTCAAATATTTTGGGTGGAGTTGAGATTCCAAAATATGTAAAAAATAGAATTGAAAAAACTCCTCTTGTATATGAAAAATTAACCGATAAAGAGTATGAAGAATATTTACTCGATGTTTTGAATGTTTTATTCAATCCAATTATTAGAAGTGGAGAACATAGACTCACAGAATGGGAAAAAGGGTGGAATGAAAATTTTGAAGAATTTTTAAACACTAAAAATATTCAGCTATTGGTTCCAAAATATCATGGGAAATATAATTATGTTCGATGGATGGGAGAAATTGTAAAAACAGTTTCTCCCGAATTCGATTATAATATTCATATTAATTTTGTTGATTCTGTTATTGGATCAAATTTAAATGGTATTGAAAATGTATATGAATTTGGATGTGGCCCTGGATACCATCTATTGCGAATGAGTGAGAATGAACCAGATTTAAATTATTGCGGGTTGGATTGGACGGTTTCTTCTCAAAATATTATTAATACAATAAATCAAACTTTGGATAAAAACATCCAATCACATAATTTTGACTTTTTTAATCCAGATACTAATTTTAAAATTAAAACTAACAGTTTAGTGTATACTGTAGCTGCTCTAGAGCAAGTTGGAGATAAGTTTAAAAATTTTGTTGATTATCTTATTGAACAAAGTCCAGATATTTGTATTCATTTTGAACCAATATCTGAATTATTAGATGAGACAAAATTATTGGATTATCTTTCTGTTAGATATTTTAATAATAGGAATTATTTAAGTGGATTCTTAACTTATCTTGAAGAGTTAGAGTCTCAAGAAAAAATTGAAATTCTTGATAAAAGAAGAATCAATAGCGGAAGTTATTTTATTGAGGGACATTCTTTGGTTATTTGGAGGGTTAAAAAATGACTATTTTGGTAACAGGTGGATCTGGTCTTTTGGGATCTTCTATCAATATTGGATTAAAACCAACTAAAGATGAATTGAATATATTAAATTATGAAAATCTATGCGAATATATTGAAAAAAATAATGTAACTTCAATTATTCATGCAGCGGCCAGAGTTGGTGGAGTTAAATCAAACACTGATTATGTCTATGATTTTTTCTCAGAAAACATTCAAATGAGTTTGAATGTAATGAATGCTTGTAAAAAATACAATATTAATAAGTCATTATACATAGTTTCTACTTGTGCATTTCCCTCCGAATCTCCGTTACCATTAAAAGAAAAATATCTTCACAGTGGAGAACCTCATTTTACAAATTATGGATATGCATATGCAAAAAGAATGTTGGAAGTTGGATCCAGAGCACTAAATCAACAATATAAATTGTCAAGTACCTGTTTGATACCATGTAATCTTTATGGTGAAAATGACAATTATAATTTAAATAACGGTCATGTCATTCCATCACTGATTAATAAATGTTATTTGGCTAAAATAAACAACACTCCATTTGAAGTATGGGGATCTGGAAATGCTGAAAGGGAATTTATTTATGTGAAAGATCTTTCTAATATAATTGAAAATATATTTGAGAATGATTTTGACATACAAGAACCAATGATTGTTTCTCCAGATAGCGTTGTGAGTATCAAAGATGTTGTTGAAATAATTTCTAAAAAGTTAAACTTTACTGGAGAAATTATTTTTGATAAAAGTAAACCAGAAGGAATTTCAAAAAAGAATTCTGATAATAGTAAATTTAAATTATATTTTCCTGATTTTAAATTTACTTCTTTGGATGAAGGATTAGAAAATACAATAGAATATTTCATCAAAAACTTTAATTCTTTAAGAAAGTGATAAAATGAATAAGATAAAATTTAATTTGTTTGGTGATGGGTTTACCCATAAGACAGATGGGAATAGGGGATATTCAGCTCATGGTAAGATCTCAAAATATCTTGAGTGGGTGCAGGATGGTAGTGGGGAGGCAAATTTTTATTTTGACCGTAGCATTTTTAATGCTTTTGCGGATAATTCTAAATTACCAAAATATGCTTGGTTATTTGAAGCAAAGACTTTTTCATCTATGAATTCAATATATTCTGATGTTGAAAATGATTTGCAAAAATATTTGGATACCTTTGAAATTATTTTTACTCATAATCGTGATCTATTGAAATTAGATTCAAAATTTCAATATGCTATTGGCGGATTTTGGATTAAAGAACCAAAAATTTATAAAAAATCAAAGATGATTTCTATGATTTCTTCCAATAAAACTATGTGTGATGGTCATATCAAAAGATTGAATTGGGTTGAAATGCTTCATGATCAAGTGGATCTTTATGGTAGAGGATTTAATGAAATTAAATATAAAGAAGAAGGATTATGTGATTATATGTTTTCTGTTGTAATTGAAAATAGTGAAGTTCCTGGATATTTCACAGAAAAAATATTAGATTGTTTTGCCACAGGAACTATTCCGGTTTATCTTGGAGCTCCAGATATTGAAGATTATTTTAATAAAGATGGAATTATCAACCTATCAGAGGAGTTTGATGTATCTGAGGATATTTACAATGGTAAGATGGATGCTATTGTAGATAATTTTGAGAGATGTAAGCAATATGAAATTGCAGAAGATTATGTTTGGAAAAAATATCTTAAACAAGTATTTCAAAATTAAAATAAATAAACAAAATGTTTTGATAAAATGATTAGCGTTGTTACAGGAACTTTAAATAGAGGTCCATTTCTTCCTAGATTAATTGAAAATACTATAGAGGCAAACAAAAATATTGAGTTGATTTTAGTTGATGGTGGAAGCACAGATGGAACTATTGAATATCTGAGAGAGTATATTGAAGAAAATAAAGAAGCAAAATTAAAATTAATAGAAATTGGTCATAGAAGTTTTGTACCTCATTTCACAAATATTGGAATTCGAGAGTCATCTTACGATTTTTATTGTCAGTGGAATGATGAAGCCCTATTAATTAATGATTGGGATGATGTTATAAGTCAGATTAGTGATGAGTATGATATGTACATGTTTAATTGGAAATATGGCTCATACTCCGATATTAAAGATCCAAATTGGTTGCATGGGTGGAGAGATAATGGGTGGAATTTGCCAACTGACGGCCATGTTTTGAGTTATGGATTGTTTAGAAAAAGCATGTTTAAAAAAATCGGTTTATTTAATAGCAATTTAAAATACTATTATACTGATGCCGATCTCACTGCTAGGGCTCATCATTTTGGATACAAATCAAAACTTTTAAGTGATATTAAAGTAGTGAGTCTCTATACAGAAAAAAAAGCAATGCATTATTCAGACGATGAGGAAAAATATAATGAAGCAGTAGAGTTATATAAAAATAAACTACTGCCAGAAAATATCGAAATGTTGTGATCTTTGGAGATTTTTAAATTATGATTGGATTCAATAATCTTGGCAATTTGGGTAGACTTGGTAATCAAATGTTTCAGTATGCATCTTTGAAGGGTATTGCTGCAAATAGAGAATTGGATTTTTGCATTCCACCCAAAGAATTTTTTGGATCATATGATACTCTTGTTAGAAATTCTGACACTAGCATTTATGATTTGTTTAAATTGGATGAAAAAAATATAATTGATGTAAATAAAAATCCAACTATTCATGAGAAGTTTTTTCACTTTGATGAAGACCTATTTAATAATTGTCCAGACAATGTTGATCTTCATGGATATTATCAATCTCCAAAGTATTTTGAAAAAATTGAAAAGGATATAAGAGAAGATTTTAAATTTCCAGATGAATTGTATGAAGAATGTAAAAATTTTTTTGATTCTTCTTTTGATTCTGAGGTAATTTCTTTACATATTCGTAGAGGTGATTATTTGAATCATGCACATCATCCAGTGCAAACCCTTGAGTATTATGAAAAAGCATTGAATGAATTACCTCAAGATATTCCCGTTATTATTTTTTCAAGTGATGATGATTGGTGTAAAACTCAAAAATTGTTTGAATCAGATAGATTTTTGATGTCTGAAAATAATTCAACTGAATTTGATTTTTGCTTGATGACTTTGTGCAATTATCACATTATAGCTAATAGTTCTTTCAGTTGGTGGGCATCCTGGTTATCTCAAAGTAAAAAAACAGTAGCACCAAAAAATTGGTTTGCTTCTACCCATAGCAACTATAATGTTCAAGACTTGTATCTTGAGGAGTGGGTAATTCTATGATAACACTTAATGACTATTTTCAAAAAATATATTGTATTAATTTGGATAAAAGGTGTGATAGGTGGCAATCTGTGAAAAAACAATTCAGCAAAAATAATATTATTGTTGAAAGATATCCTGCTGTTGATGGTAAAATGATCGAAAACACTACATCATTAAAAGCAGGTGAATTGGGGTGTATAAAGTCGCACTTGAATATATTGCTGTATTGCCAAAAAAATAATATTAAAAATGTATTGATAACTGAAGATGATGTTGAATTTTGTCAAAATTTTAATGACAAATTTTTTCAATATTCAAAAGAACTTCCAAATTGGGATATGCTTTATTTCGGGGCTAATCATGCATTATGCAATCCTTATGAAAGTAATCCTCCCATAAAAATTACCGATCATGTTTATAAAGTCATGCACGCATATTCTACCCATGCATATGCTGTAAATAGTAGTTGTTATCAATACCTTATTGATAGAATTTCAAAAATGACACATCCTTTAGATGTCATTTATTCTCATATTCAAAAAAATTTAAATGTTTATTTGTTTAGACCCCATCTTGCTTGGCAATCTGAGGGTTATTCTGATATAATAGAAACAAATGTGGATTACTCCTTTTTAAAATTATGAGACCAAAAATATCAGTAGCGATTCCAACATGGGAATGTAATGGAAAAGGTGTTGAATTTCTTGATGATCTTTTTAGAACTATTGAAATTCAACATTTTAAAGATTTTGAAGTTGTCATTTCTGATCATAGTAAGAATGATGATTTAATCTATAAAGTTCAAGAATATAATTCTAAGTTTGAGATTAGATATTTTCGAAATGAAAATAACCGTGGCAATAGTCCAGCAAATTTAAATCATGCTATTAAAAATTGTTCTGGTGAAATAATTAAAATAATGTTTCAGGATGATTTTTTTTATGATGATGAAGCACTCGAAAAAATTTATTATGCCTTATCTGATTCAGATCGTATGTGGTTATTAAATGGAACAAATCACACTAAAGATCATGGTCAGACATTTTATTGGGATCTTTATCCATCTTTTAATGATGATCTTTTAAAAGGAGTTAATACAATTAGTTCTCCTTCCGTAGTTGCATTTAAAAAAGGTTCTGATTTATTATTTGATGAAAGTCTGGTATATTTTATGGATTTGGATTACTATTATGGTATGAGGGAAAAATACGGAGAACCTGTTTATTATAAAGATATTTTAGTTTCAAATAGATTTCCTCATGAAAATTCTATTTCAAGTAGCATAACAAATAAAGAAAAAATGATGAATAAAGAATCTCAATATTGTCTACAAAAATATGGAGTTGAATGATGATTGGATTTGTTATTCCTAGTATTGGTAGAGAAACCATAACTTATACATTAAAGTCTCTTTTAAATCAGACTAACCAAGACTGGAAATGTTTTGTTGGATTTGATGGTAAAAAACAATCTGATATTGATCCTTCCATATTGGTTGATGACAACAGGATTCAATACTTTTATTTTGGAGAAAAACTTGGAAGTGAGAAAGAGCATCATGGAAATGCTGGCCAAGTACGCAATGCAATCATCAGAAATGTAAGTGATGATATTGATTGGATTGGATTTGTTGATGATGATGACACACTTTCGAAATATTATGTTGAGATTTTAGAATTAGAAAAAACAAAATCCAATTTTGATTGTTGTGTGTTTCGTATGAGATATGATAAAGATAATCAAAGAATTATCCCCCCTCCAGAAATGAATTACCTTGCTCAAAATTTTGTTGGTATTTCATTTTGTGTAAAAAAACAATTTATTGACAAAAATCAAGTTCTGTTTGAGAATAATAATGCAGAAGACTTTATGTTTTTAAAACAGATAAATGATAAAGGTGGAAAGATTCATATGTCGCCACATATCACATATAATGTAAATGGGTATCAATACTATGGATAAAAACAAATCAGTATATAAACTAAAAGGATTTGGCCCTCTATATGTCATTAGTTTAGATGGTCAACCAGAAAGATGGGAATGGATGAAATCACAATTAGACTATTGGCAGATAGAAAATTACAAAAAAGTTTCTGCTTATGACGGTCGAGAAGATGACTTAAGTGATATTATTAAAGGTAGATATCCTGAAATGATGACTTCTGGCGAAATAGGGTGTGTTACATCTCATCTAAAGGCCATTAAGGATTTTTACGAAAATACTGATGAACCATATGCAATTATTATGGAAGATGATTGTGATATTGATACTGTAAGATTTTGGAATTTTACCTGGTCTGATGTAGTTTCTCGTTTCCCATATGATTGGGATGTAGTTCAACTAGCCATTATCTGCACAGGAAACATCTATGTTTCTTTGCATAAAAGATTTGTAAATGATTTCTCCACAGCATGTTATGCCATTAGTCGTCATCATGCTGAAAAAATATTAAAGCATCATACTAGAGGTGACAAATATAAACTTGATAATGGTGTTAAACCTAGACCAGTTGCTGATGATTTAATCTATAATTCTGGAAATACTTTTAGTATTCCTCTCTTACTTTATAAGATTGAACTTGGATCTTCGATTCATCCAGAGCATATTGACATCTTCCATCGCCAAAGTCATGATGCTATTCGCAATTATTGGGCTCAAAATGGAGCAAATATTGACATAGATCAATTAATGAATTATGATCCTTATCTTGGTCGGATAACCGAACCTTCTCAACCTTGACATAATCCCAGATTTGTGTAAGAATAAATACATTCTAGTGATGAGACCTCAATTACTCGTTGACTCACTGAATACGGAGTTTGTCGAAACTCCTTCCATCCGCAGGTATTACTCTGCGAGAAACTTAGAGGTACAATTATGTTTAAATTCGCAATCGCAGCTGTTGCAGCTGCTCCTTTCCTTGCCCCCGCCGCTA
>Ga0194116_10007120_pt1 | contig 11660 bp, 10 predicted proteins | sample TA2MahsurfametaG_4_FD_148617 | JGI IMG/M metagenome (GOLD analysis project Ga0194116, IMG submission 148617) | Freshwater microbial communities from Lake Tanganyika, Tanzania - TA2015008 Mahale S9 surface | ecosystem: Environmental > Aquatic > Freshwater > Lake | place: Tanzania: Lake... | reverse complement strand
TACAATGTAATTATTCTACAATGTAATTATTCTACAATGTAATTATTCTACAATGTAATTATTCTACAATGTAATTATTCTACAATGTAATTATTCTACAATGTAATTATTCTACAATGTAATTATTATATAATGTAATTATTCTACAATGTAATTATTATATAATTTATAAATAGTTATAAATGTCAAAAACAAGTGGCCTGTTTATAAAATAGATTGAACCATTGTCAGTTTTAATATATTTTGTGATTTTGTTATCCTCTAGTAAATTAAGTTCGTCATAATACGTCATTATACTAGAATTTTTTATAGTTACATATTGATTTCTCAATAATGTTTTTATTCTAAATATTTGGTCTATAATTTGAATAGGCAATATGGTTCTATCAATTATGTGATATCTTAGTAGGTTTTGTGGAATTGCAATTTCACCATATTTTTCCACAACTTCATCCAGTATATTTACATCATTAATTGGAATGAAAAGAGTATATTCTGGTTGTACTCTTAACATATCAACTAAATTATATTTTTTTACAAAATTTAAAAAAGGTTTACATTCAGGTGTATTTTCCATAATTGTTATATTATCGTTTTTTATTTTTGGCTGAAATCCATTTACAAGATTATATAAAGGTCTTTTTTCCATAGTGTCTTGAATTGTAAATATTGATGGTTCTCCAGACATATATTCATATTCATTTTCAAATAATTGAGTATTTAAACGGTAAGATGCAATACTTGCGTATCCAGAATTAGTTCCACCTTGAAATGATGTCATGTTTTAATATTATAAAATATATTTTTATAATATGTTTATAAAAGAAAAAAAAGAAAAAATAATTTATAAAAATAAATATATATAAATTATTTTGTAAATTACAAAATACAAAATATAATGGAAAATATTTCAACAGATATTTCAACGACCACAGGTCTTTCAACAAATATGTATTATTTAACTTCAGTTGATGTTTTAGAATATCTAATAAAACGTCATTCTGAAAATATCCTTTTTAATTCTTTTAAAAAAGTTGAGAGACATTCTGTCGATGAGAGACATTCTGTCGATGAGAGACATTCTGTCGATGAGAGACCACATATCTTTGAAAAAGATGTAAATCGTAATTTCTTAAAAAAACATCTATTTTATGATATAGAATTTTTTTGTAAAAATATACAATCAAATATACAAAATATTAAAATTATAAATGATAAAATATATATTGTAATTGATTTGAAAAGAATATATGAATATTTTCAAAATATATTTAACTGCAACAATTGGATTTCAATTGATTATTTGAATTTTAAGGAAAATTATCAACATTTAAACTATCCAATATTAAATATAGATATAAATGACAATTTTAAAACAGATTTTAGGGATATCATCTTCAAGGCTTTACAAAAATCAATTTATGAAATTTTAAATGAAGAAATTAATGATAAAGTAAACTTAAATTCTTACAATCAACTAAATGAAAATTACATTTTTGTAAAATATAATAAATTATATGAATGTTATATAAATTCAAAAAACGAATTAGAACATATAAAATTTAACAATGAGTTTAAAAATATATTTCTGTTGTTTTAAAAAGTTTAAAAATATACATTTATAAAATAATTTATAAAAATATAAATGAATTATATTACAATTAAACTTGACGGTGGACTAGGAAATCAATTATTTCAATTATTTAGTTTAATTGGTATTGCAAAAAAAAATGGATATGAATATCTTATAGATAAACAATATAATGGGGACAGAAAAAATTATTGGAATAGCATATTGCATGCTATTCCAAATTGTGATAATTCTTTAGAAAAATTAAAAGAAACACCTTCAATACTGAAAGAAAATAGATTTTCAGAATATATGAATATTAAATTAGACAAGAGTAAAAATAAAAATGTAATTTTAGAAGGTTATTTTCAATCATTTTATTATTTTGAAAATATAAGGGATTTCGTTTTTGAAACTGTTTTAAAAAATCAATCAGATGAATTGTTAAATAAAGTAAATTCAAAATATCAAGAATTAAAAACTTTATACCCAAATAAACAATTAATTATGATACATTGTAGAAAAGGTGATTATAATAATAAATTACATAATAATTATTATCCTATTTTGTCAAAAGAATATTATGATAAAGCGTTATCATATTTTAATCAAGACGAGTGTGCATTCATTATATTTAGTGATGAAATAGAAACAACAAAAAAAGAGTTTATTAATTTAAAATATAAGGAGTTTATTACACTTGAAGAAGACTATATAGAATTTTTATTAATGACTAAATTAGATGGTGCTATAATTGCAAATTCAACATTTAGTTTATGGTCAGCATATTTAATGGATTATTATAGAACAAAGAAAATTGTATGTCCCAAATACTTTTTTAGAGAATGGGATATACATCGCTTAGACTTTTTTGAAAAACATTGGATATTTATAGAAAACAGAGAAGTATTTAAGGATGTCTTAGTAGATCCAAGGAGAAATTGATTTATTTAAATTCAAAAAAGAAAACCTTTGAAAAATTGATTTAAAGTAAAACTATTTAAAGACAAGACAATTCTTTAAATACCTAAAAGAAATTTTAAGAGTGAATAAGTTAACTTGTGTTTATCCATCTGCACAGTTAAAAATAATTGAAAAAAATTTCAATAAAACAGAAATGAATTCGACATCTGATATTTCAGAAACTTTATTTACAAAGTTTGACGATGTTCCAGTGTCGACACAAACTATCATTGCTGTTTCAAATTTGAAATTTAATTTAAATTTGCTGTATCAATATTTACCAATTACTCCATTTATCATAATTAAAAAAAAGAGAGGAAGAAAGAAGAAAGTCGAAGAGACAAATCCAAATCAAAACATATCAACGGGTTCTATTATTTCTGTCCAATATAAAACAAATATAAGGGGTTCAATCTTAAAAGAAAGTAAAAAGGATAACAAAACATATTTTTTAAATTCAATTACAATAGTAATGATCCTTGAAAATAACAAACTTATAAATAGTAAAATTAGTCAAAATGGAAAATTACAAATTACAGGATGTAAAAATATGGAACAATGTTACGATATGATAAAATTTCTCTTCAAACATATAAGAGAAATAGAAATACAAACAGGTGAAAAACTTTTTCAATTAAAACTAGGAAGTAAATCATGTAACAGAAATCCTCAATTTATTTTTAATATCGTTATGAAAAATATTGATTTCAAAGTAGATTTCAATATAAATAGAGAATTGCTAAATAATTTTATAAATGACAATACAAAATACTGTTCTCTGTTTGAATCTAGTGTTAATACTGGAGTAAATATAAAAATAAAATCCAATACACCATATGAAGAAAATTTAAATTCAATAGAATTGTTATCTGATTTAACTATAAAAAAAGAGATTTTACCTTTTTCATATTATGTGTCTCTGTTAGATGAAAAAGAAAAAAAGGAAAAAAAGGAAAAAAAGAAAGAAACGAACAAAGAAAAATATCATACATTTCTAGTATTTCATTCTGGTAGTATTATACAAAGTGGTTCTGGTCCAGATATGCCAGAAATTTATAATACGTTTATGAATATTTTATTAACACATAAAAATAAATTTATGGAAGTTCTAAATAAACAAAATAATGAAACTGACATAACTGAAAAAATGGATACTTTGTATAATTTAAAACCAGGTAAGAAAAAAATATCGAGAAACAAAAACGAAATTGATTTATCTGTAAAATAATTTTTTATATATTTATTTATAAATATATAAAAATGTTCAATATACTTAAAAATTTAAAAACTCATTCTAATTTTAAATCAGATTATGTTTCTGTAAATAATTCTCAACCAGCAGCAATTCCTTTACCTAATGGTTATCCATGTACCTATGATACTGATTGCACCTCACCTTCTGTTTGTCAGTTTAATGTATGCACTTCAAATTATACTGTAAACGAAGGTCCATCTGTTTATGATATATGTAAAGGTTTAACACCTGTTGAATGTGCAAAACAAATGCAAAAACAAAGAGAAAATGAGGAAATTTCTGTATTTATACCTGTTATGGCAAGTGGAAGTAGCGGTAATAGCGGTGTAGTATATAAAACATGCAAATTAGATGCTGATTGTTCAAATAGTGAATTTTGTATTTCTAATGTGTGTCTTGATAAGAAAAATTTCCCATTAATAGCAAGACATAAAAAAATGTCCAACAAAGTCCAAAATGAAAAAGAACATGATGATTATTATTATTTTTAAAGTTCTAAAATGTTAAAATAAATTTTTTTTTGATAGTAAAAATTTTTATTTTAAGTTTTTTTATTGAATTATAATAAAAAAATTTATTTTACAAAAAATGGGTATTACGAATACAGAAATATATTTATTAATATATACTTTTTTGTTTATATGAATAATTTTAAAAAAGTAGAAGAAATTGATATAATACACATTGATGAAAAAATCAAGAAAAATATTTTAAAAGAACTAAATAAATTTGAAGAATATAAAAAAGAACTAATAACTCTTGAAAAAACTTTTAATAACTCGAATGAAATTTTACCTGAAAAAAAAAAGAAAGAAATTTTATTAAGAATTAATACTTTAAAACAGAAAATATTTGAAATTGAAAATAATATAATAATGTCAGAATATATATGTCTTTCTAGTCCTATTTTAACAAGATATAAAAAATTAATAAATACACCAGTTAGATTATCGTTTTTTAATGGAATATCTAAAAATGAAAATTCTAATATACAAAAAAAATATTCAAAAAATGATGAAAAGGATAAACAAGATATAATTGACGAATTTTTAACAATTGCTAAAAATTACATATCTATAAATACGTATAAAGAAGAAACATCTCAGCAATATTACTGCGACTGTGGAAATTTTAATAATTGTACTGAATTTCAGAATAAAATAATATGCAATGATTGTTCGAGTGTTCATAGTATACAATCTATACAGACTAGTTTTAAAGATATTGATAGAGTAAATTTATCACAAAAATATAAATATAAAAAGAAAGTTCATTTCAGAGACACCTTAAATCAATACCAAGGTAAACAGAATAAAAATGTCGAAAATGTTTATCCAATTTTAGAAGAACAATTTTTATTACATAATCTTGTAAATAAAGATGGTAAAACAAATGCAGAAAAATATAATTCAATTACCAAAGAACATATATATATGTTTTTATTTGAAACTAATAATAGTAATTTTTATGAAGATATAAATATGATACATACTTATTTTACTGGAATACCATGTCCTGATATTTCAGATATTGAACATTTGTTATATGAAGACTTTGATAAAGTAGTTGATGCTTATGAATCTCTTGGAGATATTGATAGGATACACTTTCTAAACGGACAATATATACTTTATCAACTGTTGAAAAGACGTAAATATAAAGTAAAAGAAAATGATTTTGACATTCTAAAAACAAGGGAAAGATTAGTTGAACATGATGAAATCTATCAAAAAATATGTATGAAACTTGAATGGACTTTCACACCTACAGTTTAGAATATAAATTGTAAAATAATTTTATAAATACTATATTTATAAAATTATATATTTTATCATATTGTGTATTTTATATTGTATATATAAAACTAGAAACTATACCTACAATTTGGACATCTATTATGATTATTATTTGATAAATTGATAAAACAGTGTTTATGAAAAAAATGATTACATGTTGTCATCAAACATTCTTCATTGATTTCATCTAAACATATCGTGCAATCTTTGTTATTTATTTGTGTACATTTCATATATATTCCATTTATATACCAGTCGTTTTGTTTTAATTTTACGACCGCTGGACCATCTTCACGGTGTATTTTGTCATATTTATACCAAGTCTGACTACCATCTGGATAAACAATTGCTGGACCATCTTCTCTATGTTTTAATCCATTAAAACACCACACTAATGTACCATCATGAAAAATAACAGCTGGACCATCTTCACGGTGTATTTTGTTATTTTTATACCAAGTTTGTTTTCCATCTTCTGAGATAACAGCTGGACCGTCTTCTCTATGTAACATATCATTTTTACACCACATTTTTAATCCATTTATATTTACAACAGCAGGACCATCTTCTCTATGTAAATTACCATTTATATACCATTCTACGTTACCATTTGAATATATAATAGCAGGACCATCTTCTCTATGTTTTAATCCATTTTTATACCATACAGTTGTTCCGTCATCCATCATAAGAGCTGGGCCATTATCTCTATGTCGTTGTCCATTAATGTACCAAGTTAATGACCCATTACTATGGATATCTGCGGGTCCATATTCGTTGTGTAAAACTCCATGTTTGTACCATGACATTGAACCATTTTTATTAAAAATAGCAGGACCATTTTCTCTATGTAAAACACCATTTTGAAACCATTCTTTTATATCTTCTTCAATATATGCAGGACCATTATCATTATGTATTTTTCCATCCTTGAACCATATTTTTAAACCATTTGGACCTATAAATGCTGGTTTGTTAATCCTATGTTTTTTTCCATTTATATACCATTCTTTAGTTCCATCTGTCTTTATAATGGCTGGTCCATTTTCACGATGTCTCTCTCCATTGTAAAACCATTCTTGAGAACCATCAGCTTGAATAAGTGCTGGACCGTTTTCTCTATGAATTATATCATGTTTATACCATATTTTAACACCATTTTTTTGAATAACAGCAGGTCCATTTTCACGGTGAATTTTTCCATGATTATACCATATTTCGGTTCCATTATTCGAAATAAAAGCAGGACCATCGATTTTGTGTAAAACACCATCAAGAAAATGTTGAGTTCCACTAAAAGACATTTTTTCTAAATTGATTTTGTAATGTAATTATTACAAAAAATATTTTTTATAAAATCATTTTTTGTAATATCTTAAAGATTTAATTTTAATCATATCAAAAAATGGATTTCATATCAAATAATACAATATTAATACGAAACAAATATTTTCCAACTATACAAGAAATTCATGACTATTTAATCAAATTTTGTAATTTTAATAATTATAAAGATATATTAGAAATAGGTCCAGGAAATTTTAAATTTCCAATTGCAACTAATTTTCTTGGTTGTAATGAAAAAGTAGAAAATTATATAGATATAGACATAGACGAACAATCTCTCCTTTTTCCAACAAACAATTAGATTTTATATATTCTAGACATGTTTTAGAGGATATACAAAATCCTAATTTTGCATTTAAGGAGATATTAAGAACTTCTAAATCTGGATATATAGAAACTCCATCTCCTTTAATTGAAATTACTAGAGGAATAGATAGTCATTTAGGTTCAGAAAAATATGGTGGATATTTACATCATAGATATATAATATGGTCAGATATTGAAAATTGTGAAATATTTTTTTTACCTAAGTATAGTAACATAATTGATAATTTTATACAAATTAACGATTCACATGAATATTATAATTTGATAAACAACGAACCATTACATTGGAATAATTATTTTTTATGGAAAGATAAAACACCAAAAATAACAATGTATAAAAACGGAGTTAATTTTTTTCTAAATAGTGACAATTACATAAGTTTGTTAAATGATGCAATTAAAGTTTCAATTAGAAATACCGAATTTTTTAAAAAGTTAATTTTCAATAAGTGATTTATATTTTATAATTTGCATTATAAAATATTATTTAAAGTTTTTGTGTAATTACAATATAATCACAAAATACAAAATGAGTACATTAATTGATTTGATTAAATTAAATGAAACTTCTAAAAATTCAAATCAGGTTATTATCGAAAAATATGATAAACCTGATTTAGAAAAATCAGATATAGAGTTTTTATGCAATGAATTTTATATTAACGATAATATTGATACTAAAATAGATATATTGAATATATTATGTAAATATCAATATGATATATGTTTTGAACTTGTACAAAAAACAAATGTTAAATATATGTATAATCCTGATATTTCTACTAATCTCGAACTATTATTGAAAATAGTTCGAGAATCAATATTGCCTATTGAATTAAAATATGAAACTGCAAAATTAGTATATAATGAAAATACAATTAATAATACGATAAATGAAAATAACATTGCTTACAGTTTATTTTTGTTAATTTTACAATCTGAAGATATACATAATATTCACTCTTTGATACGTATCCAAATACTTGGATATCTATTAGAAACTGAAATGTTTAAAAAAGAGGTAATGGAAATTTTTAGTGATTTTGTGTCGGATGACACATTAACACAATCATTTAAATATAAAACTATATTAAGCTTTGTAGATAATAAAAATATTAAAAAAAGTTATTTGATTGATATTTTCACATTTATTTTCAGTAACAAAATTTTTAGAACAAGGTATATGATTTTATCGGCTCAAGTTGTCTTGGGATTTGATTTTTTCGATAACGACTATAAACAAAATGTTGAAAATACTATACTTGAATTTTGCAACGATAATCAATTAGATTTTAATTTAAGGGCAGATGCTGCTGACTTATTGCTTACATTTTCTATATCGGAAAGCACCAGACAAATGGCGTTAGATACTATTATGCTACTTGGAAGAGAACAAGGTGCTATAAATAGGGGTATTTATTCAGTATATGATGATAAACAAAATGTACATAATCAAACTATAGACAATAGTGTTAAAGAAATATTGTGTTTTTTAGCATCTATACAATTAGAAACTAAAAATGGAAATTATATTACATATGAGGATACATGTAAAGAGATTATAGAAATTTATTGTAAAAATCACGATATTGAAAACTATCATAAATATTTACATATTAACAACGCTGAAGAACATAATCAAGATGTCGTTAATATAGATGATGATAATGATTATGAATACAACAATAATTCTCTAAAAAACTTGGAATTGATAAGAACCAGTTTTCTTAGATTTACATTAGATAGAGGGTTATATACAAATTTTCAATCTATACAGACTTTATTTACAAAAATATGGAATATAATTAAAACACATCAATATAGAGAAACACTAACTGAACGTTTATTAGAGGAACTTATTGATATGAGTGGTTCATGCACATCTGGACATATATCTCGTATTGTAAATGTTCTTAGTGGTTTTGAAATAAATGGTAAACTTATAAATCTCTCGATTGATTATAAAGACGAAATGACATCGAATATGATAGCTAAATTGAACAAAAAAATATGTGAAATTGAAGATGAAGAATACAAATATAATATATCTGAAGAAATGATGTGGACTTCAAATTATGAAAGTAGGATACATTTTAACAAATTTTTTAGGGAACATGTAATGGAAATCAGAAATGAATTATACGATGAGTATGTTGTCAAATTGAATTTGTTAGATACAGAAACATTTGAAATTAATTTTAGACAAGCATTAATGAAATTCGAGTATTGAGTTATATATTTAAGCTATAAAACAAAATAGATTGTATTTTGTTTTATTTATACTTACCTTTATACCCACCTTGATTAATGTCTTACTTAAAAATTTTCGTTATCATCTTGGTTAATTTTTCTTATTCTCTTTCTGTTTTTGTTCAAGTTTTCCGATTTTTTATTTTCATTATTTTCATCTCTCTCTGATTTTTCTATTTCTTGTTTCTCTGCTTCCTTCTCTGATTTTGCTCTTTGTTTTTCCTCTTTTAATTTCTCTCTTTCTTGTTTCTTTGTTTCCTTCTCTGCATCTCTCTCTGATTTTTCTATTTCTTGTTTCTTTGTTTCCTTCTCTGCTTCCTTCTCTGATTTTGCTCTTTGTTTTTCCTCTTTTAATTTCTCTCTTTCTTGTTTCTTTGTTTCCTTCTCTGCATCTCTCTCTGATTTTGCTCTTTGTTTTTCCTCTTTTAATTTCTCTCTTTCCTGTCTCTTTGCTTCCTTCTCTTCTTTCGCTTTCTTTATTCTCTCTTTTCTCTCCTCTGCGGTTTCTGTATCGTCTCTCTCAAATTCAATTGCTGTAAAACCCTTAATATTTTCAGGTGTGTTAAAGAAATTGCAGCTTCTAAGTTTCTCTCCTCTAAAAACTGTTGAACTGCTGTTCCATTTGATATCGGTTCTCTCAAAATTGGATTCAAGGAGTTCCTTGTATCTATGAATACTATCAATATTGGTATAAACAATACTATCACCATTATCGTTATAACCAGTAGCACGACCAAGCATACCTTGAATGATAACGTCATCATCTGGATTTGATGTAATTCTCTCATAGTAGACACCCATTACTTTTTTATCATTTATGCTTTTGGCACAACGCAATCGCTCCTTGATAAAAACAAATGAATGTTGTGTTAGTTCTGCATTTAAAATTTCATTGATATCGTTCTCTTCAGAATTAAAGTCAAATGTAATATACTTACATTCTCCCCCAAAAGTATCTTTAAAGAATTCAATTACCAAATCCTGTTGTTCTGCGGTTTTTCCTCTAATAATGTGATATCTGGGAGTAGAATAAGTAGAATAAATTGTTTCTTTTAATTCATTTAAACTATCAAGAGAATAATCCTGATATTGTTTTACTCTACCTTGGTCCAAGAGTTTAAAACAACTGGTATATTCCTTTGGCGGTGTAACTATGATTTTTGTAGATAATTCATCTCCCCATTTCATCAAATCATATATAGTGCCATTTGGGGTTGCTGTAATTTCCAAGAATTTAACATCCTTCTTGAAAATTGTTTCCAAGTCCATAAAACCAAGTTCGTTGAATATTTTATGAATAGTTTGATCCTTTGCAGAAGCAACTTGAATTTCATCCATAATTATAAATATATTCTCTTTGTTTTTAATATCGTCTTTGAATTTGGTAGCCAAGTCATTTCTGTGAAAAACTCTGCTTGCAAAAAATTCAGGAATACGTTCTTGGGTTTGAGTTTTCCATTCGACTGACGACAAACCAGTAATAATGTAGATATTATTTGCTGGGATAGTAATTGTATTAATGAGTAAACGAATCGTCTCACATACTATACCAGTTTTACCGGATTGTGTAGGAGAAACCACCATTTGATTGATAAGATTATTTTGTTGGAAATTTTTTACAATTTGTTTAGCAATATCCTTTTGATTGGAGTGAATTTTATTAGAAGGATTGTTTTTTGCTAATAATTTGAATTTTAAATCGATTGCCTTGTTGAATAATGAATAACGTTTTAATTCCTCGTCTGTATATTTAGGAGAAACACGACATGTCATTCCGGTGGAATTCTCGAATTTAGAAGCAGACATCTTTGAAATTGTTGAAATTTGAATACTTGAAAGTAGTTTAAAGTTCGAAAGCTAAAACTGGTAATCAGTGATAATTTTATGTTTTTTTATATTTTTTTCAGTTTTTCATATTTTTTAAAAAACGTAAAATTTCAAATTTTACTCTAATTCACACACATCCATACATCCATCCATACATCCATCCATCCATACATACATCCATACATACATCCATCCATACATACATACATACATACATCCATCCATCCATACATACATACATACATACATACATACATACATACATACATACATACATACATACATACATACATACATACATACATTTACTTTGTAATTTTTTTCT
>Ga0194116_10007119_pt1 | contig 11664 bp, 8 predicted proteins | sample TA2MahsurfametaG_4_FD_148617 | JGI IMG/M metagenome (GOLD analysis project Ga0194116, IMG submission 148617) | Freshwater microbial communities from Lake Tanganyika, Tanzania - TA2015008 Mahale S9 surface | ecosystem: Environmental > Aquatic > Freshwater > Lake | place: Tanzania: Lake Tanganyika... | reverse complement strand
AAAAGATCATTTTTTTTAAGAAACAAATAGGATTAATTACGTATTTCTTTTATAAACTTGATAATTATACATAAGATGCTAAAAGAAATATCAGAATTTAATCTAAATAATGAAAATAATTTAATGATGCTATACATTTATAGGATTGATTAAATACATAAATTTTTAATACTAATTAAACTTTTATTTATGTTAATTAAATAAATTAAATAATTATTTATTAATTTTTTCAAATTTTGTCAAATAGAAAACATGATTTTCCCGAATTATAAACCAGTAAATTTTGGAAGTGATTCTTGTTCTTATGATATTTTAAACATACATTTTAAAAATTATAAAATTAATGTTAAAAAATATACAAAAAATTTAGAAGAAAGGGAGAAATTATTAAAGCAAGAAGGAGGGAAAATTAACCAATTCAATTTTTATGACAATAAATATTTCGATAATGAAGGTGATGAATATAGTATAATAAAAGAAGATATAATAAATTGGTTTTTTAGTTTGTCCTTAGAAGAGAGAATGAAAATAGCAACAATTGAAAACAACACCGTTGTGGACATCTTTCATCAAATGAATTACTACACTACTCAAGAAGGAAATTCGAGTTTTGCTTTTTCACAGAATGATATTTATGAGGAAAATTGTATATTAAAAAAATCCGAAAAAGAAAGCTTTTTGCAATCTTCAATATTAATAAATACTAATTCATTTTTAGAAAATACCCATGAAGGTATTACAGATAAAGCATTGTATAATAACTCGCTAAATAGATTCTTCATACATAAAATCCAAGAACATAAATATGATCGAAATTTTTCGTTTCACAAATCTCTTTTATCAGAAAACATTATGATTTTTTCAGTTCATTCTGATTTAGATTGCATTAGCTTATCGCCGAAGTTGATTGATGATAAAAATGAATTTCTAAAATACTTCAACTATTTTTCTTTCGATAAGTCTTTCACAGATTTAATTGAAATTCACGTTTATAATAAAAACAAAGCAAATTTCTTTTCGATTCCTAAATGGATAGGGACTGATTTCTTTCCTGGGATTGTAATAATCCTTGCTCTCATCGAGCAAGTAATCATTATTAAGTTTATTTTGAATTATGGAAAAAATTTGAATAATATCAAATTTGAAGATATTACTTATAATAAATATAACAAAAATAATTCTCAAAGTTTCGTAGATAATCAAAACAATATAACAATTAATCCAGATAACAATTCTTTTGAAAATCGAAATGCAGAAATAATCATTCGAAATAACTTCTCGAATAGAAATTCCAGCAGTAATTCAAGTTTAAATTTTTCTTTGATAAATGAAGTAAAATTAAAAGAATTTTTTGAAAGACGGAAAAATTTAATATTTTTCCTATCAGATAATTATCCTAAATTGATCAAATTGGAGCATTTAGAATACCATAGCATGAATAATAATTCTTCACAAGCTTATTTCGACAATTTGGAGAGATTTATCGGCAATAAAAAAGACCCAGAATTTTTAATTCACTCCTTAAATATTCCTGAACTATTAATAAATATTAACAATAACAAAAAAATCAATGATTTCATTTCATTAAAAAACAGACAAATTGACAAACTATTTAAAAACTTCTATCCTCCTAGATTATATAATAACCAAAATATAAACTTTAAAAATCTCAAACTTTTCATTATAGGCAAAGATGAATTTGAAACCGAAAAAAATTTCCTTGTTAAATATAAGGAAGACATAATTCTATTTATTGATTTTTTAATCTTCTATAATGTTGAATTGATTTGGAAAAAAGAATACTTTTTATTTAAAGACATTACTAATAAAATATTTCATTTGTATACTGAAAAAAATGCTCTCGATCTAATTAAAGAAATGGAAAATGATACGGATGATTCGATTTCAATCATTTATAATAAAAAGTCCAAAAACGGTAAGAAAAATGGGAATCATAATTCCAGCAAAAGCAATAATATTCACAATAAAAAAATAAATGAAAATATTAAATGCAATAATATAAACAATAATATTTATAACATTAGCAATAACAATAATATTCAGTCAATTAAGAATAGTAATATTATGTATAATAATTCAACAAATTTCTGTACAAATAATAATAATACTTTTGTAAATAATAATTTTTATGATGATTATAATAAACTGAATTTTAATTATTTCAAACCTTACATAAAGAACAATACATTTTTCAAAGCAAGCGAATTAAATGATCCTTATTTGTTACAAAAATATCAAATGAGTAATTATTATAAAGACCATGTAATGGCAAAAAATATAGATAAAATCATCAAGACAAATTTGAATGAAAGCAATAATCAAGATAATACTTTGGTGAATAAAGACAAAAAGCCTAAAAAATTAAAATCTAAATCAACTTCTGGAGAAAAAAATATTAGGCTACAAGAAAAAAATACAAAGCTATTAATTGGAGAAATTATAATATCTCTGATAGAAAAATCAGTTGAAATTTCTAATGTGAAGTTTGATAATTCATATAAAATTGATAGCATTGATTCAAACACAAATACTGAATTAAGTAAATCTATAAAGCAAAAATTTTTGAATTCTATGGAAAATGATAAATTAAATAATCAAAATTTTGAAAAATTAGAAAATATTGATTTTAATAAAAATTTAAATTATGATATAAAAAGCGATGTGAATAACAATTTATTTGAAGAACTGGTTAATTTGGAGTCAAAAAACAAAAAACCCAATGCAAAATATAGAAGCAATAATCCAGTGAATTTATACAAGGAGAAAGTTAAGTTGAAAATAATTAAAAACTATTTTGCATGCAGCGAAGATTTATTAATAGCAGAAAAAAATACCGAAAAATACGCGAATTTGATTAATTTAGATAAAGATGAATATGTAAATTTAGAAAAAAAAGATGAGGCAATTGATTTACTATCTAGAGGTAAGAAAAATACAACAACCCATGAGTTAAGGAAAAACAAAATCAATCTAGAATGCCAAGTTACTAAAAATCACAGCAGAGAGTACATCGAGAATATTCAAGAAATTAACAATATTAATCCAAGTAAAAAAAAAGAGAATGATTCTGATTTTTTATCAAACACAGAAAGCATTGAAAATTTGAATAAAATAGAAGTAAAAAATGAAGTTACTCAGAAAATTCATGATGAAGAAAAAAATGCATTTTTAAACACTTCAAACAATTCAATTCAATCCGACAAAAATAAAAAGAAAAAAAAAGAAAAGCAGCAAACCTTTTATAAAATATCTACAAAAAAATCATTTCCTAAACAAGAAAAACAGCTATCTAATTCAAAAAATAAATTCAACTATTGTCAATCTTTAATTGGTGATGATATCCTTAATGTTTTACAAGAAAAAACTGCTAAAAAGAATAACGATCAAAATAATTTTTCTGAAACAAATAATATTTTAAACAAATCTGAAAGAAAGTTTGAAAACGAAAAAACTAAAAATGATAAAAATCGTAGTGATAATAATAATAAAAATAATTATAATTACAATAAGAAAAATAAAAAGCAATCTTTTGAAGAAAATAATAAACATGCTTTTAATAGCCTTAATAAAATTGATCAAAATAATCACTACTGGAATGTTGGGATGAACAATAATTTAAACTATGTATCAAAAAATGATGATATTTACTCAAAAAAAGAAAAACTTGAAAAAGATAAATTAGATCAATTAGATAATAATCAGAAAAGCAATTATAAAATTGAACCAAATATAATTAATAATAATATTTATTATAGTAATAAAAACACTAAGAATAATCCGAATTTTCAAAAATTAAAAGATGGGGTAAATCAAGTTTCAGAGACTCAATTACAATCTTCAATATCAATAGATAATCCTGATATTAATATAAACATTAATAATAAAAACGAAAAAAATAACAAAAATTACAAAAATCATAAAAATAACAAACAAAGCAATTTAAACAATTCAATAAATAGAACTAATAATTCATTCAAAAATAACAGCATTAATTACATAGAAAATAGCAATAATGATAATAACAATATAAATTACTTCATTCCAAACTTTAATTCTAAATCGAATATAGACAAAAATAATAATCATTTAGGATTTCAAGATAACACAAATTCCTTGGGTTTTCGAAAAAGCTCCTTTAATAATAGCCATTTATCAAATAACAGCTATTCCAATTTGAAAAACCCAATAACCTCGAAAAACAATTCCCCAAATTTTAAACATAAAAATTCATTCAACTGCAAAGACAACAGAAATGGATTTGATATTGAATTAATTCTTAATAATATGAACTCAAATAAGATCAATAATCAAATAAAAAATAATTCGATTAATTACAACAATTCAAACAATAACAATTCTCAAATAAACATCAACATCAATAACAACACAAATTTTTTCAATTTGAATTTTGAGGCTGGAAATCAGTTTTTTTCAGAACAAGAAAGAATCCCTCGAAAAAGAAGTCATAATACTTCAGGAAATTTTTCTAATGGAATTTTAGATCAGATAGCAAACGGTGTAAATCCAATGAATTCAAACATGAATCTACAAATGAATAATTTTATTAACTCCAATAATTTTTATGGAAAAGTCTACGAAAATATGGGTAATATAAGTAGCATGGGCTCGCTCAACGGAATCCCAAGCCAATACGATATTCCAAATTTTGCAAACTTCTCCAATTTTCCTCCATTTAATTTCAACAATGCAAATCCAATAATAAACTTTAACTTTAATAATAACATTCCTTATACTAATAGTAATGTTTCTCGAAATAATTTTGGCTTTTATGGCAATATAAATCAGAATATCAGTAATAACTGTAATAATTTTTTTCACAATTATGCAACCAATCTTGACAATGGGAATAATACTTATAATGGAAAAATCAATATGCTCAATCAAGATTATATTATGTTCACTTGTAAAATCCACAATGATATTCTGGATTATACGAATGATGTCAATAAAATTGTGGAAGTTCTAAAGCCTATTAAATTGAATGTAGTTGCAAAAATTGAGAAAATGTTGAAACAATTTTTAGAATTTGAAATAACCATTGATGTCTTTGGTTCATTCGCAAGTGATTTAAGTATAGAAAGCAGTGATATTGATTTGAAGGTGAATATTTTAAATGAAAATAGTGACAATATAGATTATGATAGGATAATATTTTCACTCGTGAAATTCTTCAATGGAATAAATGTGTTTGAAAATGTTACTCCAATTCACACAGCTTCAATTCCTATAATAAAATTAGTAAGTTTTATATAATAAAAATTATCATTTCCCAAAAACTATTATTGTTTATTTAAAATAATAAAGCTTTAAAAATTACAATAAAGAAAAAAGTAAAAAAAAATCGATATCTTATTGATTGTTCCGATAATTAATTTTTTTTCTAAGTAAATATCTAAAAGGTTTGTGATCCTAGGAAACTGGTAAATGATGATAATTTTATGATTTTTGAAGAATTTAAATATTCTGAACTTTATAGAAATTTTAAATTTTGCAAAGAAGAGTTAAATAAATTCAAAATTGATTTGACATTTTTGGGATTAATTAAAAAACAACAAAATTCTCTGGACTCTATAAATTTTGCCAAGAATAACATAAGTTTGTTTCCTGAAATAAAGCCAATTTTGTTTATTTTAAAAAGACTTTTGCAAGAAAACAATTTGAATTCTGCGTTTAATGGTAATTTCAGAAACTTTTTTAAAATAAATTATTACATGAAAATAAATTAATAAATTTTTAGGAGGCTTGTCTTCTTATTGCATATTCCTTTTAATCCTCTCATATATTAAATTTAAAAACAATACCTTGCAAAATACTAACAATAATTTTAGCTATATTGCTAAAAACCCTATTGGTAAAATAGAATATAACTCAACTAATAATAACCTTGGCGTCCTCATTTTAGATTTATTAGAGTGTTACGGAAAATATTTTGAATTCCATTTGTATTCTATAGATGTCAATCAGACGAAGTATTTCATATTAAAAATTTATTAAATTCCAAAATTCTTTAAGTATCTAAAAACATTTTTATTGTTAGTCCTTTTATTTTTACTAATCATTGCTATGATCACTCTCCCATAATTTTGGATCCTATTAATTACCATAATGCTTCCAAAACTTCCTTTCGAATAGACGAAGTAAAAGACTTTCTTGGAAAATCCTATGATTTTTTGATATACAATAAGATGGACAATACTGGAAAAATTACGAACAATTTTAATCTAATATATGAAATGATATTGCACAATAAATAATTTTAACATTAAAAGCATTTTTTGATATTTTTTAATCTTAAATTATATAACTCTAAAACATACAAAAAAAGATACAAATATAAAATAGGAAAAGAAAATTTTTTATAAATTATTATAATTAAAAAAATTAAGTAAATTCCTAATTAAATTTGTAGTCTTTTTATATATCTATTAATATTAAATTCATTAATTTGTTTAATTTTGTTATTTATTACAGCAATATGATTATGATTAACAATTAACAACTTAGCTTTTATTATGTAATTTAATCATATGATTATAATTATGCTTTTAATTATTTAATATTAACAAAAAATTATCAAAATAAAATGAAAAGTAATCCTAATCTAAGAGAAATATCAGATTTTAAACTCTATTCAAAACTAAGCAAATTAAATAATGCTTTAGTAAAATAAATAATAATAAATTCAAAGGATGCTTTGAAAGAAGTCGGCACTATTTATGATATTCCGCTTCCAACTATAAATGTAATTGGAAGTCCTTTAGCTGGTAAAACATCGATAATTGAGTCCTTGATTGGTTTTGACTTTTTACCTAAAGCAAGAGTATAATTATATATAAACAATTCAATTAATTGTATTAAATTAAATCAAAAATTCTTTTTTTTATTGGAACATCTTTTTTAATAAATAATATAATAGAATGAACAAATTAATACAGTTTGCCCAATAGAAATAACAATGGTGCATTTAAACAAAAGCAAAGAAAATGATTATATAATTTTCGAAAATGTTAATGATAAAAAATTTTATGACTTTAATGAGGCTAAAATTAAACTGGAGAGTTTATTAAATACTAGAAATGGAAAAATTTCAGAAAAAGCAATAAAATTAACAATCTATTCATATTACTGCTGTGACATAAAGATTATAGATTTACCTGGAATCACAAATAAAAGTACAAAATTTCATAATCAAATAAATCTATCTATTTTATATAATCTTTATTATTGATCATCGATTTTCTAAATAAAAATTAAAGTAAATAAAATTTGTAGATGAATCGGAAAAAATTACAAAAAGCATATGTAATAGATATTGCAATAGAGACAACTGTATTACAATGGTAGCCGTAACAGCATCAACTGATTTGGATTCTGATTTAAATATTAAATTTATAAATGAAATTGATCCTTCTGGAGAAAATACTTTTTGCATTTTAACCAAAATAGATTTATGCGATAAAAATACTTTAGAGTTTATTAAAAAGAAATTAATAGCAATTTCTAAAGGTATAAACGAAAATAGTGTTGAAAGCCTTCATAACGGTTTCACAATAGTTCGAAACAGATCAGAGTCACAAAATAATACCAATGAATCATTAGCATATTTTCTTAAAAAAGAGAAAGATTATTTTCGAAGTCTATTTCAATTCAGAGATTTAAGTCTCACAGAAATTTTCGGTTTCGATTGCCTCGCTGAGAAAATGAAGAAACAATTATACAAAATTTTAATTCAAGGATTCCCAAAAATTTATGAAGAAACAAAGTCTAAAATTTCGGATTGTCAAGATGAGATTCAAAAATTTGGGAATGATTATATTTATTTGCAAAGCGAATCAGATAGCAGTAAAATATCTTACTTAAATTCTCTTGTGAGTCATTTTTCTGATGAAATAGATTGCATTTTTTCAGGAAAATTAACAAAATTAAAATCAAGTGAAAATTTAACAAATTCCAGTATGAAGAAACTTTACTATGAATTTTTGGAAGATTATAAAAGCAATCAAAGTGAAAATTTGCCTAGCAAATCTATGACAAACGAAGAAATTATTCATATTATAAAAGTAAATGAAGGAGACGGGTTGTCGGGTTTTCCACAGTCAGAAGTTATTCATTTAGTACTTGAAAAAGAAATTATAAAACTAAGAAATAAAGTTAAAGAATTTTCAGAAGAAATTATAAATATAATTGTTTCAAGCATTAAATCTAGTATTGAATCTCAGTTTTGTAGATTTCCACCGCTTTTAGAAAGAATTGAAGAAATAATCAATGTGTTTTTGGAAGGCGTAATTTTAAATTTTATACTAAAAATGAAATATTTTTGAATTTTTATTGATTTTGATAAATTAATTATTTTTGATAGAATTTTAGTAAATTCAAATACCTGATTGAGAGTATAAGCGAGATGCATTTCAACTACTTCTATTTAGATGAAAAAAGCCTTAGCTACACAAACTTATTAGAAAAAATTATGGTTGCTGATAATAATATGTCTGATAAAGACATGAATAAATTGGAACAAGATTTTACGAAAAATTATTATAATGTAATTTATTAAATATAATAATATTTTGTGTTATAATATAATTCTTTAATTTTAGAAACTTGTAGAATACATAAAATTCCTTGCAAATTATTATCATAGTTTAATAATAAGAGATTTGAGAGAGCAGATCCCAAAAATTACAGGAGAATTCTTAATAAAGCCAATAAAGAATAATTTAAGATTTCAATTAATGACCGAATTAAAAGTTTCTGAGACTGCTTCTGATCTACTAAAGGAAAATTCAGAAGTGAAGAAGAAAAGAGAATATTATATCAACGCAATGAAATATTTGAAAGAAGCAGACAAAAATTTAAATTTAGATGATGAGTATATTTCCCTTTTTTCTTTATCTGGCAAATTCTTAATAAAATTTCAATTAAATTTTTTTATATTAAATTTAAAATCTTTTCTTTTTCAATTTTTAATAATTTTTAATAATTTTTCAGGCTAAAAAAACTCTTGAAATCTGATTCAAAGAATAAAGAAAAAAGAAAACATAGCTCGGTAATTAGCCCTGATGATGGAGAAACATTTAATATCAAAGATCAAAATTACACTAAAACCGAAGAATTAAATAAAAGAGAGTTTTCAAAAAATGAAAATTCAAATTCTTTAAAAAATACAAATTATAAATATGAAGAAGAAAATAAAACTTACAATGATAAAAAAGGATTTGTAACTCAGCAACAAACTAATGTCTATAATCAAGAGGAATTTAAAAACAAAGACGCCCGCTTTAATCAAAATCAAAACAAATTTAATGAAAACAATTCTAGCTCATTAAAAGACCCAAAAATGAACAATCAAACAAACAACATAAAAAATTCTGGCAACAGTAATAACAATTTAATAAACGTCAATACAAATATAAACAACAAAACTTATGCAAATGATATCAAATTAGGCTTGGGTAATAGTACTAACAATAATCAAAATAATCTTGTTAACGAGAACAATACTAATAATAATTCGAGAAACATGACGAATGTTAATTTTAAATACGATCCTAAAACTAATCAAATTCAAGATGTGAATGTGAAAGTTGATATGGATGCTGAAACAGCTTATAAACTGTATCAAGATAACAAAAAGTATTTACCAACAACTCAACAAGTAATTTCAGGAGCAAAAGCAACTGGAAATGTTATTCAAAATTCAGGAATTCTAAATGATATCGGAATAAATAATACTAATACTAATACTAATACCACTTCTGTTCCCCAAACTAAAAAAAAAGCAGGTGTTGATCCACTCAGTTTCTTTGGTAATGCATTAAACAAAACTTCTAATAATTCTGATAAAAGTGTGGGAAATAATAATACCAAAAAAGGCCAATTCTGAATAAATGGAATTTATATAGCTTTGATTTTTAAGTTAATTTTTTTTATTGCTGAAAGAAACCAATTTCAAATATAATTAGAAAAATATAATTTTTTAAGATAAAATTAGATATAAATTAATTTCTCTTTTTTAATATCAAACATGCAATATTATACTTATTAAAATAATAACATTAAGCATAATTTAGTTTAGATTAATTTTTGAATAGAGTTAAAAAAGGTAATATGAAATATAAATATAACTAATACATCATTTATCCAATTATTCTTATTTTTTATTATAAAAAATTAATTTATAAGCAATTATAAAATTTTCTGATTAAAAAATTCAGAAATTATTATATAGATAATTTTCGCAGTAATTAAATCATTTTTTTTTTGTAAAATACAATAGTCGGAGGTAATCATATTATCTTTATCATAATCATCTAAATTTTGTGTTTTGGTCTCTTCTTCGACACAGGTTTTTATAAAACTCTTAATATTTTTATTAAGTGCATATAAAATTGAATTATCATCATCAATCAAAGGCAATTGCAAAAAACTCAAAAGCATATAAGCCCACATTAGAATATTGTATATATTCTTCTTTTCAGTAAATTGTTTTGAAAAATGTTTAATTAATTTTATAATATTTTTATTATTTAATTTCAAAGCTAGGAAAGTTGTCATATTATCGCTAGTAGGAGCTTTGATGTTATTAATATTTTCTATTTGTAATTTGTATTCTTTAATAATATCTTCGCTTGTTAGGTTTTGCTTTTTAAGTTGATTTAAATTTGAAAGATGAATGAAGGAAAAATAATCTTTTTGCTCTTCATCAAAAATATGATTTTCAATTATAATATTTTTATTTGATTTGGCTTCAGAAAAAAAGCTATTTAAATATTTAAATTCATGTAGAATTATATCTTTCCAATTAATATTTATATTGAATTCAATATAATTTTTCTCAAAAACATCATTGTTATTGACATTTATATTAAATATTACTTCTTCTGTTTGATATATTTGAAGATCATGTGAAATAATTTTGTCAACTTTATGATCTTTAATATTATCTGATTGTAATATCTTCGATTGAAGATTTGATTCTTCTTCTTTAGCTTTTCTAAGGAAATTTATTGAATCTTCATTCAACTCATCAATTATATAATTTTCAGGCAGAGGAAATTCTTCATCAGGGTCAAAAGCCAGAACTAATAGTTCATCAGATGAGTTTTTCTTATAATTGATGCCATTGGAATTAATTTTTTCTAATTTTATTTTTTGATTTACTTGATTAAGATTAAGTTCTTTGTTAAAAAAATTAGTCGGATTATTTATAGTTATTTTGTTTGTTTTTGAAAGAGTATTTGTTTCTCGAGCTTTTGAAAATTGAAATTTTTTACTATTCTTTATATTTTCATTTTTATTAGCTGACATATTGCTTTATTATTATATTATGACATTAAATTTTTTCTTCATATTTCAAAAATATCATTTTTTAAATCAATCAAACTTTTAACAAAAACTATGTATTTTTCCCATTAAATATAATTATCAATTGATTTAATCAAAAAGAATAATTACGATATCATCTTATAAAATTATAATAATGATCTTTTTTAATAATTAAAATTTCATTAATTAATAAATTCAAATGAGAAAACCCTTTTTAATTATTTTTAAAAGAAACATCATTTAATTAATTATTAAAATTAATTGGCTTTTTTATGGGGATTGGGGATTGGGGATTGG
>Ga0194116_10007115_pt1 | contig 11666 bp, 9 predicted proteins | sample TA2MahsurfametaG_4_FD_148617 | JGI IMG/M metagenome (GOLD analysis project Ga0194116, IMG submission 148617) | Freshwater microbial communities from Lake Tanganyika, Tanzania - TA2015008 Mahale S9 surface | ecosystem: Environmental > Aquatic > Freshwater > Lake | place: Tanzania: Lake Tanganyika... | reverse complement strand
AGAGTATAAATTATTTTAAAGGTATAAATTTTACAAATGGTTAAATTCTCTTTTTTTCTCTTTTATAAATTTATTAGCAAAGTCTTTCCAACTATTTTTATTTGAAAATCATTGATAAATTATTTTTTGGCTTTATAATCCTATACAAACTCATATTTATGATAAAAAACTCATTTATTCCATTTTTTTTATCAATTGTCAAATTACGCAGATTTTTATAATATAATATTTATACATTGTAAACTTTTAAATTGAGTTTATATATTTAAGCATATCAAAATATATTAACGATTCTTATATAATTTCCTAAATAAATATTTTTATATTATCTAAAAATATTTATTTTTAATATTTTTCTCGATGAAAATCATAACCAGAGATGAAAAAACTGAGTCTATTTTCTGCGAATTCAGATTTTAAATTTAAAACGCAGATTTTAATAAAAATATAATCTGCAAATGCATAATTTAAAAATTTCTGTCCTCAATCATTTCTTTTATAAAAATTTATGAGTTATTTCTTAATATAAATAATGTATTCTTAAATAAATGATAATAAAATATTTTATTCATCTTCAAAATAAGTTCTATTTTTTATTTCACTCCAATACTGAATATTTTCATTAATAAAGTCATCTCGGTTAGACTTCAGACGTTTCGAATTACATTTAATATTAAGTAAATTGTTAAAAATAAAAAAATTTTCTTATTTCCTTTAGCACTATCCATTTAAAATTATATATTTAAAAATTATAATAAATTTTAAATTCTGCATTTGCAGTTTTAAAAAAGTATTATATCTACAAATGCAGTTTTTTGTTTAAAAGATTTTCCATCACTGCCAATAATCATGAATTTTAGGAAGCCTTATTATTCCCATTAGATAATTTATTGCTATAAATACTTGCATTTCAATTTTAGTCACATCAGTCCATTTTCTAACATGAGAATTTTTCTTTTCTTGTAAATTTTTTGATTTATATTTCTTATTTGTATATAAAGCAATATCTTCAATCAGCGAATCAGTAATGAAAAGGGAGAAATAATCAATTGGAGATTCAAATTTTTTGGTGCATTTTTACATCCATGTTTGGCAGAAAAATCAGGTAATTTATAAGTTAATAAAAAATTACCACTATTTTTATCAACTTGAGACCAAGTTATATTAGAAATTATTTCATCTAAGACTAATTCTTTATTTATGGATGATGTATTTATAATGTTATTTATTTTTATCATTGAACTATCAGATAAGTTATCTTCTTCATTTAATGATAAATCAAAATTTTTATTTTGAATTTCCATTTATTATTAAAAATTTTTCAATTTATTTAATTTTTAGAAAATTTATAAAAGAGAAAAAAATTTATAAATAGATATTCGGACCAACTCAAAATTTTTATTTGTAAAATAATTCTTACAAAAGTAATATATAGTCAATTATGAATTAAAAGTACTTAACATTTTTAATAAATAAAATTAAAAATGTTTAATTACATTTTTGGTGTATTTTGAAATCTTAGAAAGCCTAAAAGAGCAAAAAGCGGTCAATTAATTAATTTCATAAATTTAATCATAATAAACCTAGAATATTTTAGCAAAATTAAAAATTTTAAAATTAAATAATTTTTATTGATGAAAATATTTTAATAAAAAAATTAATTTTATTCAATTTCAAAAAAATATAAATTAAAAAACTTCATTTTTTTTTCAAATTAAATTGAAAATGAAGTTTAATATCTTTAAATTCATCATCATATCAATGTTCCTATACTCATCATATTTTTCTATTAAAAATTATAGAGTGAAAGAAGATTATTTTCGTTTAGAAAAAGGTGAAGAGAGCGGTCCTTCTGATAAAGTTTTAAATTGTCCAAAAATATTTATCACAGATGATGATGGAAATCTTGTAGATCTCGGTTCAGCCAAAATAGAACCAATAGATATAATAAGCCCTATTAATGAGATATCTGTAGGAAGAAATTTCTATAAGATTGTAATTGTATTTCAATTTAAAGATACTCCAAATGATAAAATAAAAAATTATTTTACATTAATTTCACAACCTGAAAATAAATACCTTTTTAACTTCAGATTTTTTGCTCTTAAGTTACATCAGTCAATAACTAGCAATCTTTTTTATACTCCCCAAAAAGACAAACAAAATGGCTACTTAAATTTTGAATATACTCTCGACGGTCAAAAAAGAAGAAAAATGAAGATTATTCTACCTTATTTTGACGATCTTACGATGATTTCTGAATTCGATAATTAAATGAAAGATTTATGTAAAAAAATTTGGGATAAAGCAAGTAAACTTCACACATTAATAAAAGACTCAAAAATTGATATTAGAACAGATATTAAATATATTAAATTAAATGATTCAACGAGCAAAGATTCAGAGAAAAATTTGAAAAGATTAAAAGATAAATTTTTCAAAGATTTAGAAATGTTAAAATTTTTAGCAGGAGAAAATATCAAAGAAGTTGAAAAAGTAAGACAACTAATTGAAAATTATGAGAAAAATGTTGTTGAGAAAAAATCTGTATGGCAAAAGTTTGATCCAACCGAAGTCGATTTGAATTTAGATTTAATTTACCCCGAGCGTCCGAGAGACAAAATTGAATGGTGATCGATAATTTATAGTATTTATTTAAAAGATAAAAAAATTTTATTTATTTCTTATTTTATATAACATATAAACATATTAAAGGATTACTAAGTTTTCAAAGTGTCTATTTCAAATTTACTAAGATTTTCATCTTTATATTTATCCATTTATTTAAATAGATTAATTCTTTTAACGCTAAAATCTTTAAAAAATTCACAGCTTTTTAAATGGCCCGAGTATATATATATTTTTCTTGCAATTTTTATAAAATATAATTCTTCAAAAGTTAAATTAAATTTGTTTAAATGAATCGCCTCAAAAACTATAAGTTTATTAGATCATTGATATTTTTTTAAATTCTAATGAATTTATTTCAAAAAAAAATATTAAACTTGGAAAAAAAATTATTTAAAATTAATTAAAAAATATAAATAGTTATAAATAAAAAGAAAAATTTGATATTCGCAATAAATGAAAATATTGACGAATATTTTTAAAGATCAACATTAGATAGATAAAACTTATTATAAAATTAATTAATCATAAATAAAATAATTAATAAATGATCGAGAATAAAACTGGAAAAAATATTTTAAATTTTTGTCATCAAAATATCTAATTGTCAATTTTTGAAATAATAATTGATATAATAAATTCACCTATTTCAAATTTTATATATATTTCAATACGATTGATTAAATATTTTATTTTTAATATCCAACGACACTTTGAAATTTATCAATTATAAATGATCATGTGAGTTTTTATTTAATATTTTTTAAGAATACCCTAAATAATATATTTAAAAACTTTGTTTATTCCCAATAATCTAAATCATGTATATTTCAATTACATTACCATACCATTCATACACAAACCAAAATAATTATTTTCATTTTATTTTTGGCAACTTAACTTCCGAAAGATTATAATTTATACTACTTATGACATTTTCATTAGCTCCATTCGGCTGATTCTTTACAATTATTTCAATTTTGTTTAAATTTAAAATTCCATTTTTATCTAAATTTGAATTTATAATTAACTCTTTGTTCAAAGATTTCCTTTTGAATAAAGGATTAAAACTTTCTTTGTTGTAATTATTATAGTTTTGAGCTTTAATTTTTTCATTATTAATATCGACAAGTTTATTTTTTGATTCATTTTTCATAAACTTGTTTGAAATATTATCTGAACTTACTTTTTTATTAAAATTAATTGAATCATTTCTTGGATCACTTTTTATTCTATTTTCAGCGTTTTTACCAACAAAAAAATTCTTTTTTGTAATATTATTCGAGTTTGTTTTTATATGAATATTGTTATTTTCCATCAAAGGAGAGAAACTTTGTTCTTTTGATCTATGTATAAGTTTTAAATTGGTTCCTGGAGATAATATATTATTCTTTAATTTGGATGTGCTCTTCCACTCTACAAATGCGCTCGTCGGAGTAAATATTTTTTTGGAAGAATATCTTTTTGTACTAAATCCATTAAAATTTAAATTTTTACTTTAAATTAGAACATTCTATTTTTTTCTTTTGCTGAGAGTTTTGCTTAATCAAGTTTAACCCGTTATCTTTTTGATAATTACTAATCTTTCTTTGAAAATTTATTTTATTTGTTTCTGTTTGCTTAGTATTTTCAGAAATTTTTTCTGATTCATAGCTGACACTGCTGTCAAAATCGAAAGTAATTTTATCTAAAATTTAAATCAAGAATTTCCAAATCTTTATATTAAATATATTTTCTTACTTTGATTTTTTAGTGTGTTTAATTTTAATATATTCTGAAAGTTTTTTTTCTTTTGTTCATCTAAAGCTTTCATTTTTTCTTTCATTTCTAAAATTTTTAATTTTTGCTCTTCTTCAATGTTTGCTTTTTGCTTTATTTTTGAAATATTCTTTGCGTTATCTATAGCAAGTTTATCTTCAATAACTTCTTCATTTATATTATTTATATTGTAATCTTTTTTTTGATTATTATTCATTTTGATTTCTATTTTATCCATATATGGTTCATTTTTTTCTTTTTCAATAACTTCAATATCTATTTTTCCTTTTAATAATTTTTGAGACAATAATAAGTTTTTTATATTATCTTTATCGGATTTATTTTTTTCTTTATTTTTAATTTTTTCCCTTGCGTTTTCTTTAAGCTTTTTTTCATTTTTACTATTTTCAAACTCTTTTAAAGGGATATTTGTATTTACTATTATATTATTAATATTTGAATTGCTATCGTTACCTATTTTATTAACATTTCCGTTAAGGTTAAATGTTTGCTCATTGCCATTTTTAATCTTATTTTCGATTTCTTGATTTAAACTTAGAATTTCAATTGGATTGTTATTCAAAGATTTTCTATTTTCTGTATTTTTATCTGTGAAATCTTTTTGTAATCTTTCTTGATCGTCGCTATTTTGTAAATATTTGTAAAATTCCTTATTAGTATTATATTTTTCATTTTTAATTGAACCATTGAGATTATTTTTTTTAGCAGGACTATCTCTGTTCCTGGAAATATAATTATCTGTATTATTATTACTACTATTTATGAATTCTTTATTAGATATATCATAATTATTTATAAACCTATTTTTTGAAAGGGAGTTTTCGAATTTTTCTAACATATGATCAAATTTATTTTCATTTGTATTTCCATTTTCTTCAATGTAATCTCCACTTTTTCTGTTATCTTTTTCAAAAATAGCATTAACTTCAGAGTTTGAATTCTTCTTCAATATATTTAATATAGAATTTTTATTATCATTATTGGGATATTCATAACCTTCAACAATGTCTTTAACTTCTTTATACGAATTGTTTTTGAAATCACTTTTTTCTTCATTTTCTAAATTATTATTATTAATTTTACTAGAATTTATATTTATTATTATATTTTCATCTTTTTGCCTTGAGCTTAATTTATTTAAACTTCTATCAGTTTCTTTTGCTACATCATTTTCTAACGTCGCTTTTTTTTGGAGTGTTCTTTTAGTTTCCAAATTATTCTTAACTTTTTTGAATTCCTCTATATAATTATTCTTAATTTTATTCAACATTACATGTTCTTTAGATATTTTAGGAATATTAATATATCTTTCCATCAATGAATCTTGTTTATATATATTATTCTCTTTATTAACATTTTCCTCAATGATTAAATTCAATAAATTTTCTTTTTTTATTTTCTGCTTCTCTTCATTTAATATATTCTTGGTATTTTCCATTTCAGATTTAAAAAGTTTTATAGTATTAAAAACATTCTCAATCTCGTCTTTAATTTTAATTGGGTTTTTAATTCTTGTTGCCACTGGACTTACTAAACTTTTTGATTCATTGTATTCATCTCTTGAAGAGTTAGGTGCCCTGTTTCTATAGGATATGTTTTTAAGAGCATTTATTGAATTTTGAGAAGCAATATTTTTGGAATTTTTGCTGCTGCTTACAGCTTCCAAATCTAAAATTATAGAAGATTTATTGTTTAATGTCTTTTTCGTCACAAGAGTTTTTTGAGCTATTAGATCCTTTTTTTTTTGCAATGTAATTTGTTTCTTTAACAATTTTAACTTTGAAATGGGAGAACCGTCATCTATAATTACATCATCTTCTTTTTTTCTCTTTTTTTTGGGAGCTGAAAAATTTTCATAATTAAAATGTCTAGAGTATTTCCCTTTTTTGAAATATCTTGAAGAATTGAGATTTTCAGGTAAATTATCGCTTTCTTTTTTATTTTGATAGTATTTACGATTTTTATTAATAATCTTTCTTATACTACGTATGCTACTCGAGTTTTCAGAATCATCTTCATTTTCAAATTGGCTCTCCAAGCTTTTGATAGTTTTTAAATTGATAAAATTTTGATTATAATTATTATAATCATCTTGGATTTTCGAGTTTTTTATATTACTGAAATTAGTTAATTTATCTTTATAATTTATTTCAAATTTCTTTAGTTTGGAATTATTGTTTTTACCTTTATTAAAAAGATGTTTATTCTTTTTTTTGTTATTTTGATTTATGTAATTTTTGCTATTTAAGAATTTTTGTTTATTATTCTTTAAAAATTTACCAATTATCTCATTTTTTTTATTAAATTTTTCCTTTTCGATTATGTTTTCATTAATGCTATCATAATTTTTTTCTATCGAACTCTCTTCATGATTAGATATATCAATGATGCTATTACTTCTAATACTCAACTTTGAATTATTATTAATATAATCATAATTGTTTTCTATTTCAAAAACAAAGTTTTCTTTTAACGATTTTCTTGAATGTTTTGCTTCACTTTTAATATCGTTTTTTGATTCACTTAATTTTTGTGATATATGCTTTTTATTAATTTTTTGACTTTTTATCTTAGTTTTCTTAACAATTTCTTTTCCTTTATTTGAAGAATTATTATCTTTACTTTTTTTTCTATGCTTTTTTCTTTTATTCTTATTTTTATTTTCGATTATTGGTCCAAGATTTTTATATTCAGAATCAATTAAAATACTATCAATATCCATATTTAAATTGTTTTCATATTTGAGTTTCTTTTCTTTGTGTTTTTTCATATTTTCATCTTTATTCTTATTGTCAGAAATTTCTCCATCACTTAATTTATTTCTTTTTTTTCCTTTTTTAGATCCATATTCTTTGCTTTTGAATAATTCATCTTTTCCTTTTTTTTTTTCTCTTTTATTTATAATTTTTTCTTTTTTTGATTCCAATTCCATTGCTTTTTTATTTAAAAATTTCAACTTATGTTTCTTTTTTTCTTTTATTTCAGTATTATCACACGATAAAATTTCACATTCTTTTAAAATTTGTTCCTCTATGGATCTGATTTCAATATTGATTAGAGAAAAATTATCAATTTCTTTTCTAATTTCTAAACTAGAATCATTACTAGAATAAGAAGAATAAGATGAGTTAGAGTCAGAGCTTGTATTTGAATAATTATTTGATTTTGAGCCAGAAGAATTGTATTTATCACTTTCAGAAAAATTTGAACTTGAAATACTACTTCTAGAGCAGCTATTTGAATTATTAGAATTACTTGTAATCATATTATCATGACTGAAATTTTCTTTGCTTTCGCTCTCTGATATTTGACTTGTTATATCATATTCATCATTTTTTAAAGTATTGAACTTATAACGGTTTTTTTTATGTTCTTGATAATTATTATCTTTTTGATTTATTATTCGATCATGAAATGCTCTTTTATCTTTTGAAGAAGAATATTCTTTAATTTTTTGATTTGTAGATTTCTTTGAAGGTTCTTTTAAATTCTTTACCTGCTTATTTTTCTTTTCTTTTTTAATTACATCATTATTTTTTTTAGATTTAGCTCCATAATATGTTTGAGGGTCATTTAACATATTCTCAATCATAGAATCATTAGAATCATTATCATATTTTTTTCGTTTTTTCTTTTTTTTAATTTTTTTATACTTTCTCTTTTTCTTTGATTTTGAGTAGTTTCTTACAGAATCTGAATTTTCTGATTCATTAAAATTTTTTCTTTTAGTAATTAGCTTGCTTTGGACTGCCGTTTCAAGAATAATTTCACCCAAATCTTCATCAAAGCTTTCTTCCAAATTATCATTTTTTTCTATTTCTTCACAAGCATCCTCATCAATGCGGAATTTTTCTTCGTCAGAGTGTTCATAATCAAAAGCAAATTTAAAATTATCATCTATTGATGAAAATTTATCTTTTTTGTTTGATCTTTGTTTATTTTTCAACCTTTTCTTTCTTATATTAGTAATTTTTTCTATTAATTTGTCTACCTTAAGAATATTTTATAAATTAGTCGCTATTATTAATTTTATTGAATTTAGTATCAAAATTCAGTTATAAAGATTCATTAAAGAAATTCAATATAAAAAATTATGTGAATTTATTACCCTCGAATAATTAATTCTTTTTGTTTCTGCTCTTACTACTCTTCTTTTTATCGTATCAATTCGATTCCTTTCTTTAAACTCATTTTGAAAAAGCTTCTCAACGAAATTTTTAGTCATATTCCTTTTTAATTAAAAAGCAACTCTTTATAGAATAAAAATGTTTACTTAATATAATCGGGAAATTTAAAATAATTCAACCTTCTTTGAACAGCATTATCATTATCATATAATTCAGTTATTATTTCTTTTGAGAACTCGAATGAACTATTATTATGAAACGAAAAACTTGAAGAAAGATTTACTAAGAGACTATTTAATTTGGTAAGTTTAAAACTGAAATCATCTTGATTATTCAAATTTCTCGTTTCGATCCTCATTTTAAAAAATTTTATAATATTTTATTAATTTTTTAATAAAATCATAATGAGTGATTATGACAATTTATTGATAAAATATCAAGAATTGCAAGAAGGGTATAGGGTCAAAGTGGAGGAAAATGAGCAATATAAAGGTAAAAGCTATATTTTGAAAAAAATAAAAAAGAACTCGTGGAACAATATGAGATCGAACTGGAAGAGCTGCAAAAATCAAGTGGAAAGAATGAACCACACGAAAAATTAAATCAAGAAATTAATTAATTAAATCTTTTTTCTTAAATTTTGAAACAAAATTAAAATTTTCTAAGTTTGTATTTTTTTTAAATTTATTTTTGTTTAAAATTATTTATTTTGATTGTTAATTGATATATTCGAGATTTCTAAAATTTTAAAATATTGATATAATTTTTTAATTACTAAGACAAAGAATTGTTTTTAAATCAGAAATTTTTAATCTTTCTTACTAAATTTAAAAACTTAATGAATAATAAACAACATAAAATTCCGCCGATAAGATCAGATATTTATTATTTTGTATTGAATTTTCTGACAATAATTAATTAAAATTTTTCTTTTGATTTAGTTAAGAAGGGAAAATATCCAACTAAGAGAGTCGTTAACAAAATACATCTCTCAAATAGAAAGTTATAGCAAGGAGAATAAGAAAGCAAAAGATGAAAAAGCTTTTATGGAAAAAAAATTTGAAAATTATGAAAATGAAAAGCAAGACTTTATCAATGAGATTGAAAAATTGAGAGCAGGTGATCATTTATAAACTTTCTAAAACATAATAAAAAACTTTTCAAATTGATGAACTGTAAAATTTTATATAAAGAAAAATAAAATGTAATAATATTAATTTTTAATAGATATGGCTAAAAGCGAGGAAACTGAATACAATGCTTTATGTGATTTAGAACAAATTCAAAATAAAAATGAAGTTTTGTTGAAAGAACTTGATAAAGTAAAAATACCAACTTTTTTAAATGAAACAAGAATAAATTAAATTTCTTGGTTATAGGATATTAATAGAATTAATATCAAATAAAAATTAAGTTTAAAAAAGAAAGCTCAGATACAAAAGAAAACTTCAACAAGCGTGGTGCTGAAATCATAGGTTTGGATCAAGAAATTGATAAATTAAAGAATGAAATCAAATCTTTATTATCAGAGAAAAATAATTTTATGAAAAAAATCGTGGAAATGGAAACCGAGATTACTCAAATGGAAAATTTAAACAGGCAATTGGAATGTAGAGGAATTGATTTCGAATGTAAATTTTACAGCACACTAGAAGAAAAGCTTTTAAACGATAAAGAATATGAGCAATATATCAATGATAAAAATGATATCATCGAAAGATTAAATTTTGATTTAGAAGAAATTAAAAGAGAAGTAGAAACAAAAGATGAAATTATTCGCAAGCTAAAAAGGCAAATAGAAAAAAATGAGGTAAAAACTAGCATATTTATTAACAACGAAGAAAATTTCGGTGATAATAACAATGCGACTTTTACTCCTTTTTTAAATAATAGAAATAGCAATGCAAGGCTTTCAAAAGCACTATTAAATATTGATAATTTCGATAATTTAAATCCCAAAGCAAATAAAGATAAATTTAACAGTAATAATGAAAAGGAAAAAAACAAAGAAATTGAAAAGAGCAATCTCGATAAAAATTCGAGTGGTAACATTGAAAATAATAACAATAATAGCAATAATAATATTGATATTCAAAACAATATTTCTGATGTAAATAATATTAACAACAACACTAGTTTGATGAAAATTAATAGCAACAATAATTTTAATAATTCCAATACCAATAATGGTATTAGTAATAATAATGTTTCTGAAGAAATTAACGAAAATAATAAAAGCAATATTTTTAATTCTAAAAATAGCAAAAATATGGGAAAAGATGATATTCAAGATTTAAACATTCATACGATATCAGAAAAAATTGAAGATATTTTAAATAATTCCCTAAAAGAATTCTCTTCCAATTTTCTTGATAAGTCTTTAATAAATAATAAAAATATCGAAAAAAACAATAAATCAAATAACAACACTCCTATTAATAATAAGCTGAATAGTTCTAATGACGAAAATGAAGATAAAGAGTATATTAGGCAAATAATTGACCAGGAAGTAAAAAATATTTTGGAGAATCGAAAAACCTTTATATTAAGTACTCTTACACAAGAGAATTTTTCTTTTGATTTAGTAAATTTGAAGATACTAAATACTCTTGAAGTTAATAATAACGTGAATAGAAAAAAGTATCCTAATAAAGCAAAGATAATAGAAAATATAGATGAGATCTTGCTTAAAATTCAAGCAAGAAGGGAAAAGGTTTTAAATCAGAAAAAATTGATGATGAATAAGCTGGAAAAAATGGGAATAAAAATATTTTAAATTTATTTGAAATTTTCCCCCAAACAAATTTTTATCAAATTTATAAAGTTATGTAAAGAACTGAGTGTAATCACAAAATTTAAATCTTATATTAAAAAAAGTTTTTTATTTTCGTAATCTAAACAAAATTTGTCTAATATTAATCATTATTTCTTTTACATGGTTTTTGCAATTTTTTATTTTTCAATTAAAATTAAAAAAATTTTTTATATTATATGATTTTATTTAATTGCAGATTTATAAGTTCTATTTACTTTTATATTCAAAATATCTACTGTATTTCCTTCCATTTTCTTCTTGGGGATTGGGGATTGGGGATTGGGGATTGGGGATTGTGGATTGGGGGTTGGGGCTAT
>Ga0194116_10007113_pt1 | contig 11667 bp, 10 predicted proteins | sample TA2MahsurfametaG_4_FD_148617 | JGI IMG/M metagenome (GOLD analysis project Ga0194116, IMG submission 148617) | Freshwater microbial communities from Lake Tanganyika, Tanzania - TA2015008 Mahale S9 surface | ecosystem: Environmental > Aquatic > Freshwater > Lake | place: Tanzania: Lake... | reverse complement strand
ATTATTAAGCACTTTGTGGATTGGGGTTTGGGGATTGGGGATTGGGGATTGGGGATAGGGCCCAATCCCCAATCCCCAATCCCCAATCCCCAATCCCCAATCCCCAACTACTGAAAAGGAAAACGAAAGCTATAAATGTTACAAAACTATGTTTAATAATTATGATCGAACCAAAAATTATTTAGAAAAAAATTTAAAAATAGAGAACAAAAGTGATTTTAAATCTGTTGAGTCTAATGGTAAATTTAAATACCCACAAAATTCTTGGAAATCAAATATACTTTCAGACCAATTTGAAAATGATAATAATATTTCTGATGTTATAATTCATTCTGATAGTGGTATTTCAATTAAGAAAGCCAACCATTTAATTGCTTTTAAAAATAAGATAGTTAATAATAATAATTCTCATAATTTAATTGATTCTAATAGGATTTCATTTATTACGGATTTGAATATATCACAAAATCTCAAAGATTTTGAGATGAAAAATTTTAATTTTCGGAACAATAGAGAAAAAATTGAAAATATAAAGTCAAATCAAATGTTTATTAAAAATGAAGAATCCCAAAATATTGAAATAAAATTACAAAATTCTAATTTAATTTCAAATGAAAAAGATAATAATAAAATCATTATAAAAAATAACCTACAAGCAGGAGTATCTATAGTTCATAAGGTTAATGATTCTAGTTTAATTCCTGAAGAATTTCATAAAGTAAACTTAGCTCAAAAACTTCAATTTAGAATAAAACCAGATAAACTGCATTTATCAGTTTGGCAACATTTCAAGTTTATACTTTTTGATTTTTGTTTCTCCAAAATTAAAGTCAATTCATATGATTCAAAATTGAGATATTTAATCAATGAATATACAAAAAAAACAGAATCTTATTTGGATTATATAAAAATGATTAAAAATTATGAAGAGACTAATATATTTTTTAAAGTCTTGCTGGATGAACATCACTTAAATATTCTAAAATTATTGAGGAAACATTCTATAGAAATTCCTAAAAATTTTGAAGAAATAAAAGTTAATCAAAATGAATCATTTGATAATAAAACACTAAATAATAATGAAGATAGTAATCTTATCAATACTATTGATAAATTGTTTGAAAAATACAATAATGAAAAAAAATACGAGAAGAAAATCCCACTAATAAAGCTCAATGAAAATTTTATAAAGTTAATACAAAAAAATTAGATGAATCCAAACATTAGTAATGATTTAAGAACAATTTTAAAAATAAAATTTAATTCTTTATCCAAATTCATTTTCTTCTTTTAAATCTATTTATATAAAATAATTTTCTTGATTATCACCATGATTTTTAATTTAGATTGTAATAAATATTGGAAAATCTAAAATGATTATAATTTTAATAATTAATATATTTTAAATTGAACATATACAAACTTGAAAATAAATAATATTTAAGAAAATTTTATTTAAAATATTAAAAATTAAATTTTATATTTTAAATTTATATATAATATTTAAATTTGAAATGAAATTTTTTAATGATGTGTGACTGTGATTTATTTGTCTGTATTAATACACTTGAAGCATAACTGGTTGAAAATAACATTTATATAATAAATTTATATATGACGTATTTTATTTTTTAATAAATTTATTGTAAATTTTTTATTATTATAAAGTTATATTTTGAAAAAAATATAAATGAAAATGATTTATAAAATTTAATATTAATTTATTAATTAAAAAATGGAAAATATAGATATATATGCTCAACCTCTAAAGCTGAGTTTGAATGGACACTACAAGTTAAAAACAGGAATAGGCGGATATTTAACTATTTTAACTTTGATTTTAATGATATTTTATGGTTGGCTTCAAGTTAAAGAACTTTATGTCAAAGAAAGCCCTAATATTTATAATCAAATATTTACACAGGAAAAGGCAAATATACTAACTTTTAATAAAGATTATAGTCCATTTTATTTCCAAATTTTTAATTTGAACCAGTCCATGTTTATAAATCCTTCTGTATTAAATATTAAATTAAAAATAAAATCAATAGTAAATCTACGTACTCAAAATATCACAATTATTGATCTAAATTATTGCCAAAAAAAACATTTCCCTTATAATCAAAATATATCAAAACAAGAACAGAACAGTTATGATTTAATTATAAAGAATCGCTATTTATGTCCTGAATTAAAAGAAAACTTAAATATTTTTGGTTCTTATATTGAAGGAAATATGACTATAATTCAAATTATAGTTTATCCTTGCCAAAATTCAACTGATGATGTAGTTTGCAAATCTAAAAAAGAAATAGACCAACTAATTTGGAATAATCGACTTTACTTAAGCTTTTATTATCCATTGTTATCCATAAATTTAAATGATTATTCTAATCCAATAACATATAATTTAAAAGAAGATTATTATTATTTACCTGAAACGAATAATTATAAATTTTACACATATGGAATTGATGATCTGTTAATACGTTCAGATGCAGGCTATATCAATGCTAATTTCTGGGAAAAAAGTGGGAATATTATTAATTTAATTTCTAATGATGTTTGGAATATTGATGATAAAGATCCTTATTTTTTTTCTATCGACTTAATAAGTACTTTTAATAAGAATATTTATACAAGATCATATATAAAAGTTTTCGATATAATTTCTATATGTGGAGGTCTTTTCAATTCAATTCGATTATTATTTCTATATTTAACTAATTTTCTTTTTCATTTTGAAGTAACTAGGGTAATGATGAATAATATATTCGCATTTAAAGATCCATCTAATTCTGAAGAAGAGGAAATCGAAATCTAAAAATTTTGATGATATTTTTAATGAATCTCATCAAATTCAAAAATTTGAAATTTTAAGAAATAAAATCGAAAATGAAAGTGATTTTAAATCTTTTAAAAATAACTATAATGTTAAATTCTCAAAAACTTCGAAAAATAAAGATAAGTTTTCAAATCGATTTGAAAATGTTAATGATATCTCTTCTGTTATTATTCAATCTGATAGTAATAATACTATTAATAAGATAAAGAATTTGATTCCTTTTAAAGATAATCTGATAATAGTGATTCTTGCAATCATTTAATTGATTCTAAAAGTATTCCAATGATTGAAGAAATGAGTAGATTTGAAAATTTTAAGGAATTAGAAATAAAGAATCTTTCTTTTAATAAAAATAATTATAAAAATGAATTTTCAAATTCAATATACAACTTAAAAAAAATTGAGGATTCCAACGAGACTATAATAAATATAAAAAATTCCAAATTACATTTTAATGAAAAATTAAATGATATTATCAAAAATAATCATTCTGTTAAAAATAATCAAAATAGAAGAAACCTTCCTTTGCAAGTTATAAAATGTCAAAATTTAAATTTTGAGGAAAATTTTAAAAAATTCTTCACGAATAAACTTAAATTCAAGGTAAAACCAGATAAACTAAATTTAACAATTTTTCAAAAATTCAAATTTACATTATGCAATTGTTGTTTCTCTAAGAATAGATTAGATTCCAATGATTCTAAATTAAATTATTTAATAAAACAGTATACCCAAAAAACAGCATCCTATTTAGATTATATAAAAATGATTAAAAATTATGAAGAAACTGGAATATTGATAAAAGTAATCTTAGATGAATATCAGATAGATATTCTTGATTTAATTAAGAAACAGACGATAGATATTCCAAAAAATGTTGAAGACCTGAAAGTTAAAGATTTTGAATTATTTGAGAATAGAACCTTAAAAAGTGTTGAAGAAAAAAACAATAAGCTTGGCACTTCAATCAATAAATTATTCGAAAATTTTAATACTGAAAAAAAACTTATTAAGAAGAAACCGATAATAAATATTAATGAAAATTTTATAAGGTTAATTAGAAAAATCAGATAGATTTTAATAATATATACTATAAACAATGTGTTAAATTCACATATTAATATTAATTTTTAGTGATTTTTTAATATAAAGAGTTTATTGGAAAATTTCTTGTGAATTTTTTCTCAAATCATAATAATTTCTTGTTAAAATTCTCATCAAAATTTAATATTAAAAAAATGAAATATATTAGTGAAAAAAATTTCTTTAAGATTTATTATAATTGTTAATTTAATTCATCATCAAAGATATTAAAATGAAATTTAAAATAATTTAAACATTTTTTAAAATTATTACATTAAACTTAAATTTATATCTAAACTTATTAGAAAAATAGCAAATGTTTAAAAAAATTAAAAAATTATAAAAAAAAATTAAATTTTTTTTCAATTTATTAATTAAATCATATATATGAAAAATATTGATATCTACGCTCATCCATTAAAGCTACATTTAAATGGAAAATACCAAATAAAAACAGTAATCGGAGGTTCCTTTACACTAATTACTATATTTACTATGTTGCTTTTCGCTTGGTTAAGAGGAACTGATCTATATTTTAGAAGAAAACCTAAAAATTATTTTGAAAGAATGACTATGGACGAATCGAACTTAATAACTTTTCATACTAAATATTCACCTTTTTTTTTCCAAATTTTTGATTCAAATAATAATGTTTTTATAGACTCTTCCATTTTAAATATAAATTTAGTAAAGAAATATGTAATAAATAAAAAAATAGTTAATTCGACGAAAATTCCTTTAAAGGGATGCCAACAACGACATTTTGATGAATATGAAAAACAAGAAAAAGCCCGTAAAATAGATTTTGATAATATAATTCAAAAACAATATTTTTGCCCTGAATTAACAGAGGACATTAATATCAAGGGTTCTTGGATTGAAAATGATTTGAGTTATTTACAAATAGCAGTTTATCCATGTAGAAATACGACTAATAATGTAATCTGCAAATCTCAAAAATCTATAGATGATTTAATATGGAATAATCGGCTCAAATTAAGCTTTTATTATCCTACGCTTTCTCTAAGTTTGAATGACTATTATAATCCAATAAGTTATAACTTTAATGAAGATTATTATTATTTATGCAAAACAGATTCTTATAAATTTTATACCTACGGCGTAGATAATGTCATAATTAAAACAGATATAGGAGTTCTTAAGACCGATTATTCATATCTTTATGGAAAAAGTATGTCTTTAGTTTCGAATGATTTAAGAAATATTAACATCAATGATCCTTATTTTTTCTCAATCGATATTTTTAGTACTTTTTATAAGGATTATAATTCAAGATCTTATGTGAAAATATTCGATATTATATCTGAATGTGGAGGAATGTTTAATTCTATAACATTCTTATTTTTGGGTTTAAATAGCATATTTTTTGATATTGAAGTAACTAAACTAATGATTAAAAATCTTTTCGCCTATAAAGATCCGTGTAGTCCTTTGGATAAAGAATACAATACATATAAACTATACAACAAATTTTTTAATGAATTAGATAGAATGGAGAATAGTGAAGAAAAAAATAATAAAGATAAAAAAGATAATGACTTTTTTGATCATGTTAATAATAAAGAGAAAAATAAATTAACGAAAAAGCATAGAATGAAAGAAAAATTAGATAACCCAAAAGATAATAAAAATTTGAATAATTTTAACAATAATTCTTCCAATAATTTAATAAATTCCAATCGATATTTGATCAATAAAGATTCAAATATGTTAGAAAAAAATGTTGATTTAGAGATGATCAACTTTAAAATAAAAAACAACGAATTTGTTGAAGAAAATGAAAAAATCACTAATCGAAAAATATATGATAATCTCAATCCTATTCCTATTTCCCCTAAAAAAAAATCAAAAACATTTAAATCACCACAACAAATAATATCCCCTTCTATTAAAAATAATTTAGATGATCATATAAAATCGAATATTGAAAAATATATTAGTGGAAATGCAAATCCAAATTTAAATCAAATAGAAATAAAAAATGATGATTTTGAAAAAAAGATGATAATTAATGAAAAAGATGTAAATAATTATAAACAGAATGCCAATAATAATAATCTAAATGAATCAATAAAAATAAATGAAGTAGAAGAAATACTTCCTATTCCAGATGTGAATGATCCTAACTTTAATCAAGAAAAGTATCATAAAAAATACTTTGCGAAATTCCTAAAAAATCGGGTAATTTCAGACACTTTTCGATTATCATTTTGGCAAAATATGAAATTGCTATGTTGTAAATGCTGTTACTCTAAAAATAAATTAATTTCTTATGATTCCAAATTAAATTTTTTAATTAATGAATATTCTAAAAGAGCCAAAAAATATTTAGATTATTTAAATATAATAAAAAATTTTGAAGAAACTGAAATTTTAATAAAAGTACTATTGGATGAACATCAGATAAACCTTTTGGAATTAATTAAGAAACAAACTATTGAGATTCCTGAAAATTTTGAAGAAATTCAAGAGGAAGAATTTGAATTATTGGAAAATAAGACTATAAAATGTGCTCAAGATGATGTTCTTTTAACTTCAATTGAAACATTATTTGAAAAATATAAGTATGAAAAGAGACATAATAAGAAAAGACCAATATTAAGAATAAATGAAAATTTTATAGAGCTGATTAGAAAATTTAGATAGAAAATTCAGATAGAAAAAAATGCAAATCTTTTATATTATAGCTAATATTCATATTTTAATTTTTCAATTATTTTAAAAATTTATCACTTCGATAATATTTTTGGGAATGATTTTATTGTTATATTATTAATTACTCAAAAAATATAAAAAATTGAATTTTTATAATAAATCATAAAATTAATTATAAATGGAGCTTCATTTTAATTAAATATAGTTTATGATTTTTTAAAAATTTTGTTTTTAAAAATAATAAATGGAACTTTTTTTATTCAGCATAAAAATTTCAAGATTTTATTTATTCAAAAGAAGTTTAATTTTTAATTCCTAATTTAATTATATATAAAATCAACATAAGTTCAAAATTTCAATTTAATAATTTATACATTCAAAAATATAAAATTGCATATTTTTATTCTTGCTTGTTATTTATTATTTGATGGTAGAATTAATTTTTTTATTGAAATATTTTTGAAATTCTTTTGAAATCATTTGTTTGCTATTCTAAAAATATATTTATTTATTAAATTAAAAATAAATTAATAAAATGTTATCATAATGAACTAGTAATCTACTTTGTACTGATAAAAAATTTAGTTAAATAAAATTTTCATAAATTAAATGTTTTAATCTCTTCTTTAATAAAACAAATTATACTTTTTGTTATGTTAAAAGAAAAAATACTTGGAATTTTTATTCATGTTTTTTCAACTTTAAAGTGAAAAATATTTATGATTAAGTAAATTATTATTATCCAATGATTTTAAATTTCTTTCCAAAATTTCCATTAAGATTTTCAATGAAATTTCTTTATTTTCCAAAGCAAACATTTAATTTTTAAGAAAAAAATTTATATTTAAGTAAAAAATTAATTTAAAACGAAAAAAATAATAAAAACTATTAATAAAATAAGCAATAAAATTAAAAATTTATTCGGTATGATGACCATTAATCTAATAATGAATAAATATTAAAAAAATTATTAAATAAAAAAGGAATACTGAAAGACATTTACGAAATATGAATCTAAAGCAACAACAAAGCGTATTTGATTATCTAGACTCTTTACGAAATCGAGAATTATTCCTAGAAACAGACATTTCAAATTCACAGACTGACGAATGCTTATCTGAAAATGAGACTAATCCAGGTAATGATAACTCTGGAAAAATAAACATCAATAATGATGATGATTATTTCAAGAGCTCCAGTTATGATTATTTCAGAAACTTCAATGGATCCGCAAAATTCAGCTTTAATGAAAATGAAAATGAAGAAACAAAATCCAAGAATGAAATTGGATCTAAAAAGAACCTAAAAGATAAAAAGGTCATTTATAAGTCAAAAAACAGCTATTGCGCAAAAGACTTTGAGCATTTAGATGTTTTAGGATCTGGAGCCTATGCAGAAGTTGTAAAGGTAAGGCATAAAAAAACTTTGGAGATTTTTGCGATGAAAATCATTGATAAAATTCTTCTCGATAAAGAAGAAAGACTTTACCAGATTTTTGTTGAAAATGAATTTTTAAATAAATTAAATCATCCAAATATCATAAAGATATATGGAAGCTTTGAAGAAAATGATAGGATGCATTTAGTTTTGGAATATGTACCTAATGGTACCTTAGCTAGTTTGATTCAAAGATCTTGTAAGCATTTATTCTTATTTTATTTTCAAAAAAGATATATTTTAATAAGTAAACCTTTCAAAAAATAAATTTATCATTAAAAATGATTTATTTACCAGAGTATTCATTTTATGATTTTTTTTATAAAAAACATCTATTTTTAGCTTTATATAATTATAAGAAAATCAATTTTATAATTTTTATTTATATAGTATTTCTTTAAATAGAAATTTAAGTAAAATCTAATAAATTCTTAATTAATTAAAAGGTTAACAGTTTAATCTAAATTTTTCTTAAATAATTCATAAAATTTCAATTGTTCTTTTTTTAAAACTTCATCATTTTTACATAATAATAACCATCACCTTAAAAAATATATAATTTTTTATAAACTTATAAATTTAAATATAATTAATAAAAATCAATTTTCCAAATTTATCTTAAAGACAATTAAATCCATTTTAGCTCCTATGCCAAAGAACATCATGATTTACTTTATTTCTCAAATTCTTAGTATAATAGAATACTTAGCTTCAAAAAATATAGTTCATAGAGATCTCAAACCAGAAAATTTTGTAGTAGATAATAAATTCAATTTAAAATTGGTAAAATATCTTCAAAAATTTTTTCAATAATAAAAACAATTATAAAAATATATATTTTTTAAAATTAAAAATCATGTTTTTTCCCTTAGAAAAAAAAAATATAAAAAAATTAAACATTCAAAAAAAATAACAAAATAACAGATTTTTAATAAATTTTTGTAGATTGATTTTGCAACTGCTTGTTATCCGGATTGCTATTTTGATGAAGACACCTATAAATACCTATCAGAAGAAGAATTCAATAATTTATCAGAAACAAAAAAATTCAATTTCCTAAAAAATCAGAGCTCACAAGGAACTCCAAATTATATGCCACCGGAGATAATAAACAACAGTTTAAAATGTGGTACTTATTCTGATCTATGGAGTCTAGGATGTATTATTTATGATATGGTTTATGGAACGCCTCCTTTCAAAGATAAAACTGAATATTTGGTTTTTGAAAATATTATGAACCTTAAATATTCGTTTCCACCAGAAAAACCAATATCCGAAGATATAAAAGACATTATTGAAAAACTATTAAAAGTCAATCCACAGGAAAGAATGTCTGGAGATGGTAATTTATTAGAGTTGAAAAATCATCCATTTTTTAGTAATTTTAATCCTAAAACCATTCAAGAAGATTTAAGATGTAAATTCAAACCAGCTAAGCCCAAGAAATATTCAACTGCTAATCAAATACTAACTAGTAATTTCCATGAGAACTCAATCGTTAGCAATAAGTCGAAAGTTAGAAATAGCTGTAAGATAAAGAAGGATTACAAATCACCTGATTTGAACTACTGGGAAGACACTTATGATGATGAAGAAATAGATACGAATTTTAACAGTAGTAACAATAATAGTAATATTAATGGCAATAATGTAAATACAAATTTAAATTTAAATAATAATGTAAAGGGGAATTCTAATCTAAATAACTTTAGTTTGAATTCAAATCCTTTAAAAAACGAAAATTGCCATCAAAATTATATTTCGGGGCTAAAAGTAAAAAATATAAATAAAAATTTCGCAAATAAAAATTCTAAAAACTTTAAAAATTATAAAACAGAAAAAAAGGCGCAGAGAGAATCAAATTTAGAAGCGCTTGTTGACTATTCTAATTCTGATTTTGATGAACAAGACTATATTGAAGATATCACTAAAGAAGAATTGGATGAGCATAAAGAAGTATTTGTACCTTCACATAATTTTGATGTTAGAATTCCTAAAAATAATTCTGTAAAAAATTTGGGATTGAAATTTGTTTTAATTAACTTTGATATGGAAATTCAGAAATCTCAGAAATATGTATGATTGATATTCACTTTATTATTGATAATCCAAATTTTCTCACTTTTTTTCTATCTTAATTTATTTTTCGATTTTTTGAAAGGAAAAGTATTTATAGCCTATCTTTAAGTACTTTAGAATCTTGGTTTTTGTTTTATCTTACTTGTTTCTTTTTTATTCCTTTGTCTTTTTAACTTTTTCTTTATTAGAAGATTACATTGAACTTATTTTTTTTATGTTTGAGATTACTATAGCCGGATTAAGATATACTTTTATTTAGGTTTTGTTTAAATTTTAATAATAGTATATCTCGTGTAAATCTATAAATTTTATTTAACATAACTTTTATATAAACCCATTAATTATATGTTTAAACAGTAAAAAGTAAATCATAAGTATTTAATGAGATATATTAAAAAGTCTTTTTTAAGAATTTCGGTTATAGTAATCTAAAATAATCAAAAATTTCAAATTTTTTAAATTAGCCAATTTAATATTTTTATACAAATATTATATATTGTTTTATTAATAATTTAGGATAAATCAAAAGATGACTTTGATAAAAAAAATTTATATAATGGGAGAGCCACTGTTCCTGATTATACTAGCTTGGTCATTGGGCAAGGGAATAAATCAAAGTTTGGTAACAGAAATTCAATAATAAATAAAATTTCAGAAAATAACAGTATAAATAGCTTGGGTTGCATTTCTGATAAATTAAGTATTATTGAAATTAATGAAGATTCTATTTTGAAAAATGGCATCTTAAAAATGCATAAAAACAACTCAGGCATGAATGAAGATATGAGAATTATTTTATATGATAATTTTATATTTGAAATTTTCGAAGTCAATTCAAATTCAAAATTAGATTCTTTAGAATTAACTAGAAACTTTAGTTTGAAAATAAAGGATAAAAATAAATTTGAATTAATCTCAAAAGAAAATGATAATTATTGTTTTTCCCATGAGGAGGAAATGGAAATTAAGAGTTGGGTAGAATTGATAAATAAATGCCTTCAAAAATCAAACTTACAGTTAGATTCTTTTTCATTTAGATGATTTTTATAAGGACATAAAAATCTTGTAATATTTACTTATTCAATCAATTTTTAAATTCAAGAAATTCAAATTGTAATCCCAATAATTGTTAATAATAAATATATATTTTTCTATTGGAGTTTGATTATATATACATTTGGTCAATTTAAATAAAAATAAATAAATAAATATAAAATTTTTTTTATTTATAAAGAAAATTATTCAAAACTTTTTAATAATAAATGTTCATTTATAAATTCAATATTTTATTTGTATTTTATATTTAATTATTCATCTTTATTCATTACCCCAGAAATGTTTCTTGAAGGTATTTATATAAAAAAATATTTTAAGCATTTTTTCATATTTTTTTATATTTTAAAATTCTTTAAGAATTTTAATTAACTTTTAAGTTTGTAAAAATACTTTTAATGTCTATTTTAAATATTAAATTGGGGATTGGGGATTGGGGATTGGGGATTGGGGATTGGGGATTGGGCCCAATCCCCAATCCCCAATCCCCAATC
>Ga0194116_10007112_pt1 | contig 11668 bp, 19 predicted proteins | sample TA2MahsurfametaG_4_FD_148617 | JGI IMG/M metagenome (GOLD analysis project Ga0194116, IMG submission 148617) | Freshwater microbial communities from Lake Tanganyika, Tanzania - TA2015008 Mahale S9 surface | ecosystem: Environmental > Aquatic > Freshwater > Lake | place: Tanzania: Lake... | reverse complement strand
AATCCCCAATCCCCAATCCCCATTTTATAAATGTTTAAAACAAATTAGATAAATTCAGGCATTCTATAAATTTAGAAAAATTAACCAAATTTTACTAAAACATAATATATTTAAAAAAATTTTAATAAAACTTTTATAGAAATAATAAATAAATGTCAGAAGAAAACATACTTCAAAATATTGATAATATAATAAATAGATTATTGAAAGCAAATCCGTATAATAGTCAATTATTATAGAACTTCTATCAATTCTGAAAATATTTTAAAAGAAGAAGAAATGATATTATTATGCAATACAGCAAAAGAAATATTTATGAGTCAGCCAATATATCTTGAACTATCCCCACCTTTATATATTTGTGGTAAAACTTCTATTATTATAAATATTAAATTCCTAATACTCTCAAGGTGATTTACATGGACAATACTTTGATTTATTAAAGCTTTTTAATCTGGGAGGTTCTCCAGATATTGAAAGTTATCTATTTTTAGGGGATTATGTTGATAGAGGAAAATATTCATTAGAAACTATTTCTCTATTACTTGCTTATAAAATTAAATATCCTGAATGTTTTTTTTTACTAAGAGGAAATCATGAATGTGCAGCAATTAGTAAACAATATGGTTTTTTCGATGAGTGTAAAAGAAGATATAGTATAAAATTATGGAAAATCTTTGTTGAATGTTTTAATTGTTTTCCTATAGTGGCTAGCATTGATGATAAAATTTTATGTATGCATGGAGGATTATCTCCAGAATTAAATAATTTGGATCAATTAAATAAAATAATAAGACCAACTGATATACCCGAACAAGGTATATGAAAATTTTATTTCCTAGGTTTACTCTGTGATCTCTTATGGTCTGATCCAGATAGAGAAACAAATGATTGGGCCGTTAATGAAAGAGGGATCTCATTAACATTTTCGAAAAATAATTTAAAAAATTTCCTTAAAAGGAATGATATGGATTTAGTATGTAGAGGTCATCAAGTAAAAATAAATGTAAATTATAATATTTAAAGGTCGTTGAACAAGGTTATGAATTTTTTGGAGATAAACAATTAGTTACTGTATTTTCAGCACCGAATTATTGTAACCAATATGACAATTCAGCTGCTTTAATGTTTGTAGATGAAAGTCTTATGTGTAGTTTTAAAATTTTAAAAGCAAAGTCAATTGGTATGGATCATGAATCTGCTGAAGAACAAAAAAAAATTATATAAAAGAAATCGCCACAAAATTAAATGAATATATTTATTTTAAACAAACATTAATTTTGAGAAATTCTACATAATGTTTAATATAATTATCAATTTATTTATTTAAGAATAATGATTCTCAGACCTTTTGATTTTTTAATAAATTATTAATCAGTTCAATCAAATTTATAATTTATTTTTTCGAATTGTAAATCTTCTTTAATCTTCCTTTCTAAATCATCTTCTGAAACTCTTCGAACATTGTTTAAATCTATATCTAATCTTTTTGGTTTATTTAAATTAGGATCAAATTTATCATCCCAAGCTAAACCATCTTCAAATAATTTATTGGGATCAACAATTTTTCTAGATTTGGTTTGAAGAAATGACATACTATCTTTATTTTCAAAATCGTTATGCTAAGGTTTTTTTATATATATAGATAAATTAATTACATTTTTTCTAAGAGAACTGTGTTTGATAGATTTACTTGATGCGTTATTAGTAATTATTTTATCGACTGAAAAAACAAGTGAAATAACAGTAGTATAAATAAATAATTTTAATATATTTATCTTCATTTTTTAATTTAAAATTTTTATTAAAAAAATCATTAAATGAAAGTATTTTTTAGAGTTCATTTTATTTTATAAAAATTTATTTCAAAATATATATTTGTAATTAGATTATTTCAATCAGTTTTTTAAAGATGTCAAAGCAACAGAAGTCCAAAAATTTAAACTTTTTGAAATCAAGTGATCAAAAGAATTGAGCTTGTCCCATGAATTAGAATTAAAATTGTAGTATTCAGGAAAGTGAGTTTCACTCTCAGAACTCTCTCCACCAAAAATATAAATCTATTTTAAATAGCAATTTTACTTTATTATTGAACATATAGCAATGAGCTCTTCTTCTTGGAACATTCATATTCTCTAAACTAACCCATTTTTTTTCATTTACATATAAAATATCAACGCATTTATGAAGAGCTCCATTATAACCTCCAATTAAACAGATTTTATTATTATCTAATTCTATTGCAGTTGGGTTTTGCATAGGTCTTTTCAATTTAACCGATAATAATTTCCAACTATCATTGATAACATCATATCTTTCTATAGTATCTAAATGATTAATATTAAAACCACCAAAAACAAAGATGTATCTATTTCTGAAGGAACAATAAGCAAATATCTCTCTTTCAACATTCATAAATTGTAAAAATTTCCATTTTGATTCACTTTTATCGTAATATTCAAGTGAAGATAATGTTTCATTTCCATCATGACCTCCGAAAATATAAGCAGTATCTTTTATTACAACAGATCCATGAGAGAATCTCTTTACTAGCATTGGTTTGAAAGGCTTATATATAATCTTATCCTGTCTCATATTTAAAATATAAGTTTGTTTAGAAGCAGTTGATTTATAATTACTATAGATACAACCTCCAGAAAGAAGTATATTTCCATCTTGAAAAATACAAGAAGACATATAATCAAGGAAAATTAGATCATGTTTTGATTCGTTTACTAAATAAAATTATTTATATCAACATTTAAAAATTACTGAAATTAAGAGCATAATCAGAATCCTTATTGTTTTGTTTTAAATAATTATTATTGGAATCATAAGGAACAATAGTGTATTCATTATCAACAAAATCAAATTTGAAAATAAAATTATCCTTCGAGTCACCAATAAAGATAACTGTATTCATATTAGATAAATTTGAATTTTTCAAAAAGTCTTCAAAAACTATGTTTTTATAATTGTATTTAATATGTTGATCCTTTAATAGTCTTTGAGTACTTAAATCAAAAGAATAATGTTGTATTTTAAATTTTTTATCAATTATCTAATTTAATTAAATAATTTACTAGATTATCAATTTCATCACGTATTCTTTTGAATTCATCTTCACTTTTAGTAATATTATAACTTGACAATTCGCCTTTACTTTTATTTCCTAGAAAAATAAATTGCATAATTACTTGAATTCTTTAATAGCTCATTAATTTGAGTTGAATAAATATCAATAATTTGTTGTTTGTGTTCAACATTATTTAATACTTTACTCAAATTTTCTTTTTGTTCAAGATAATTTAATTCAATTTGCTTTTGATAATTTTCAATTTTTTCTTTTTTATTTATTTTCATATTTTCATGAATTATATCTAATTTTTTCATTTGCTTTTCATTCATTTTTTCTATAAATTCTTCACACTTCTCAATTTCATTTTTTAATAAATATAAATAGTCGCATTTTTCTTTTAATGTTTTAATTTTTTGCTCAAACTCCCTTTTTGTCTCTTCAACAAAATTATTTTCTTTGATTGAAACGACTTTATGTTCTCGATGCTCATTAAGATAGCAAATAAGACAAATATTGGAATTATCATCTTTGCACATGAATTGAATTTTCTCCAAGGAATGAATATTACAAACATCATTTTTTTTATGATTTTTATCGATTTCCAACATTTCATAAATTGCGTAACATATTGGTAAATTTTGGGTTTGAGAAATTTTCATACATTTAGGACAGTTAATTTCCTCATTTTTTGTATAAATTTTCAAACATTGTTCACAAAAAGTATGTCCACAAACCAAATTTCTTGGTATACGATAAATTGTATCAAATTTTTCATCGCATATTTTACATTTCATTTTTTTATTAGATTTAGAAATTCAATTAATATTTATTTAAATTTAAAATTCAATATTAAAAACATTTAAAAAAATTTATTAAATAATCTTTATACTAATAAACAAAATAACTCTGTCATTAATTTAATCAATTATTTATAACATTATCTTGTTAAATCTACTATTACATTGTTAGAATTTAATTTTTCCAAATCTTTTTCGATAATTTGAATTTCTTTTTCTAATCCTTCTTTTCTCCTAAAAAATAGAATTAAAAACTTAATTTTACATGGCAGCATAAACTTCAGTATTATTTCTATGAGATCTTTGGCCATAAGCATGATTTAATTCTTGTAATTTTTTCTTTAAACCTTCTCTCAAAGTTTCTATCTCATCAGTTGTGAGATTTTTTCTATATATAAATTAGGTTTTATTGAAAATTATATACTTTCTTTTTGACTCTTCCTCTTTCGTTCTAATTTGCATCTCTCTTATAGATTTATATTCATTTTCTACATTTTGTCTAAGAGTTGATAAATAGTTTGGAACTAATCCAAAATTTTTTTTCGTAAGATAATTTTTTTCTTCAGTTAGTTTTCTTTTTGGTTGCATTAAAATTACATCAACGGCATTCGCTGTAACATAATTTTTATCTGATTTCAGCCCCATAATAGGTTTATCTGCTAATGTAGGAATAGGGGGTTTTCTTATTTCAGAAGTTGATCTTAGTTTTTCAGCTATTTTTGAAATTTGGGTTAAATTGATCATTTGTGGAAAAAAATATTTATTATTTTTATTTACGTTGTGGTAATATTTTGTATTGATGTCCTTTTTTTATAAAGTTATTTGGATCAGCTCTATTAAAACCTATAATTATTCAAATCAAATGAAAATTTAATTTACCGTCCGGTTTTCCAAATGTCGAATATAATCCTTTAATAGGATGAGCTCCTCTTGGAAAACTGTATTCCCCGTTTAAATTAGCAACATTCGGAAAAGAAGTAGTCTTTAGAGTAAATGTACTTGCTGTTGGAGCAATATTTGGAGGATATAATGATCTATAGAGAGGTTGTTTTTCTAGTTCTACTCTGTCTTTGGGGAGTAAATTATAAATACTTTCCTCTTGATACATTTTTGCTGTTATTTATTAATTTAATTAAATTTTAAATTTAATTACTTTATATATTATTACAATAAAATTAATCTAAAGAAAAAGCTAAATAAAAATTCAATTAGAATTAAATCAATTATCTCTTTATAATTGATAATTGAAGCTCAGTATATTTTATAATGTTTCACATTTATTAAATAAAATAACAAAAAAATAATTCCCAAAATTTTTCAAAAATAAATTTTATTAATCTAGTTAAAAAAATTTTATTTTAAATTGATAATTAATAATTTTTAATTAAGATTCTTCATAATTTTATATAATATCAATTTCACTTTAAGTAAACATAAATTTTTAATTAAATAAACCTAATATTTATCATTTCAATTCCATTTTTGACAAAATAATTTTAAAATCTTTAATATTATACCACTATAATTGAATATTTATCAATTTCAATTTTAATAATCTCTTGTATGAGCATTTAATTCTCTCAGTTCAGCTTTATAATTATTGATTTGCTTTGTCAAATCAATTATTTGAATATCTAATTCTTTTTTTTTAAGAATCTGAACTTTCATTTTAGGGAATTCAGGCAATTTTGAGTATTCGGAAGATAACTAAAGCTTTTAAATATTAATATTTACTTTATCTTTTTCTTGCTGGAGAGTATATAATTTAGTTTCAATTGATAAAATTATACTTTCTTTTTGTAAAATATTTTTTTGAGAGGGCAATACATTTATTTTGTTATCTGGTAATTTATTTTGCTGATTCATATTATTTCTAGGCATATTGTTTGTATTTCTATCATGAGAAAAATTTGATAAATTTAGATTATTATTGCTCGAATCATTATTTATTGATTTATTTATCTTTGAAATTTTTGATACATCTATATTTTTTAAAATCAAATATCATATTTTTAAATAAAATTTCATAATTTTAAATAGAATTGTAAAAATATTCAAAAAGTTATTATTTACCATTTTGATTATTTGAATTTAAATTTCCAAAATTTCTATTCTTATTATTTTGCTTATTGTTTATTTCTTTCTTATTTGCAGAATAGTCATACTATATTATTTCAAATAAATTAAATTTTTTAATTAATGAATAGAATTCTTTACATCATCATGTTCAATTGTGTGGCTTTTTATAGATAAATTTGATTCATTATTAGAGATTGATTTATTTACCATCGAAGTATAATTTTTATCGTATCGCTTTTCGTTATAAATATTAGACTCCAGATGAGTTGATTGATCATTATAAATTCTTGATGAATTATTATCATTTTTATACGAATGTAAATTGTTAGATTTGGAAGTATTCAAAATTTCAACTTTTAAAGAGTCAATTAAATCATTTTTTGAACGTATTTCTTTGCTGAAATTTAATGACTCTTTTTTAAGTGTATAATTTTCTTCAGTCAAATTTTGAAATTTAAGATTAATCAACTCAAATTGATTTTTCAATTCATGATAGCTCGTTTTAAGATTCTCATAATTCATTTGAAAATCTCTTAAATTGGAAGTTCCTTCATTTGATTGATTTTTTAATTTCTTTTGTTAAAAAATTAAAATTACTGAATTTTCCTGTTCAAGAATGGTAATTTTATGATTTAAATCTGTTATAAAGTCAATTTTTTTTTGTAATTCCACTTTATTTGTATTAAAATCGTTTTTCATAACATTATATTGTGATTTTAAAATTTCTATTTCATCATTTAGGACATTCATTTTATCATCTTTCTTTCTAATATCAAGCTTCATCATATTTAAAATGTTTTCTTTTTCTGTGATTTCATCATTTATCTTATTCAATTGATTTTTCAAATCCGAAATTTGATTATTTTGCTTATTAAGATCTATCGAAACATTTTCATTTTTCTCTCTTAGATCCATAATTTCATCAGATTGTTTTTTAAACTAATTTAATAAAATAAATACTTTTAATTTTAAAGAACTTAATTCTTCCTTTAATGACTCTCTCTCTTCTTTTATTTTTTTAATAGTTTTCTCTAAAATAATCGGTTTAAAATCATTTTAATTATACTTAAATTCTTATTATCCAATTCATAGAAAGACGTAGAATTGTTTATGTAATCTTCGTTTTTTCCAGATTCACTATTTGATTCGAAATATTCATCATCTATATTTAAAAGGAATCAAAATACCAATTATAATTTTTTTTATGTTTGAAACTGAATTTCTCTTATGATGTCTTCTTTTCAAAACTTTTTCATCTTTTCTTCTGTCTTTGTTTTCCTATTTTTCAGCATAAATATATTTTTTATTATAAATTTCATAAAAAAATAATATTTTAAATTAATTTACTGATCTTAATCTCTCCCTTAGATTTTTATTTTCTTCTTCTAAATAATTAATTTTTTTTTCATAGAAGTGATCATTTAAATCTATATCTCCTATTTTTATATTATATTGATTTGCCATTGCTGATTGACGGACATTAATTTTTTCTTTTTTATTTTCAAATGAAATAACATCTTTATCATCATTATTTATAGTGTTGGAATTTTTACGATTTATTAATTTTTTGAAGCCATTTTTTTCGTTTTGATTGTTTGATTTCATTTCCCATTGATTATTTGTCCTTTGAAAATCACTATTATTTTTATTTAAGGCTTTGTTATTTATATTATTTTCTTTTTCATTAGCAAATACTTTATTATTATTAAATGATTCATGATGATTCGTCACATTAGTAAAATTCATATCTAGCATACTATTTTTGAAATTTAATATTTGCTCTGATTCAGCATATAACTCGATGTCATTTTCTGTTTCATTATCAGACTCTTCACAAAGATTATATGCTTGTATTTTTTTTTCATTTTTTGATTCAGGATTTTTTTTCATGTTATCATAGTCTTTATTTGTATTATAATTATTTTCAATTGTTTTTGATTTATTTTTAATCAAGCCTTCTTGTAGCTCATTAAATTCTGGTTTTAGATTTTCTAAAATTAATCCATATATTAAGTTTTTACCTTTTTTAGAGATATATTGATAATCATCTCTTATTTGATTATTGTGATTAATTTCAGCTTTTTCATTTTTTAATGATTGCTCTAAATTATTTTTGATTTTATAAGAATTAGTATTATTTTTATTAAGAACTCTGAAATTATTATGATCAAATAAATTTAAATCTAAATTGTTTTTTTTCATTTCGTTTTCGTTTATGAAATTGTTTGTATTATTAGTGAAAAAATTATCTTGTCTGTAAAATAAAGAAATTTAATTTACTTTCCATCTTCTTGAGTTACAGTTTGTAAATTTACTCTATCATAATCATCAAGATCATCTTTAATTAAATCATTTTTCTTTATATCAGTATATTCATAATTATTTGTATTTAGACTTATATTGCTTATGCTGCCAATATTTATGATATTGTAAGCATTAGAAAAATTATTATTATTAGTGAAATTTTTATGAATTTTTGATTTCATATTCTCAATTATTTTTTTATCACTGATATAAGGTAAATCTTTCTGATGATTTTTAAGAATAAAAATTAAAAATAAATTAATTTTAATAATAAAAATTACCAAAAAATTATCATTTTCTATATTGTTATTATTGATATCATTGTTGTTTTGGTCTAATAATTAATTTTAGTTATTAATTTATTTCAATATAAAGAAATATATTTATTATTACTTTCAAAATCACCGACATCAGTTTCTGTAGTAAAATTAAAATTAAAATTTATATTGAAAGGATCCTGCTTTGCTTGATTTTTTAACTGCTCATTTGTTTTGTTACTCTGAGATCCTTTATTGACAGGAATATTATCAAATTCCTTTTGATTTATAATTTCAACATTATTCAATTTTTCTTTGAAGGGAGAGACATTTTGCTCTTTTTTATTATTTCTAAGATCTGTATCGAATTGATCGAAATAATTGGATTTGCATTTTAAATTAAAATTATTGTTTTCATTTTTAAATTGTTGAGAATCTTGTTTAATATTATTTATATCATTTTTATCAGAACCTTCCTGATCCTTGGTAATTTTGAACTTTTCAAAATTAAACTTTTTATCATTTATTAATTTATTATCCATAAGATTATTTATGAAAGCCTCATTATTTTTTATGTAATCTGAATTTTCTAAAGAATTATAAAATATTAAAATTTACCATTCATTCTGTTGCTTGAGATAATTAACTTGGCATTTTTATTACTAGTTATATTTAAGCCTTGATCAAATTGTGACATATTCAAAAACCTATTTGTACAATTTAATTCCATATCCGTCATTTCAATTTTTTTATTTGAAAAATAGTCCAATTCAGCATTAGAATAAGATCTCGAATTGTATCGAGAAAATTCATTATTTGTTAAATTATTGTTATGTTCTAATAATTCTCTCATTAGATTTTCTGTGATAAAAACTTTATTATCTGATTTTTGATTTTCTGAAAAATTATTGTTAAGAGAAGAAATTCCTTTATTGATTATATTAATATATTTTTGATCAAATTTTAAATCTCCAAATTCATTATTCGAAACAAAATAATTTTCATCAGTATCTTCAAAACTATCATCTTCATATCTATTTATTTCTTGTTTTTTGTCATTTCTCATTTCTATATTTTATTATATTAATCAATTTATTGCTAATTTACAAATTATTTAATTATTAAATCAATACCAATTATCAATTTAATTTTGTTAATTATGATTCTTATAATTACGATTAAAGTATATAAGCTAAAATCATAAGGTTCATATGGATATTACTATCATTATAAAAACTTAAGATTTATTCACTTAAAATCAAAGTATAACAATATATTTCTTAACAAAAATAATTATTAAATGCTAATTTTTATATATGAAACTCAATATTATATTTTAAAATTGTTAAAAAATTTATTTTTAATTTAAGGATATATAGAAACAAAATAATTTAAAATTTTCACAAAAAATATATATGAATGAACGAATTAAAAATAAATTCATAAAGAATCATTAAATAAATAAATATTTAATATAAACCTTATAGTTTTAATATTCAAGAATAATAATATTCTTCATCGATTTTTTTTAATTCACTATCAGCTGTGGAAATATCAATTACATAAATTTTTTGATTGGCATATTTTTTATATATAAACAACCAAATACAAGGTCCAAAAATAAGGAAACATGAAACAAAATAAGGAATCGAAACTTTAAAAGTATATATAATTCCCAAATCAGAATTTCCTGGAATTATAAAAAATAGAGATAAAGGAATAATTGAAATAATTATAAATAAAATTTTCATAAATAAATATAAGAAAGACTTTCTATTCCAATCCCAATCGTAAATTTCTTCTTGTTTATTCGGATAATATTTTTCAATATAATGAACCAAAAAAATTAAGCCCAAATGACCTCCGATTAATCCGAATAAACTTAAAGCATTGAAAAGTCCATCAGGATTAAACATTCGATAAATTTCTTTTTTTGAGCATTTTAGAGTCATTAAAGAACTATATTTTATGTTATTATTATCGATATTAAAATAAACCAGTATTATTGCAGACAACATGCTAGCATAAAAAATAATAAAAATGATTGTTATTAATTTATTTTTAAAAAGCTCAAAAAATATTTTTGCTTTAGGATTTACTAAATTAAACAGATGACAATGAATGAAATATACTCCAATACCTAATAAACCTCCATATAAAACTTGATTTATTGAATGGGCTGCTAAAATAACTCTACTGTATATAATTAAAACAATAAGAGCTATGAAAAATAAATAAATAAGAATTTTGAAAATAATATTTCTTTTCTTGAAAAATTCATGATCAACTAAAGATAATGAGATTCCTAAATAAACTGATGTAGAACTAAATGAATGTCCTGATGGATTTCCGAATCCTCCATTACAGCTTGCATCTAATTTTGTATCTTCCCAAAAAGGCCTTGGATTACCATATATAATTTTCATCAAATTATCCCAATAAGATGCATGAACTATAAGACTTAAGATTAAAAATGCTTTATTTATTGGATAAAATATGAATATAAAAGCAAGAAAAGGTGAAAACCAGTTAATTGTTCCTAATTGCGAAATGAATTCAAAAATTTTTTTTGAATTGCTATAATAATTTTTATCCTGTAAATCTCCAATTACGTCTAGAGATAATTTAAACAAATCCTCTCTGTAAATAGATTCAATCCCTATAACTAAAATAAAGTAGGAAATAACAATAACTAATCTTATCCAAAATGATTTTTCAAAAGTTAGCAAGCTTTCTTGCATTTTTTCTTTTTAATTAAAAACTTATTTTTATCTCTCAAACAAATATAAAAATAAAAAAATTTTGAAATTACATAAACTTTATTTCTTATATTATTTCATCGATATATATTTTATGATTAGAAAATTAAATTTAAATTTTTTTAAATCTGATGAATTCAAAAAAAAGAATCTTTATTAATATAAAGTAACTTAATTGCTTTGATGCTTATCCATAGGCCAATTAATTTTAATAAATAATTAAATGGTATTAGTTTTAAAAATAATTAAAAAGGGTTTTCTACTGTTAATACAATAAAATAATGGGATTTCATATTTCTAAGATTTTTATTTACAATAATTTTGTTTTTTCCTTTTCTTATTTGAGTAAGAAAATAAAAATAAATTAATTATACAATTTAAAAAATTTTTAAA
>Ga0194116_10007111_pt1 | contig 11668 bp, 10 predicted proteins | sample TA2MahsurfametaG_4_FD_148617 | JGI IMG/M metagenome (GOLD analysis project Ga0194116, IMG submission 148617) | Freshwater microbial communities from Lake Tanganyika, Tanzania - TA2015008 Mahale S9 surface | ecosystem: Environmental > Aquatic > Freshwater > Lake | place: Tanzania: Lake... | reverse complement strand
GCCGCTCGTCCTTGCCGGTGACTTTAACCAGCGACTTCCTCGACAGCGCCAACCGCTCGACTCCTACAAGCTCATAGTTGCAGCTCTCCAAGACTTGAAGATTCATACCGAGGGCTTTGGCGATCCAGCACTCATCGATCACATAGCGACGACAAGGGAGTTCGGCATGACTAGCCTCCGATCCATTTCTCGTGACCTCGAAGGCACTCGGCTTTCAGACCACGATGGAGTAACGGCAGCCTTTGAGATCGCAGGCGTTGCCTAATCCAATGAACTGGACAGTACGACATAGTTAGGGGCGTCTTTGCCCCCCACGTCGATAACGAGTACGGATTCGCCCACTCGCAACCCGACCAATGTGGCCTGCTGAATCGAATGCGCGACGTACTCCTTGCCTTGGATCGAGACTCGAACTACTCCGTTGCTGACGCTCGCGACGCGAGCTCGCTCTTCGATTCGCGCTGCAGGATCTAAGTCGTCGTTGACCGCGACGTATCGAAGCGTTTTCGCGTCACCTCGCAAATAGCCGAGAATCGCCGGGGCGCCAGCACGGACGGGCTGAAAATCGTGCCCAGCAGTCAGTGCCACGTCAGGCGTGCCATCTCCGTCGATATCGAATCGAATCGCTTCAGAGTCGCGGCCAGCGACCTCAGCGACGAGCATGCGAGTTGCGTTCTTTGTCTCTGCACCGCGAGAAACTACGAGTAGTGGATCAATCGGCTTGTCGGGATCACCGTAGATGGCCAAGTCCAGCCGAGCCCCATCGACTACTGCATCGACGTTGAGCCCTAGAAGTTGCGTATCCATGATTACAACCTCAACATCAGGTCGAGAGATACTTCGTGCTCGCAAACCACGGACCTCTGGCTCAAATCCCACAATCTGCCATTGTTCGTGAAGTAGCCCGTTTGACAGCGGCGTAACACCAATCGCCGCACGTAGGCGTCGCCCTCCCCTGCCACGAAGACGAGTAAGTTGCCCGAGTCGTCGCTCGGTCAACACCAAGAACGGCACTTGCAAGTGCCTGCCGCCATGCAATGGGTGCAGCGGGCGGGCTCGAGTGCCGACACGAGTAATACGTGTGGGCCGTAGGCCTGCATGCTTTGTAATCAGGTAGTCGAGTGCGACGACAAGATCGGGAATGTCGGTAACTACAACCACATTCGAAGCGCCTGCGCCCAACCAATGACGAACCACGGTCGCAGTGATGAGGGTGGAATGCTGCTTCGCATGGCGCACGGACTCGCGGCGAGCAGGATCAAGCCTCGCTTCTTCCGGTAAGTGCGCAGGCGACAGCACCCCGCGAACCACATCGGTTCCTGCGTCGTTGTCGCTGCGTAGGTCGCTCTCAAGTTGGTCAAGTTGCGAATCACGCGAAGCCCAAGCGCTAATTTCGAATGAAGACAGCCTGGGCTGGCCGACACGTGGTTTTGCTTTGAGATTCACATCCGGGACGACAAATTGCACCGAGTTCACGCCACCGAATCCCAAATCGCTCAAGACGGTACGGACGGATTCGGCATTCGGCAATTCCGAGATTCCAAGCGCCGAAGCCGCGGCACACGCCATGCCATAACCATCGACGATCGCCACCGTGGAAGATGCGACGACCGGCGGTGGCGCGACGGGAGGAACGTGCCGTCTCTGCGCCAACTCGTGTTCAGGTATGGCGGGCATCGCCCCGCCGAGCTCGCTGAGGTATCGCATTTCGTGGTCGGAGAGGCCCTCGTACTCCACTTGGCGGGCCTCGAGACGATGAGTGCTGAACTTCGACTTGCGCCCGACGATACGGATCTGCACTTCGTCAGCGAATTGAGACAGATGCTGCAGATCTGAGTCGTGAGAGAGGATGAGAATCTTCTCACCCTTGCGAGCTTCGTTTGAGCGGATTGCCTCAGCTTCTAGCAACGCCCGAACAACGATGAGATCGTCCACGCCGATCTCGCGACTTCCATCAATGCCACCTTGCAGCACCTCGAAGCGCACTCGATTTGCTTCTCGTTGAACCCACATGCGGCTTCGAGCAGTGAGCTCCTTGGCCGCGGCAGACTGCGCGTCTGGGGTCTCACTGACGCCGAGTAATGGCAGCGACACTGCGATACCGCTCAGTTCGTACCGGCGAGCCTCGAGCAACGAGACGAGATTGCCTAGGTGGAGATCATCCTGGCGGCCGGTTCGACCTTTAACCTCGGCTATCTCGTGACGGAAGCTCGCCACGTCGAGAATCGCAAAGGCCCTGCCGCCCATAACGCTCTGCCTATCACGAGGCGGTGACACCCCTCAACTATTACCCCTCAAACCCACGGTCCTGCCCGCAAGATCGACAATCGGGCAGTTTCTTGATCAGGCGTCCGCGACACCGCCCGGCTCTACCGCGAAGACTTTCCATTCCTCTGCGGACGGGACGGACCCCGAGAGCACCCTTTCGAGAATCGCCTGTGTTCGGAGAACACTGGTTTGGACTCGGCTCACTACGAGCTCAATTGCAGCGACTCCCTCGATTGCGCTATTGGCACCAGTCTTAATCTTCTTTAGACTTACTTCAATCTTCTTGAACTCATTGAGGTCGCGAAGCATACGCTTTGTCGCAATATTCAAATGTTCAGCGGAGACCTTGTCGGCACCCAAGAGCGCAAGCTGACGCGCGATCGAGTACGCAAGTCGAAGTGGTGCAAAGTCGGCCGTATCCTTATCGATCCTTACGACGAATCCAGGAAGTTCTGGGTAAAAGACCACGTCCTGCTTGAGCGCTCGAATGTCGCTGTGACACTCATTCCTGTCGAAGACAATCAGCGCTACTTGCGACTGTCTATTAGCAAGTGAGAGCAGGAGCTGACCATGAGCGGTTCTCTCAGCGTCACCAACGGCATCCTTGTTTCCCCGCTTGTCGAGATTGACAATGTCTCCCAGCTGAACAGTCTTGTCGAATTTCGACTCGATGGTAAGTCGAACGTCTGTGCCTTCGACTTTGACGTCAATGTCACCAACTTTCCGTGCTTCCATCGATCCAAGCGCCGCGCCAGATTCCGTGACTTCATCTTTCCAATTGTTCTGAGTCACGAACTCCTCTAGAACGTCCTTGATTTCGCGCTCCATAACCTTCCCTTTGGCGGTTCCGCGTTGCTCCTCTGCCTGGAGCTCAAATATGAACTTCAGACGTTCAAGGCCCCCATCAAGCTCGTTTTGTGCTCTTCCAAGAAAAGCGGCAATCCGTGCTTCCATCAGGCCGTAAACGCCTAGCCGAAGTGCCTCTTCGAAGAACTGCTCCTCGCTCTTCCCATCTTTTTGGGCCTTCTTGAATGCGTTGTAGATGAATTCGTCCTCAAACACGCGTGTTCCACTGATTGTCACCGTTGCAGGTGGAGCCAGGCTGATCGAGAACTCTGAAGTCTTTTTTGGCATGTCGCTACCTTATTAGCTCTTACTCAAAGTTTGCGCAGGTAAGGATCTGCGTATGTCGATATTTCAATCATCCCACAAACAGTTCATTCCAAATCTCGACTACTCCGGAATCCGCCTTGATGGAGTCGCACTGTACGTCTCGGGACCTAGCCAGCTAGCTCCTTGCATCCGGCCTGAATTAAGCGCTCGAACACAGCATTCATTTCAGCTGGATTGCGCGAGGGGTCATAAAGTTTGTCATTTTGATCCCGCATGTCACCCTCGGGGACCCAGATCGCCATTCCCTGACGAGCTCTCGTCAGCAGCACACGGTAGGTGTTGCGTGAGTATTTTGCTTCGGCATCATCGTCGTACCACTTGGCGCCCTTTCGGTCGCCCAAGTACCGAGGGCGCCATTGTTGACCCTCAGCGACGAGATCCCATGACCAACACAGCAGTGTGTAGTCGAGTTCAAGACCCTGACAGTGGTATTCCGGAGCCGCAACTTCGAGAAGCCGTGAAGAATTCAGATTAGGAGGATCGTCGAGATACCAGTCAACCCAGTTGAAGCTTTCCGAAGAGCCAATCACCCGCACTCCGTAAGCATGAAGTCTCTTCGATTGAGAGCTGGCTAGTAGTCCATATGTCTGCGACCGGGCGCAAACCTGACTCCGCACCCATTTTCGGGCAACATCGAGATTTCTCGTAGCCACTATTGGAAAAGCGGAGAACCTCTCTCTCACCGTGGCCGCAGCCTGAACATCTCCACTTAGGAGAAGGTCTACCCAATCGCCAAGCTGTGAGGCGTTTTCTGCACGCCGAACCGTTTCAAGATGCAGTTCATTCTGAACTTGAATTCGGTATTGAATCTTCTCTTTCTTCACAGTGTTCGAATTTGCATACATCGTCCAGTCGACACCGCGGCTCTTCCTCTGATCTACTGCAACAGCCCACGTCGAGAGTCCGTCTTCCCCGGCATGAATCTCTTGTCCCGTACCGATCAAGCAGATGACCACTGACCAAGGAAGGCGTGGGTCTTCGAGAAGTTTCATTAGTTCTTCTGGCTCTGAACCAACTGGTGCAGCTACCGCTTCAACATCGACGGTTTGGTCATCTGAATCCGTGGCCTGGCGATCTCGCTTCTCGCTCTCCTTGAGCATCTTCTCGGCGGTCCATGCGCGTTGAGCTTCATCGAACACCAGAACATGAAAGAGTCCCTGTAAACCATTCTCAGTGACTGCGTGTACGGATCGAATAAGGGAGTCCGCCGTTGCTCTCGCCTGTGTCAGAGTCTCTTCTGGCTTCAAACGATGTCGATCACGTGCGATTGACTCCTTTATGACATCAACGAGAGTCGTGTTCCCCGAAAGGTAGAGGGGTCGCGATGTCTTACCGTCTGCCTTCTGAGTCAGCTCGGTGATTTCCTTGTCACCAGTGAGTCGGAGGCCCACCAGCGTCTTCCCCGCTCCAGGAACCCCGGTTATCGCGATTACAGCATGAGGGCTTGGCGCTCTGCCACTCTGAACGTCGCGAATGATGTTCCGACAAGTGTTTATCACTCTCTCGAGCTCTTCATCGTCGGTGAGGGCATTGATAACGCCCCTGTCGCTCATTTCCGAAAGGAGTGCTGTTCCCGACCGCACAACGTCCGGGCGTGGACTGTACAACCACTTCTTGGGATCGGTCTCTTCGTATGAGTTTGGGGCTTCAAAGACTTGCATTTGCAAGACATCGCCGAGATGCTTGGGCCGCAAGTCGATTACTCCTTCGAGGGTCGGCTTGGCGTTTGTCGCTGGAAGCGTCGGAACGTTGAACTGGGCTGGGGCATTATTGCGAAGCGCAATCTGAACGATTGTCCGTTCGCGATCAAAATAGATCAGGTCGTGGAGAATGCTCGCGTACTCGTTTAGCTGACGATTAGTACTAGTTGCACTCTCACTGAACCCGGTTTTTGCTTCGATCACCAAGAGATGATTCTTTGTGACAATGAGTAGGTCGCTACGAGTGTCATGAAGGGGTGGTTGATGTTCGAATACGACTCTCGAATTGTCATGGCCAGCATCAAGTTGAGATACTGCGGCGTGAACCCACCGGGCTGAAATGTCCCAAGCCGAGAGCTGCTCAGGACTGCGATTTACGGTTAGAGCAAGATTGTTCTGAACATCACGCGAAAAATCAGATGCTGTCGTCTGGCGAATGTCACCAAACGAGTAGCTTTGCACCATCAACGTCATACTACTTTTTGATTGAGGTACTCCGAATGATCCGTCATTTCCTCACCTTTCTGGCAGTTTCAACAAGTTTGGTCGGGTGCGCAGCCAATAGAGAACCTGTTGGTTCGTCAGAACTGGCGTCAGCAGAAGTGGCTAGGGCCAACTCACAAGAGACGACTCTCGTGCGCGTGATTGACGGTGACACGATTGTGGTCTCCATAAATGGAAGAGAGGAGAAGGTACGTCTTGTGGGCATTGACACTCCCGAGAAGGGTTTCTGTGGATTTGAGGAAGCGACGACGGCGTTGTCGCTGATGTTAGAAAGGTCAACGGTCGGTCTGATCGAGGCCGGAGTTGCCGATCGTGACTTTCGAGGTCGCCTGCTGCGCTACGTCGAGGTTGACGGCGGCGACCCAGGACTTGAACTAATCCGTGCCGGGCTGGCCGAGGCTGCCTACGACAGCCGAACGGGATACCCCGCGCACAACAGAGAAGACGAATACGTCCTTGCCGATGCCCTGAGCCTCGACTGGTGCGAGAACGGGTAGCTATAGGACCTGCCTCGATTTCCAGACAACAGGTGGTGAACACCGCCGCTTTGAGTGGCATCGGATCGACACCGACGCACTTTGAGGAGATCGATTTATGGTCAGCTTCAGTTACTTGGGAGCACGTACCCGGCTTGCTAAAACTGTGGCTACCGCCAGGCTTGTCCAATTGAGGATCATCCACGGGTAGATCGAGGTGCCAAATGCCATCGTGTAGGGATAACAGAACACAATTGTCAAAGCACTCGCCTCATGACAGAACTCATCGACTGACTGAACTCGGCGATCATGTAAGTACCACATCCATGTCTGTGTTCCGACTGCTGATACGAGGGCAGCGATCCAGCCCCAGCGAATCGCGACGTACGCAAATCCATCGGCAGGTGGGCTTTCGCCGGTGTTCTTCTCAAATGAACTCTTGATTCGAACACCAATAAAAACGAAGAGCAAGCCAACTACTGCCACGAGATGCGCGGCAAAAAAAGTAATTGCTGCAGCGATCAGAAGGACGACCAAGACAACCCCGACTGCAAATGCAGTATCTGATACAGGCTCTGGGGTAGAGGTCTCAGGACTCGAACGTGCGGCCCTTCTCGATCGCGAGCCTCCAGTGAAACTGAACGGTCCAATGCCGACGCCACCCCGCACACCACCACGGCCAATTGAGGCACCGCCCCGAAGCCAACGAGAGCCACCACCAATTCCGAATCTCATTAATTTCTCCTTGACTCAAGAATCTCTGCAATGTAATCTCATTTCAACGCTAGTGATTAACGCTGATTAATTGACAGTTTGACGAACCGAGTCTGTTTGGGTGTGAGGACGAAGTGATTCCGACATGACAGAAGTTGGCGAACAGGTCCAGGTATTTGGTCATGGCTCTTGCGTGGTGCTTCAGATTTACACGTCGAAGAAGGGTCTTACGGGTAAAGATAAATGGGAAGTGTTGTTTTACATACAGAAAAATGGGCTAATAGACGGCATACCGTCCAAAGCAGTGAGAGACTTCCGGCCGCCTATGTGGAAGTCACTTGATGAACTTGGCGAAACTGCTGAGGAGGCAAGATTCCGCGTGTGGGCGATGGAGCAACTCGGCGATTGGTACCGCGGCGATCGCAAAGCGGCGTGGGCTGATGCGTTGGCAAGACTCGCTGAGCTTGACCCAGAATCTGCAGAGAAGTTCCAGCCAGCACCTGCAGTTACGTCCACACCAGATCCAGCAGAGCAACTGGCGAAACTCGCCGAGCTTCACAAAGCGGGTGTTCTTACCGACGAGGAGTTTGCAATCAAAAAGGCAGATCTTTTGAAGAGGATTTGAGATGTTGCCGGCGCCGAATCCAGAAGCACGCCGCCGTTCCCTACTACCCCACAACCTTAGACGCGGGCGCACGATTCTCAAAATTCGCAGGTATTGCTTCCACCTGATTCGCTGAGCCGATCAATTTGATGATGATTTCGCGTTCGGCGGCGAAGTGGTCGGCGGCACCGGCAACCGAGCCCACACCGGGCCGCGGTGCCACCCACAACGGGGATGCGGCGCAACGAGCGCAAACACCAACGGTGCTCGTGGCGCTCCAACCACAGGAGACACCATGACCACCCCAGCACCCACCGTCATCAAGACCATCACCGAGGCCGATGACGCGAGCACGAACCTTATGAATAACACGCTAAAGCGGCTCGGAGTGACAGAAGTTGTCGACACATCAGTGATTTGACACACGAAACCGCGTGCACACCAAGTGATACCTTCTGGTGATGCAAATAACCGTCGGTGCAAACAACCTTCAGAATCTTCTGACCCCAACCTCGGTTGCAAGAATTCCCGTGTTCCAGCGAAGCTACTCATGGACCAAGATTGAGATCACGCAGTTTCTCTCTGACATCTTCGAGAGTGCCGAGAGCGAGGAACCCCACTTCTGGGGACCCGTAGTTGTGCTCCGGAAAACAGCTACGCCTAATGAGCTCGAGATAATTGACGGACAACAGCGTTTGACAACTGCGGTCATAATGCTTTCGCTCTTGCGAGACGAGGCTCTGAAGCTCCAGGAACCGCTCATGCACAAAGGAACACCAGCGCAGTATCCGCTTCCTCCTGCGGTGCGAAATGCACTGTTCAGGGAGCCCTTGTATTCGCAGCCGCGTTTCGTGGGCAGCTATCTGATCAAGGACATTCTCGAAGACAGGATCATCGCGGATCCCCGAGTTGCCGTCAATGACCCCAACTCCCCGGAGAGGCCACCTATACGCCCTAACGGCGGAGGGCTGTCAGATGCTGACCGGAAACATTCCAAGGAGCTTCGTGCTGCATACCTCGAGATGCGAACCAAGCTGTCCGAGAAGCTTGCTGCGATTGAGTCCAACAGTGAGAAGACTCGCGTCGTAAGCGAAGTGTTTCAGTCGTTAACAAGCCGATTTGAGATTCACGTAATGGAATTGGTGTCAGAGGACGATGCCTACACGCTCTTTGAGAGCTTGAACGACCGCGGACGCCGGCTGAATCCGAGCGATTTACTCAAGACTCTCACGCTTGACCACATCCGGCAGGACTCAACCCCACTATCGATCGGTGATGCTCTGGAAAAGTGGGACTCAACTGTCGATCTTCTCGGAGACTTTGATTTCACGAAGTTCCTGCGCCACTTCTTGTTGACCCAGACGAATGCGAAAGTTCAAAATCGGAAAATCTTCTCGGAATTCAAGACACAAATCCAGAATCTTGGCCAGCAGGGCGCCTACAAGAACCTCCTTGCATTGGAGGATGCTGCAGAGATCTACTGCCAATTGTTGCTCAGAACCGATCACCCCAATCCGATAATCAAGTCGTCACTTAAGCGCATGAATATCTACTCGCAGACTCATCGCGTCTTTCTCTTGGGAGCTTTTGCGCTTGGTTTGTCAGAAGGCGATGAGGAAAGACTGACCCGCGCGACGGAACTGCTCTCCTATCGATGGATCTCTGCAGGCAAGAATGCACAAGAGCTTGAGTCGATTTACCAATCACTGGTACACGTCCTGAAGACTTCGCCAACCTCTGCTACCGCGGGTCAAGTTGTGGACCAATTGATTAGGAAGGCGCCCGACGATGACATCTTCAGCAAGCTCATAAAGACTGAGTCTTCTGCTTTGCAGCGGTACCTTCTCCTTCGACTTGCGACCGCGGACGGTGGAGACGTTGTTGATACGGCCGAAATCGAACATCTCGCCCCCCAATCCCCGGAAGACACATCTCATTGGTACGGCGCCATTGCGGACGGTACGAACCCCGACAACAAGGGGAACGTCTACGAGGACTACGTCTACAGCTGGGGAAATCTCACTCTGCTTGAACAGTCGCTGAATCGATCGATACGCAACGAAACTTGGCCCAAGAAACGCGACGGTGTCGGCCGCTTCAAGGGAATCAAGGCTTCCACTTACAACGTCAATCAAGTCATAAAGACTCTTCCAGGATGGACCGCTGAGAGTATCTTGAGTCGCGAGAAATGGATGATGGAATCTGCTCTTCTCCTGGTAAGCGAATCTTGGGTGAAGACGGGGCACGCAAGAATCTCTCCTTGGAGACCATGACTAGACGTGGCCTTTTTGTGCCAATCGATTGAACGGATACCGCTGTGACAAGCTTTCCGGTGCCGAGCCCGTGGACTCACATATCACGTGAGCTGAAACGCAGAAATCGCCGCGCCGTGGTGGCAGTTGTTGCATACATCGGCCGAGATTCCACCTCCCTGATTTCACTTCGATCTGGTGATGCCCTTATATGTGATGCGAGCCGACCGGCCATTCGTGCCGGTCTGACGTGTGCGCGGACGCTTCGAACTTTGCAGTCCCGCGGCGTCGTGATATTCTCCATCACAGGTCTTCACGCCAAAGTCATAGCGTCACCGACTGCCGCATGGGTGGGCTCAGCTAACGCCTCGAGAAACTCCTTAATCAACCTCATTGAGGCATCGGTTCGTGTCACCGGTGCGCAGGCACGAAGTGTCTATCAGTGGGCAAAGAGTCTGACCACCGAAGATCGCCAATTGAGCCGTTCCGATATTCGCGAGCTGTGCCACATTGATGTTCCCGAAGCCCCAGTTGTTTCGCGTGCGAGCGACACGAAGAGGATCATGCTTCCAACTCTTCTCGATCGCATAGCAATAATCAGCTCTATGGAACGTTCTAAGGCCGAGAATAGTCGGGTCTCCTCGACCCGAAAAAGATTTGCTCAACCATCTTCGATGATGGACTTCTTGTGGATTGGTCCACGCCCTCCGAAAATTGACTCCTGGTTTCTGATTGTCCCCGAGCGAGGACGGATATCGAGACCTGCGAGAGTAATCGCTGCGTCAAAAATAGGTCGCGATACCGTCCTTTGGTTCCGATACGCAGAGAACGGGCGTGCCCCATCACGACAAGAACTAAGTGATCTCGCCCCGAACACCGCCAAAGACTTCGCTGAGATCTTGGTTCGCGATAGCAAGACGCTCAAAGCTTTGCTGAATCTGATCCGCGCGTAGTTCGACTTCCAAACACTTAGTGTCGTCGGCGACCTTTCGCGTCTATCCAGATGTGTAGCTGATGACTGAATTGCCCAAACGTAGCGCCGGCGACTCTCCTACCACGCAGGTCGCAGTGGTCAAGGTTTTCTGGGTCGATGACCGGTACTCGCCACCGATGGCGCGGCCATCGATCAGAAAATCTCTTGTTTCTTGGGTGACACAAATTGGCTCGGTCAATCTCAAGCGCTCCAACCACAAATCGATGATCGACCTTGCCATGCACCCCAATGAGGGTTCGCGGCGCTAGCTCGGGCCTGCGCTCCCACTCTCGTATCAGAGCCGTTATGTCCCAATTCTTTTCGATGTTCTTGAACGCATGACGATCATTCGGCACCGCAGGGTCGAACTTCCGACGCCCATCGCGGAGGTAGTCGCCTGGTGCGAGGTATACGATCAAGGCCCCATTTGCCTGCACGCCGACTTCCCTCAAGCTCAGATGTGGCATCGAGGCTCTCTCCGATAGATGAGCCGGCACGCCGACCGGAACAAACTTTGGGCCGTCACCAGCCGCGATATTGAACTTTGGAGAGATTGATGAGATGAGCGCCGACTCGACCGCCTTTGCTTCGCGCTCGTTGAAGTATGGACCTGCGATCTTTAGGTCGTACTCATTACGAGCAAGCCAGCGATAGAGGGCTTTGTTGTGGCTTCCCGCTGTGTGACTAATCGCCCTTTGCGCCGTCTTGCCATACCCGACATACATCGGTTTCCCGGTCCTGGTGGTGTAAAGATAGACGAAGTTACGATTTGCCACAGCGACAAATTATTGCACCTGAGTCACCTTGGCGCACTTTGGTACCACCGAAGATCCGTCAAGTACCGTAAAGCCGATGTCTGACTCGCCGATCATCAAGAACCACGCGGCGTTCATCTGGTCGGTGGCGGACCTCCTCCGGGGCGATTACAAGCAGTCGGAATACGGCAAGGTCATCATGCCCCTCACCGTGATCCGCCGTCTGGACTGCGTGCTGGAACCCACCAA